>Ga0049081_10001001_pt1 | contig 10646 bp, 9 predicted proteins | sample GreLakmeER78MSRF_FD_66717 | JGI IMG/M metagenome (GOLD analysis project Ga0049081, IMG submission 66717) | Freshwater lentic microbial communities from great Laurentian Lakes, MI, USA - Great Lakes metaG ER78MSRF | ecosystem: Environmental > Aquatic > Freshwater > Lake | place: Great Lakes...
GCGGAGAATACACTAAAGAGCGAGTGTTGGAAGAGGAGAATGACTCCTCAAGCAATTGAATCATCCAAACGCACCTTCATCTCAAACAAATCCCTGCGCCTATCCATCAGCGGTGTCACTGAACCGGCCTCGCGGGAGCGGTAAAGCTCGGAAATATCCAAGTCCGCGATCAACAGACACTCCACGTTCGGATCGGCTTCGGCTTGGATGCCATCGCGGGCGAATTCGAAGTCGCAGGGCGTGAACACCGCCGCGCGGCCGTAATGAATATCCATCTCGGGAACATCAGGAAGGCTCCCCACCACACCCGCTGTGACGACGTAGATCTGGTTTTCAATCGCCCGCGCCGCTGCGCATTTGGTGACCCGTAAATATCCCTGACGATTGTCGGTGCAATACGGCACAAACAAAATTTCGATTCCCTGATCTGCTAGATAACGCGCCGCTTCGGGAAACTCCACATCGTAACAAATCAGAATCCCTATCTTCGCTTTCGGCGTTTCGATGACGTGCAACTGATTGCCGCCCGAAATTCCCCAACACGATTTTTCCCATGGGGTGATGTGCAATTTTGGTTGGGAAACGAACGAACCATCCGGGCGAAACAACATGGATTCATTTTGCAACCGTCCGTCGTCTTGAAGCACGGGATGGGAACCGGCGATGAGATGCAAGCCGTGCTCGCGCGCTAGTGAGGACATGAGCTCGCGAAACTTCGGCGTCAGCTCGGCAACTTTTCGAATCCCCTCCTCCGCAGGAATGGATTCCATCGCTGAAAGCAGCTGCACCGAAAAGAACTCGGGAAACAGGACATAATCCACCGCGTAATCCTTGCTCGCCGTTTCGACGAAATAACGAACTTGTGTGGCGAATGCATCGAAGTCCGCGATCTTTCGCATCTGATACTGCACGCAGGCGACCCTAGCTTTTCTGTCTTCACTCATCCTGATCTGGGATTGATTAATCCATATTAAAGGGCTGAGGACAAAATACTTTTTAACCTGAAATCCAGATTTAAAATAAGATCAATGTGAATTGACCACAGAGGACTCAGAGAACACAGAGGTGCTGGTTTCAAACCCAGATATCCAAAGAACGGCTCTGTGCTCTCTGAGTCCTCTGTGGTTGAAATTCTTTTTCCTGATTTTAAGACAGCCTCTCAGTGGTAGAAGCACTGTTTTTCAAATCGAATGTCGAAATACCGGTTTAAACGAAAAAAGCACACCGCCGCAGCCGGATGACTGCGGCGGTGGAAATGCCGGACTCAGGAAGATTTTCCTTCGGCCAGCATCGCTTGGTATTTCTCGGGATCTTTGTTGAATTTCTTCAAGCAAGGCTTGCAGCAAAACTCAAACACTTGTCCCTCGTAGACCGTGGAAACCCGCTCATCCATGGAATCCAAACCCTCGCCACTCACCAAGCAGGTTTTCAGCGGATACGGACGTGGCTTTGCAGGTTTTGCAGATTCTGGCTTCGCTTCAACGACGCTGGAGTTTTTCCCAATGGGATCCACCTCAACGGTTTTCTGCACCGGGCAACAACTGGCAAGTAATCCAGCTATTAGATAAATGGCGGATGTTTTCATTGGATTTTTTTTAAGTAACGTTGCGGTTCTTTTTCAAACTTTGCGATACAAGGTTTGCAGCAGAATTTCACTTCTTGATTGCCGTAAACTTTGGTGATGGGAGTTCCCATCGAGCCGAGTTTGTTATTGGTAACGATGCAGGTGTCTGCGGTGTAGGGTTTCACGTTCGCGGTGCTGCTTGGTGCGGCGCACGATGCGAGAACGACAGCGGATAACAAGGTCAGTATCTTTTTCATATGTTTGTTTTTGTTAGAAGCGGAAGCCAATGCCTCCGCCAAAGCCGTAGTCCGAGTGATACTCGGTGATGAGAGAAAATTGTTTAGTTAACATCGCTTCCAGACCCACGCGCCAATCCCATTTCGTGCCCGTGTCGGACTCGACTGATGTGAAGCCGGCGATCCTGTCGGTGAGCTGCAAACTCTTGCCGAGAGCGGCGCGAAGATCGCCCTCGGAATCCACCTGCAATGAGCTGTGAATCAAATACGGCAGGCGATAGTTCACACCCGCGAAGGCGCGATCCTCGGAGTCGTCGAAATCGGTGAATCTCCATCCCAAGGTAGTCGACAGGTTCGGATTGAAATAGCGCTCCCACGCGAGATCGATCTCGTATTCGCTTTCATCGGAGTAACCGGCGCGCCATTCGGCAACCCAATCATTTTTCGAATTACGGAGACTCAAACGACCCTCACTGAGATGACTTTGCACGTTACCCTCCATGAAAAAATACATCATGTCGTGATCATGACCACCGGCGTGAGGCATGCGTCCGATCTGCCGTGGATCGACCGCTCCCGAGGCTGCATTCGGATTTCCCGGCAAGCAGCAGAGCTTATTGCAAACGATGTTGGTGCCTTCCTTCAACTTTCCTGGTGGCTCCCAGTCGTCACCTTGATAGGAAAAGATCCGAGTCATTCCCGCATGCATGTGGTAGAGGAGGTGACAGTGAAACAACCAATCTCCTTTTTCATTCGCTTCGAACTCCACGGTGCGCGACGTCATCGGCGGCAAATCGATGGTGTGCTTCAGCGGTGAATATTTTCCCTGCCCCATCAGCACGCGGAAAAAATGGCCATGCAAATGCAGTGGATGATGCATCATCGTGTCGTTGTAAAACTCAATGCGTATCACCTCGCCTCTTTTAATCGGGATAACGCCTTCTTCGGCAAACGTTTTGCCATTGAACGACCAAACATAGCGCTCCATATCGCCCGTCGCGCGGAGGGTGATCGTGCGGCGTGGTAATTTCGCAGGCAACTCAGTGGATTGCAAAGCACGCAAGCGCGCGTAAGGAGAAAGCGGACGTTCCGGCTCCATCGCAAGAGCTTGCGCATCGCTCATGTTCGCAGCTTTGTTTTCTGCGGTCATGCTCATGTCATCGAGCGCGGCCATCATGTGAGCATCCATGTTGTAAGGATTTGGCTTCGGCACATCGGGCGCTGCGTTTTCATTTCCCTCACCCAACCAAATCGATGCGTGACCCGATCCATCCTGCGAGGTGGCGCGAATTTCCCATTTTCCTGTTAGAGGAATTTTCACGGTCACATCATAAGTTTCCGCCATACCGATGAGCAGGCGTTTCACATGGATCGGCTGCACCGCAGGGCCGTCGGCAGCGACGATGCGCAATGGCCCAGTTGCCGATTGCAAGTAAAAATAGGTCGATGCCCCGGCGTTGATGAAACGCAACCGCACGGTTTCACCGGGTTTTCCGGGCAGATGAATCGAGCGCTTACCATTCGCAAGAAACGCATCATAGGCGACATCGGACATATCCATCGCCGGCATCCGCGTGCGCTCGCGTGCCCAGAAATTTTTGAGCTCACCTGCCTTCGCTGCACCTAACAGACTTTGCGTGCTACCTTTTTTAAGCGAATACCAATCCGTACCCCGCTCGAGCGAGCGCATGACTTCATCCCCGCTCTCCAAGGTCCAGTCCGATAACACGACGACGTGATCCTGATCTGTCCGTATCGCTTCACCACCTTTCGGCGCGATAACGATCGATCCATAAACGCCCTCCTGTTCCTGCAGGCCCGTGTGGCTGTGATACCAATACGTGCCGGAATGCGTGATCGGAAATTCAAAGGTATGCGTTGTTCCTGGCAAGATCGGCGGAGTGGTCACGTTGGGAACGCCGTCCTGTTTATTGGGCAGCAAAATGCCATGCCAATGGATCGATGTGTCCTCGTTTTTCATCTGGTTGTGAACGCGAATCCTCGCGGTGTCGCCGACCCGAAACCGAATCGTCGGCCCCGGAATTCCGCCGTTGACGGTGATCGCACGCACCGGCCTGAGATCGCCGGGCGTCCATTTTTGTTCGGCGATAGTTAAGTCATACTCCACCAGCCGGGCATGCAGAGACGGAGTGATGAGGAGGAAAAATAGAAGAAACGTTTTCATAAGGGGAAAGGGGCATTGTGAAGAATAAGGATTTGTGGCCAAGCAGCCGTGAAAAGATTGGTCCAAGCAAAGGCTCGGAAAAGAGTCGCAGATGGCGACTTCCCTATATCCTCAAATCAAAAAACACTGCAGCCACGCTCGTCTTCGGGCAGGTGGGCTGGTATCGATCCACGGGCTGTGGACGCGATCCATTTCATCAACTTCAGGTAGTGTGTTGGGAGAAATCATTTCATAAGTAGCAAACGCAGGAAGCTCCAAGAGGTTACAGGAAATCGCCTCTTTCGCTTTCCACTCCGTAGCTGCTGTCATTTTCACACAGCCGCAATCGCGCTTTGGACTCGGGTTTTGCTCGCCGCCACCGCAGCACGAGGAAACCTCGGCGATGCCGGTTTCATGAGAAAAAGCACAGCAGCACGCTGGGCTCACGACGCAAATCGCAAAGACCAGAGCAAAGCAGCGCTGTAACATTTTCTTCATCCAATACCAAGATGAGCCGACATATCGCCCAGTCAAGGGGGTTTTCCCCTACCTCTCAAAGACTCTTGAATAATGAAATTTAACCGCGAATGAATGCGAATGGACGCGAATCATGACGGTGTTCACATCAAAATTAATCTAAAATGTCTTCCATTAGAGTTTATTCGCGTCCATTCGCGGTTCCTTTCTTCATTTTCAATAGGCAATCCCCTGATTTCCGTCCCCCTGCTTGTGAAAAATTTCACAATCCACTTGAGACATCCGCCACAAGCCACCATCTTTCCGGCGAAGCCACGCCGCACCATGGAAAGCACCGCCACTGTCCCAACTTACGCCGCCTATGATTCTAAGATCGAAGGCAACATCATCTTTACCCGGGTCGATGCCGCAATCAACTGGATGAGAAAGAACTCTCTCTGGCCGATGCCGATGGGTCTTGCTTGCTGCGCGATCGAGCTAATGGCAACCGCCTCTTCACGTTTCGACATCTCTCGCTTCGGCATGGAAGTGATGCGTTTCTCTCCTCGCCAAGCCGACGTCATGATCGTCGCTGGAACCGTCACTTACAAAATGGCGCTCGCCGTGAAACGCGTTTGGGATCAGATGCCCGAGCCAAAATGGTGCATCGCCATGGGCGCATGCGCATCGTCCGGCGGGATGTACCGCTCCTACGCCGTGCTGCAAGGTATCGACCAACTCATCCCTGTAGACGTTTACATTTCCGGTTGCCCTCCGCGTCCAGAAGCACTCATCGAAGGCTTGATGAAACTCCAAGAAAAAATCGATAAGGAGCATTCGACCCAAGATCAGAAAAAAACCTTCTTCGAGGACAACATCTGATTTCCGTATTTTTCTAACTAACGAATTTTTTCTCCCATGTCAGCCATCACCGATTCACCTGCTGCCGCCAAAGACCTTCCAGCCCTGCGCGATGCGCTCGGAAAAGCCATCCTCTCCGAGGTCGAATTCCGAGGTGAACTCACACTCAACCTCACGCTCGAAGCCCTCCCGAAAGCGCTCGCGCTTTGCAAAGAAAAGCTCGGCTATGAAATGTTGTTAGATATTTCCTCGCTCGATCACTTCGGCGAAGACCCACGATTCGAAGTAGTTTACGAACTCGCCACGCTCGACAACTCCCTCCACCTGCGCCTGAAAGCCAAAGTCTCCGAAGACGAAGCCGTGCCCACCGCGATCCATCTTTGGGCCGCAGCCGATTGGCATGAACGCGAAGTCTGGGACATGATGGGTATTCCTTTCAGCGGCCACCCGAATCTCAAACGCATCCTCATGTGGGAGGGCTATCCGTTCTTTCCTTTGCGTAAAGATTTCCCGCTCGCTGGTCGCCCGACCGAAATGCCAGATGTCGCATTCACCGGCGTCGCCCCACTCGAAGGCGGACCATTCGTCACCGCTCCGGGTGCAGACACCGTCGCCAAACGCGAACCCCGCGCGAGACATCAGGAGTGAGATTTAAGGAGCTATCATGAAAGACAGGTTAGCTCGAAGTTTTCGCCAGCTCGGCGGTGCTTCGCAAACTTGGATTCTTCTTCTTATCCTCATCGTTGTTCAAACGATTCCATCCGCTTTCGACAAACTCAGCGAAACCCAGATCATCCTCGGTCTGAACCGACATGAACTCTTCGATGGCAAAATCTGGCAGCTCATCACCTACGTGTTCATCCACGGAAACTGGACGCATCTGCTTTTTAACGCTATCGCGATCCTACTGTTAAGCACCAAGCTGGAACATATCATCCCAAAAGGAACTTACTGGCGACTATGCCTCTACGCCACGCTCGCTGGCGCACTTTTGTTTCTGCTCCTTTCACCCTCCAACCAAACCCTCGTCGGATCGTCTCCCATCTGCTTCGCCTTCTTGATGATGCTGCTCACTCTCTCGCCGGGATCAAAATTTCTGCCCTTTTTTCTCAGCGGGAAAACTCTCGGGATTGCCATCATCCTCGCGAACCTCTTGCTCGCTGTGCTCAATCCAAACCTACCCACCGAACCCATCGCAAAGCTCGGCCAAGAACTAGCAAATCGCGTCCCGAATCTTTTCGATGCCTCCCACGCCTGCCACCTCGGCGGCTCGCTCGTGGGTTGGATTTACGGCATCTACATGCTCCGTCCCCGTATCTCGCTCAAAACCCTACAACAACAGCGGAATCGGTAATTTCCTTTGCAGGCTCGGCATAGGCGGGTAGGAAGATCAGTTTTCAAGAGTCAGTAACCTATGAGTCATTCCAAGCGTGGTATTTTTTATGTGATGGTGTTCTTCTCCGGTTTCGCCGGGTTGCTCTATCAGATTCTGTGGATGCGTCAGTTGGGTTTGTTATTGGGAAACACCTCGTATGCCGTGGCCATCTCTCTCGGAATGTTTTTCTTCGGGCTCGCCATAGGTAGTTGGTTTTGGGGAAACCGCTGTGCACGCTTACCCAATCTTCTGCGCACCTACGCATGGCTGGAGGTTGGGATCGCAGTTTCCGGTCTCCTCTTCTTGGTCGTCCTAAATTATTTCCACAGCATCTACCCCATCATCTATCAATCGGTCGGACCCGGCGCAAATCTTCTGATCCTGAAATGCCTGCTGACTTTCTTAATGGTTTTTCCTCCCTCATTTTTCATGGGCGGAACCATTCCAGTCCTGGGACAATTCCTCATCCGGACCCAAGAAGCCTTCGGAACCACCGCTGCGAAAATCTACGGCATCAACACCATAGGCGCGGCCGTGGGTGCATTCGCGACCGGCTTCTTTCTCATCGTTCTGTTAGGCTTCAAGCAAACCTGCTTTTTAGGAATCTTCATCTCTCTGGCCATCGCCTTGATTTCATTTCTTCTGGCGCGCAAACCAGAACCCGCAGAGGCACCGGTTGTAATTCCTGATCAAAAGCCGATTAGCTCCAAAAAATCCTCAGCGAAGAAAAAGGAAGTCATCGAACTCGTTGTCGAAAAACCTAAGGCTGCATCGCGATCCGTCATCTATGCTTTCGCCTTCATCTCAGGCTTCAACGTGCTCGCGCTCGAAGTGCTCTGGACCCGGATGTTCGCTCAGGTTCATGAAAACTCAGTCTACAGTTTTTCAGCAGTTTTGATCGTCGTGTTGATCTGCTTAGCTCTCGGTGCGCTGTTCGCCTCGTGGTTAGCGAAACGTAACGCCCAACCTCTCAAGACCCTGTTTTTCCTCATGATCTTCAGTGGCATCGGAGTCGCCATCTCGCCGTTCATCTTTTTCGCTGAAACCGATAAACTTCAAATGATTGCCACGGATGTCTCATTCACGAGCTACGTATGGGACCTATTCAAAACGGGCTTCGCAACCATCGGCTTACCATGTCTCGTCCTCGGAACCGTCTTTCCATTTTTGATGAAAAGCGAAGAGCGCTTCGCCGTTCAACCCGGAAAAAGCATCGGTGCCCTCTCCGCCATCAACACAGTTGGCGCGATTCTCGGCTCCATGATCTGCGGGTTCTTGTTGCTCCAGTTTTTTGGCATGTGGCGCTCGGTTCAAATCATCGCGGCAAGTTATTTCATCATCGCCTTGATCATGCCGTTAGGAAAAAGCGCCTTCTATGGTGCAACGAAAATCGTCACAGCTTTCATCCTCCTCATTTGTCTAACGATACTCAACCCCGCGAAACTTCCCATCACCGGATCAATCCCCGGTGCAGACCCAGAAACCATCATCGAAGTCTGGGAAGCCAGCGACAGCACGGTTTCTGTCGTGAAAAGCAATAGAGCTGGCCACTCCATCAAGATCAATTCCAGCTACAGCTTGGGATCGACCCACTCGAAGATGTCGCAGATTTTGCAAACCCGAATTCCGCTCTTGGTTTATCCAAAAACAGAAAGCGTCTTCTACCTCGGCATGGGCACAGGTGCCACGGCAGGTGAAGCGCTCAACAAGAATGATTTCAAAAATATCAACGAGGTCGTCGTCTGTGAGTTATCACCCGAGGTCGTCGCGGCTGCGAAAAAATACATGACTGGAAAAGTCGATGGCGCCGATTACACCAACGGTTTGTTCACCGATCCTAGAGCAAAGATTCTCGCCGAAGACGGACGCAATCACTTGATGGCCACGGATAAAACATTCGACATGATCAATGCCGATTTATTTATCCCCTACCAACGCGGCACGGGAAGCCTCTACAGCCTTGAGCATTATCAATCTGCCAAAAAACAACTGAATCCAGGCGGAGTTTATGTGCAATGGCTACCGCTCTATCAGGTTTCAGAATATGAGTTCGGCGTCATCACCCACACCATGCTAAACGCCTTCGATCAAGTCACTCTATGGCGCCACAACTTCCAGCCAGGTGGGGAAATCGTCGCTCTTGTCGGCCATCAAGATTCATCTCCGATAGCGATCCACGAGCTCGATGCAAATATTAGCAAACGCCAACCTATCTCTGACAGCGATTACGCAGCCATTCAGAATTTACACATACCCAACCAACAGGACATTCTCCTATTTTACTGCGGCAATGTCAGCGCGTCCCGCAGCCTTTTCGAAAAATACCCCATCAACACCGACGACAGACCCATCATTGAATACAAAACCCCGCTCTCCCTGCATCGCGACAAAAGCGAGGGCAAACCCCACTTCCTCGCAGATAAATTGTCAGGCTTAGTAGATAAGCTGTTAGAAAACACCCCTCCCACAACCGACCCCATGCTCGCCGGACAAAATACACAAAACCGCAAACTCCCCCTCGCCGGTGCCTCATTCCACAAAACCTATATCGCCTTAGGATCAAACGATGTCCCTGCATCGGAAAAGACCTGGCAAGATTTCCAAAAAAACTGGGTTGAGCCAGATCCGGCAATTCGAGAGTAATTCTCAGTGTAATCCATCAATTGCAACTTCTCCTTCAAAATTCGCCAGCGGCTTGATCAGATTCGTTGCTAACGGAAACACGCGATCGTAAATCCCTGGCGCGACTTCTGAGCTTTGGGCGTAGGCATCGCGCAGCATTTCCATTTTGGCGTCGAGATTATCGATGTAGTGCAAGGCATGTGCCTCAGGAGTTTTGGGTAGCACGGGAGAACCGAACTCCAGTTGTCCGTGGTGACTGCCGATGAGATGCAGCAAATGAATTCGAACTTCTTCGGTGGCGGGTTTGGATTCTGAAAATACATCGAACTCGGATGCATCTAGTAAATCGTGCCAGAGCTTATTCACTAGCTCGATCCCCAACGGGATATGCCCCAGCATTTCACCATACTTTGAATGAATCTGCGCGAAACCTTCTTCGGGATAAGAATTTTCCCAGAGCTTACCGCAGTCATGAAACAACACACCGGAGATCATCAAGTCCCGATTCAGCTCAGGATAAATTCCACAGATCGCATTTGCAGAACGCATCATTTGCGCGACGTGTTCCACCAACCCACCACGGCGGGCATGATGATTTTTTCGCGCAGCAGCGGTGCGGCGGAATCGATCCCCCATCTTTTCGAAAAAATACTCCACCAAGCGTTTCAATCTCGGATCGGTCATACTCTGGAAAAATCCGAGGATCTCCGTGTAGTCGCGCTGTTGTTTGTCCCGCGTCTGTGGATCGCCCGCTAGGAAAATGGCGATCTCGTCCTCCTGCAGCGCAGACCAACTAATTCCACTGCCGTTGATGCCGTATTGATTTTGCGTCCACTCGCCATCGAGTCGCATGATGGCATTCAGATCCATTTTTTCGGTCTCGGTGTAGAGCGGTGTGTTCGACCAAACTTTGAGGCTGATCGATCCTGTGGAGTCCACGAAAACAAGATCGAAAAATGGTTTGCCATCTTTGGTGGTTTTCACTGCGCGCGATTGCAATTGTGCAGTGATGGAGGCGATCAATGGCACATCGCCCGCCTGTTCTTTCAGACTCGAAATAGAAATATCACTCATGCACCGAAGCTGGCATATTCCGTTAGACTGTCACGCGACTTTTACTCAGCAGCTCGCGAATTCTCCCTAAATCCACTGCAGATGTTTTCGCCACAAAGCCGCGACTGTGCGCAAAATGCACATCAGCTTCCGTCTCGATCTGTGTGAAATCCAAGCCTAAGTTATCGTTAAAACGGGAAAGGGCAAAACCAGCACCACGTCGATCCGGATAGACCATCCCGATTACTTGCTGATCTTCTGGCAACGTGGAAGCATAACGCGCTAAACCTGCTGAAGCATCTTCAGAAATATTTG
>Ga0049081_10001004_pt1 | contig 10639 bp, 10 predicted proteins | sample GreLakmeER78MSRF_FD_66717 | JGI IMG/M metagenome (GOLD analysis project Ga0049081, IMG submission 66717) | Freshwater lentic microbial communities from great Laurentian Lakes, MI, USA - Great Lakes metaG ER78MSRF | ecosystem: Environmental > Aquatic > Freshwater > Lake | place: Great Lakes...
GCTCGCAAACAACTGAGTGTCAACACCGAAGACTTCAGCACCAGTGCGCCCGGTATTTTTGCGGTGGGTGATATCAACACTTACCCGGGCAAACGCAAACTCATCGTCAGTGGTTTTCACGAAGCCACACTGGCCGCATTCGGTGCGGCCGCTTATTTGCGCCCCGGCCAGAAAATCCCGCTGGAATACACCACGGCTTCACCGCGCTTGCACCGCCTACTGGGTGTTTAACCAAAACGCGAATTGCTTGAAGGCATAATGCGGATTCTTGTCTGATGACAAGTCCGCTGGGGGTGCTGAGGTTTTCACAAACCAAGGCTGAGAAAGTCCCTTTGAACCTGATTGAGGTAATCCTCGCGCAGGGAAGCATGGCCAACAAGGACAAGCTGTCCATGTTTCCTAGGCCTCGCCGAACTGCCATTCTTCTGGAAAACAGATGGCAAACACCACGCACAATGAATCCTTGACACCCATCGACCCCACCGAGCGCGTGTTCACTTGGTACTCACACGCGTCGCTTTGGTTCAGCTTGGGCGTCGGACTGCTTGTCATGCAGGTCGGTGCTTACTTGGTTCCTCGCTTGGGCACGCAAGAAGCCCTTTTGGTCACCATCGTGGGTTCCATCGTGGGCGCGGGCTTGCTTGCTTGGGTGGCCAAAGTGGGTTGCGACACTGGCTTGTCTAGCGCAGGTCTCATGCACCAAGTGTTTGGCAGCAGTTTTGCGCGGTTGCCGGTGATGCTCAATATTGTTCAATTGGTCGGATGGACCACGTTTGAGTTGGTGATCATGCGCGAAGGTACGCTGGCCATGACAAATGCCACGCATTGGTCTGCCCCCTATGCAGCGACTTTGCTCTGGGGTGTGGTTTTGGTGGTGCTGATGACCGGTTCCATGCTGGGCTTGGTGCGCAGCTTCCTCAGTCGCTTTGGATTGCCGTTGGTGGTGTTGTCGCTGCTGTGGTTGAGCTGGCAATTCATCGGCATGTTGCAAACACAAGGTTTGGAGAGTTTTTGGAACAAGCCCGGTAACGATCAAAAGAATTACATGCTGGCCATGGAGTTGGTGATAGCCATGCCTGTGTCTTGGTTGCCGCTGATCGCTGACTACGCACGCTTTGGCAAAAACAGCCGTTCTGCAATGACCGGCAGTTGGCTCGGCTACGCATTGGCCAATATCTGGTGCTATGCATTGGGCGTGATGGTGATCAGTGTGTCAGCCCCTGATGCCAATTTGGTCAACACTTTGTTGCTAGCGCAAGGCGGCTTGCTTGCGCTGGGTCTGATCTTGCTGGATGAACTCGACAATGCCTATGGCGATGTGTACAGCGCATCTGTCAACAGCCACAGTATTTTTTCGGGCACCAGTACCAAGCATTGGGGCATCTTGATCGCAGTGCTGTGCACGGGTTTGGCCATGGTGTTGCCCATGCACAGTCTTGAACCTTTCCTATTGACCTTGAGTTCAGTCTTCTTGCCTCTGTTTGGCGTGATTCTGGGTCGCATGGGTTTTGGCTACAGCAGCACGATGACGTCTAAGGTGGACATAAAAGCCGTGTTTTCGTGGTTGGCAGGTATTGCGCTGTACCAACTGTGCATGCAACTTGAATCGCCATGGGGCTCTGCACTGCCGAGCTTGATGCTGACTTTGTTGTTGGGCTGGCTGACCCGTCCCGTCAACTCAAAGGCTTCAATTGCATAACCACTGGCGCAAACCCATGGTTCAAGGGGCCGTGACCTTCACCGGTTTTCACAGCGGCCCCACTTGCTATGGCTTGGCGAATAAATGCGCGTGCAGCCGCCACCGCGTCAGCCATGGTTTTGCCCGAGGCCAAATGAGCGGCAATCGCAGAAGACAAACTGCAACCGGTGCCATGCACATTGCGGCTGTGAATGCGGGTCGCTTCAAAAACCACGGCATCACTGCCAGGAGTTTGCAACACATCGCACAACACATCGCCGGGCAAATGGCCGCCTTTGAGCAACACGGCTTTGGCGCCCATGTCAAGCAATGCCTGAGCCGCGTTATGCAGTTGATCAACAGCGGTCAAGGGTTGTTGCAACAACAGCGAAGCTTCATCCAAATTGGGCGTGACCAATTGCACGCGCGGAAACAGTTCTTTCACCAGCACAGAGACGGTTTCTTCGGCAATCAAACGGTCGCCACTGGTAGCCACCATCACCGGATCAAGCACCACCTGCTTCAATCCGTAATGGTCAATAGCCCAGGCGACCACTTCAACCACGTCGGGCGAATGCAACATGCCGATCTTGACCGCGTCCACGCCGATATCGTCCAGCACCGATTGCAATTGCGCTTTCAAAAAACTGGCAGGCACGCCGTGAATCGCTTGCACGCCCAAGGTGTTTTGGGCCGTCAACGCGGTGATGGCGGTCATGCCGTAGCAACCCAAAGCCGCAAAGGTTTTCAAGTCGGCTTGAATGCCGGCGCCGCCGCCGCTGTCAGACCCGGCGATGCTGAGCACACGTGCGTATTGACCGGTGAGAGTAATGTTTTGCATGGCATGCATTATCAACAAAGCCGCTCAGACTTTGCTCACCACCAAGGACAAACCGGTGGTTAAACATTTGAATTGCGTGGTGCTGGGTGCGGGATTGATGGGCCGTTTGCTGGCGCACGCATTGGCCACAGCAGGTCACAGCGTTAGCGTGTATGAAGCAAGCGGCGAGGACGGCATGGGCGCGGCCGCTCGCGTGGCCGCCTCCATGTTGGCACCTTTGGCGGAGTCCGCCATCACCGAGTGGCCAGTGGTAGACATGGGGCAATACAGCTTGCAGCGCTGGCCCGCATTGATACAACAATTACCAACGCCGGTGTACTTCCAACAGCAAGGCACATTGATACTCTGGCATAAACAGGATGCGCCTCAGGCGCGAATGCTGGTGGATAAGTTACAGATCAACAGCCGTCAACTGCCGCCTGATTGCACGCCGCAAAACCTGGACAACGCGTCATTGCACCGGCTTGAACCCGAGCTGTCCGGCAAGTTTCAGCAAGGCTTGTATTTGCCGGGTGAAGGCCAATTGGACAACCGACAGTTACTGGCAGGTTTGCTGAAATCCTTGCAACATCAAAAGGTAGATACATATTGGCACAGCGCTAAATCGCTAGATGATCTGGCTGCTTTCCAAAACGAGGGGGCAGACTGGGTGTTTGACTGCCGTGGCACAGGTGCTTCTTCTGACTGGACCCATCTGCGAGGCGTGCGTGGGGAGGTCATTCGTTTGTTTGCGCCCGAGGTTAACTTACAACGGCCAGTAAGACTGATGCACCCGCGCTACCCACTTTACATCGCGCCCAAGCAAGACCATGTGTATGTGATCGGCGCCACCGAGATTGAAAGTGATGACAGATCAGAAGCCAGCGTTCGCTCTACCCTGGAGCTACTGAGCGCGGCCTACAGTTTGCACAGCGGTTTTGCCGAGGCGCGTATTTTGGAAATCAACACCCAACTTCGACCTGCTTTAAAAAACAACTTACCTGGCATTCGCCGTGTCGGTGACACATGCCTGCAAATCAACGGCTTGTATCGCCATGGTTTTTTGATCGCGCCGGCCATGCTGGACGCAGTGCTGGCACTGGTACAAGGCGATACTTCATTGGCTGAGCGGTTTGCATTGGTAGAAGAAAACTGATATGGACACGCATTGCATTCAAGTTTGGATCAACCAAGTCGCTAAAGAGTTGAAGGTACCAGCGCATTTGTCTGATGCGATAGCTGCCGCCGGGGTCAAGCCACCGTTTGCCGCGGCGGTGAACTTGCAGTTTGTACCGAAAAAAAACTATGCCAGCCATATTTTGCAAACCGGTGACAAGATTGAATTGATCGTGCCGGTCACAGGAGGATGAATTGAACACACACACCGACCCGCTGATCTTGTACGGCGAAACATTTAACAGCCGGCTGCTGCTGGGCACTTCGCGTTATCCGTCACCACAAGTACTGGCCGATGCGGTGCAACTGGCTCGACCTGCCATGTTGACCGCGTCGCTGCGTCGCCAGACCGCGCACGCCGACACTTCTCCTGCGTTCTGGAATTTATTGCGCGACATGAAAGTACCCGTGTTGCCCAACACCGCTGGTTGTCACAGCATTCAAGAAGTGATCACCACAGCCGAAATGGCGCGCGAATTGTTTGAAACCGATTGGCTGAAACTGGAATTGATAGGTGACGATTACAGCTTGCAACCTGACACCATCAACTTAGCCTCGGCCGCGCAACAACTCATTAAAGCAGGCTTTAAGGTGCTGCCCTATTGCACCGAAGACTTGGTCTTGTGTCAGCGGCTGGTCGATGTCGGTTGTCAAGCCGTCATGCCCTGGGCGGCACCCATAGGTACCGGCAAAGGACCGATCAACCCATACGCTATGCGTTTGTTGCGCGAACGATTGGATGTGCCCTTGATTGTTGACGCCGGTCTGGGACTGCCTTCGCATGCCTGTCAGGTGATGGAATGGGGATATGACGCAGTGCTGTTGAATACAGCCGTGGCACTCGCGAACAACCCGGTCAGCATGGCGCATGCATTTGCGCTAGCGGTGCAAGCCGGCAGAGACGCGTTTCTGGGCGGTGTCATGCAAGCGCAGGAATCCGCACAAGCCAGCACGCCATTGTTGGGTACGCCGTTCTGGCATCAGAATTGAAAGTCGAGAACATGGACATACAACAAGTTGCCAAAGAGATTGCCCGCACACACAGCCAACTGCTGGCGGGTGAAACATCTACAGTTGAAGTCTTGGTAAAAGAAATTCCCGCAGATTCAACGCCAATATTTGCTGCGGCCTTGCTAGGCGCACGACTGCTGGGTTTTGTGCCGCATGACGCGCAATGCATTGCCAATGCCTGGCAATCACAAACATCGCGTCATGAAGTGTTTGATGCAACAAACTGGCCTTGCGACCCGCAAGACTTTGCGCTGTCTGCGGCCAATCCCGCCACTGCTTTTGCGCCCTGCCCTCAGTCACTCGGTTTGTACGCGGTGCTGCCGGATGCTGATTGGATTGCACGCATGGTCGAGCTACAAGTACCCACGGTGCAACTGCGTTTCAAGTCTGACGACCACACAGCCATAGACCAACAAGTAAAAGCTGCGGTCAAAGCAGTTGAAGGCAGCAACACGCTGCTGTTCATCAATGACCACTGGCGGCACGCCATAGATGCCGGTGCTTATGGTGTTCATCTGGGTCAGGAAGACATGGTCGATGCTCCGCTGGATGCCATACGAATGGCTGGCTTGCGCTTGGGTTTGAGTTCGCACGGCTACGCTGAAATGCTCAAAGCGCACGCCGCACAACCCAGCTACCTGGCCCTGGGTGCCGTGTTTCCAACCACGCTCAAACGCATGGCCACTGCGCCGCAAGGCCTGGGACGGCTCGGCATTTATACACGCTTGATGCAAGGTCAATCGCTGGTGGCCATAGGCGGTATCGACTTAGAACGTCTGCCGGCAGTCTTGCAAACAGGCGTGGGCTCGGTGGCATTCGTCAGAGCCATTACGGCGGCTGTGAATGTGCCTGAAGCGGTTGAAAAATTGCGGATATGCATGAAAGCAAATAAACGCTGAATGTCGTGCTGGCGTCTTGCCGCATCTGAGTATTTATAAACTCATAATATTCATATATTTGATTGAATACATAACTTTATAAGCACCAATTTTGTCATTACTTATTAAAATCAGATGATGTTGTAGATATTCGGCCTCGTACAAGGGATATCATCCGGCACTCGGACACTGCACAACTCAACTTCAAGCTTGTGCTTAGTCCTAAAAAAGCAAATTATCGGGAGACAGTTTCATGAGAAGTTATATCAATTTCATTGTCCGATTTCGTTGGGCAGTGCTCGCTCTGGTTTTGATTGCCACTGTGTTTTTGCACTTTCGCGGACAGACGCTGACCGTCATCATTGACCCGAACAATATCGTACCTCGCTCGCACCCTTTTGTAGCCACCACGCTCAAGGTTGAAGAAGTCTTCGGTTCACGCTATGTGGGTGTCATTGGTATCACGCCCAAAGAAGGCGACGTATTCAATACCAAGGTACTGGAAAAAGTGCAGCGCATCACAGCCAAACTGCGCGAGACGCCGCGTGTCGTCAAAGCCAATCTGTTGTCAGTCGCTGCACGCCGGGCCAAGGACATTCGCGGCACCGACGAAGGCATGGAAGTCAAGCAAATGATGACGGACGTGCCGACCACGCCGGAACAAATGGCCATCTTGAAAGATGCGCTACAGCGAAACACGGCTTACATGAACTCCGTTGTATCGGAAGACTTCAAAACCATCACCATTCTGGCCGAGGTGCGCGACGCCACCCCCGCTGAATTGAAAGAAGGCAAAGGCGGTTTCTCTTATGTCAACAACAAAATTGTTGAAATCGTAGACGCAGAGCGCGACGACAGCGTCGACATTGTCGTCACCGGGTACCCTGCATTCCTTGCCTTACTGGAGAAATTTTCCAGCCGCGGCGGCATGCTGCTGCTGATTGCCATTGGCATCATCGGCGTCATTCACTACGAAGCTTTCCGTACTATGCAAGGCCTGATATTGCCGCTGGTCACACCTATTGTTGCCGTCACCTGGGGCAAGGGATTCATGGGTCTGGCCAATGTGCCGCTGGATATTTTCAACATGACCACGCCTATTTTGATATTGGCAGTGGGAGCCGGACACGCGGTACAGATGCTGAAACGCTATTACGAGGAATACAACATTCTTCGACAAAACCCGGATCTGACTCCCAAAATGGCTAATCAGCAGGCCGTGATTGAATCGATTGTCAAGATCGGTCCGGTCATGCTGACCGCCGGTCTGGTGGCAGCTGCGGGCTTTTTGTCACTGATGATTTTTGACATTGTGTCCATTCGCGTGTTCGGTATCTTTGCCGGCGTCGGTATCCTCAGCGTGCTGGTCATAGAGATGACTTTGATTCCCGCGCTGCGAGCTGTTCTCCCTGCTCCCGGCGAAAAAGAAGCCCGCATGGAGCGCGAAGAGCGCTTCTGGGACCGCGTCACCAATTTTTACGCCAATACTTTGGTCGGCGCTAACCGCAACAAAATTTTCATGATCGCAGGTATTTTGATTGCTTTGGCATTGGCCGGCATGTCGCAACTGCGAATTGAAAGTGCGCTGAAAAAATACTTCGATCCCGATTTGCCTTTGCTGGTGGCTGACAAAAAGCTCAATGAGCGCATGGCTGGAACGAACAATATTTACCTGCTGATTGAAGGCGACAAGCCCGACGCCATCAAAGACCCGGCTGTACTCAAAGCAATTGATGAATTGCAGGTCTATTTGACGACACGTCCGAATATCGGCAAGGTGATGTCGATAGCCGAGTTCATCAAACGCATGAACCAGTCGATGAACTCTGACAAGCCCGAATTCTTCAAGATTCCTGACAAGCAGGAAACCATTGCTGAATACCTGCTGCTCTACTCCATGTCAGGTGAACCCGGCGACTTTGACCCGTATGTGGACTACGACTACCGCTTAGCCAATATGGTGGTCTTTACCCACAGCGACAGCACCGCAGACATGCATGTGCTTTGGAGCGAGATTCAAGCCTTTGTGAAAGATAAGTTCCCGCCGAACATCAAAGTCAATATCGGCGGCAGCGTGGCTCAAAGTGCGGCCATCACCGATGTGATCGTGAAAGACAAAATCCTGAACGTGATACAAATTGCTAGCGTGGTGTTGCTCGCCACAGCATTTGTCTTCCGCTCATTCATTGCCGGTCTTCTGGTGGTCACACCATTGCTTCTTTCAGTCCTGGTCAATATGGGTCTGATGGGTTGGCTGGGCATGCGTTTGAACGTACCCACCGCCTTGACCTCGGCGCTGGCCATCGGCATCGGTGCCGACTACGCGATTTACATGCTGTTCCGTTTGCGCGAGGAAGTCGCCAAAGGCACAGAACTCGAACTCGCTGTTCACAAAGTGCTGAATACCGCTGGTAAAGCCTGTTTGTTCGTGGCCTCTGCTGTGGCCGGTGGCTATGCAGTGCAAGCCGGTTCTCGCGGCTACTACCCGCACACATGGACGGCTATTTTGATCGGTACCGCCATGCTGGTCAGCGTCACGGCTGCATTGACCGTGATGCCTGCCTTGGTGCTCAAATTCCGTCCTTCATTCATCTTCAAAGGAGCCAAAAAATGATCACATCAAAAATGACGCTTGCCAAAACTTCTTTTTTCCTTCTTTCAAGCCTGGTGCTGATGGCGGGTATGGCCTTGCCCAAGACAAGCTGGGCCTTGACCGCCGTGGAGATCATGGATAAGAATTTCATCGTCGGAAAGTATCCGGATTCGACATCTGAATCCACCATGACGCTGACGAATAAATCTGGCCAGCAACGCGTACGCAAAACTTTTGGCACTAGCAAGCTAGACGCCAACGGCATCGACAACAAACGCATGACGCGTTTTCTGGAACCCGCCGACGTCAAAGGCACTGTTTCGCTGCTGGTTGAGCATTCAGACAGAGACGACGATATATGGATTTACCTGCCCAGCTTGAAAAAAGTCAGACGCCTGATTTCCAGCAACAAGAAAGACAGTTTTGTAGGTACTGACTTTTCTTATGGTGACGTGATTGGACATAAAGTCCACGAATGGAACCATACCTTGGTCAAGGAAGAAGACGTGGAAGGTGCTGCCTGCTATGTGATCGAATCCATTCCTAAAAATGCCACAGTCAAAGCCAACACCGGTTATGCCAAGCGTATCAGCTGGATTCAAAAAGATAACTTCGTCACTCTCAAAACAGTTACCTACGACGAAGCCAATGAATTGTTGAAAGAAGCCACCTACAAGCGCTGGAAAGAAGTCGAGCCTGTGAAGCGCAGATGGCAAGCCGGCATTTTGGAAGCCAAAAACCTACAAACCGGACACCGAACTGTCATCACCATTGACCAATCCAAATACAACACCGGTGTCAAGGATGAGTTCTTCACAACCCGGTATATGGAACAACAATGATGCTCAGGGAAGAAATGCCGCAGGCCTTGAGAGCCTCCGCGTCGTCAAATTCTGACGGCATTTTTTCCACTACAAATTTTTTAGTTGCTTTACTTTTGTCAACTGCTCCGTTGATGTCAGCCGCAGCTGTCGACAATGACATGGCACCGCCCCTGTCACCGGATGAACCCGCAGTGACAACTGCCAATCCCATCAAAGCGCAACTTAGCTGGCTTGGTGTTACCGGCTCTTTTCGTACCGGGTACTGGTCATCCAACCGGCTGTATGACGATGTCAGCGGTGTAGGTACGGCTTCGGCCTGGTTGAAGCTGGAGAAGAAGCTGGATAACGGCATTGGTTTATTTGCCGAAGGCTATTCAGCGCGTGAAGATTTCCGCACTGACGGCAATACGCGCGCGAACATGCGTGAAATGTATGTAGAAACACGAAAAGGTGATTTTGATTTCCGTGTTGGTCGGCAAATCATTGCCTGGGGCCGGACAGACCGCCTTAACCCGACAGACAACCTGACGCCCAGAGACGCCAGACTGTTGGCGACGGATATTGATGAAGACCGATTCGGTTCACTGGCAGCCAAGGCCTCGTGGAGTCTGACCGCCAATGACAGTTTGACTCTGGTTCTGCTTCCAGAGTTTCAAGCGAATAAAAGTTACAGTAAATTTACAGAGGTCATACCCTCAGCCAACAACCAGTGGGCCATCAAATACGATCAATCCGGCAAGGCCATTGATTGGTCTGTGTCGTATTACGATGGTTATGATTTGTCCCCAGACCTTTCTGCCAGCTACGTCTATAAACATTACAGGACCAAGGTCTATGGCATGGACATAGCCACCACGGTAGGCAGTAACCGCTTCGCCTTGGAATCCGCTTATACGCAGACCCAGGACATGAATGGTACGAACGAGTACATCAAAAATCCCTTTTTGTATACCGTATTCGGGGTGGAGCATGATTTCGGCAATAACACCAGCGGTATTGTTCAAATTTTCAACCGCCACGTCTACAACTACAGCACCCCAGACACATCAACTTCTTTAAAGCTTCTCCGCTCTGTCGTGATTTCACAGTTGGACCGTAACCAGGACGGCATCAGTATTCGTATCGCCAAAAAATGGCTGAATGAAACCCTTGAAACCGAACTGGCCGGTTCTACGCTGCTGGAGCGAAATGGTTATTCACTGCGTCCACGGGTTACCTATTTGTGGAGTGACAGCATCAAATTGTTAGCCGGGTATGAATACTACGCAGGTAATTCGAATACCTATTACGGGTACTTGAAAAATAACAACACATTGTTCATGGAACTCAGATACTTTTATTGAAGCAGGCTGTTCCAACCGGCATAACCCGGACCTGAATTTATGTCGCCCGAATAGTCTGGTCGATCAGAAAGTTGCTGTTACTGGAACGTCAGGTATTTTCTCCATTTGCAAAACCAAGTTGCATTCGAAACCCTAAAAATAAAATTTGGGCCTTATTACTTTCTAGCTTTGCGCTGCTTCATGAAGTCCGTCCAGATCATCGGGGCTCAAAATTTCGGTTGCCCTTTCAGCGTTGCTGACAATAAATTTATGTGAACTCCAACTAATCAGCTGCATTTGCTTAGGCTGTGCACCTTTTAAGAATCACATGACACAT
>Ga0049081_10001005_pt1 | contig 10639 bp, 9 predicted proteins | sample GreLakmeER78MSRF_FD_66717 | JGI IMG/M metagenome (GOLD analysis project Ga0049081, IMG submission 66717) | Freshwater lentic microbial communities from great Laurentian Lakes, MI, USA - Great Lakes metaG ER78MSRF | ecosystem: Environmental > Aquatic > Freshwater > Lake | place: Great Lakes...
TCAAATAACTCCATTTCATAATGTTTAAGCTATGTGGTCTATTTGGTCAACTGAGAAATTTCAAGTTTTCTAGACCAACTTTCAGCCGAGCATTACCGAAAATAACGGTAACTTTTCTTCCATCTATAGACTCAACAGTGCCATTTCTTTTTGAACTAACTAGTTGCACTAAGGATCCTAGTTTGATTTTATCTTGCTCAAGGTCATGCACTTTTGCATGTTCATTGGAGGAAATCTTCTTGTTTTGCTGCTGAGTTACTTTTTTCTTCTCGATAGCCTTAAACGTTTGTTTCGACTTTTCTAAAGAGAGTAGGGATTTTATATCGTTAAGCAAGACTTCGTTCGCATTCTTCTTCCTTGATTTGACATCAAATCTCTGAATGAATGCCAGCATTTTTTTTCCAGCTTGAATTTCTTTATTCAATTGTTCCTGTAGTCCGTTTTGTGAGGATAGGCGAGAGGTCAGCTTCTCTGTTTTCTCCTCAAACATAGATTTCGCTTGAATAGCTTCTTTTTGTGCCTTCTCGTTTTCACTGATTATACGTTCCAGGTAGTTTTTCTCTTTTTGAATCTCATGAAGTAAGGAATCCATTTTAATTTTTTTCGGATCCAACTTAGTTTTGGCTCTAGAAATGAGTTCATTTGAAAAGCCGTTAAGTTTAGCCACTTCGAAGGTAAAGGAGCTCCCCGGCTGTCCAATGGATAATTTATACAAGGGTGTTAATGATTGTATATCGAACAACATGCAGCCGTTGACGGCAGGCTTCAATTGTTCCGCTTTCGATTTTATATTCGAATAATGCGTAGTAATTACTGCAAAAGATTCCTTTTGAAATATTTCCTCTAGAAAAACTTCTGCCAGTACTCCACCTAATTCAGGATCCGATCCAGTTCCAAATTCGTCTAAAAGTAACAACGTACGCGGATTAGCTACCTCTAGAAAATACTTCATTCTTTTTAATCGGTAAGAATATGTACTTAACTCATTATCAATAGATTGATTATCTCCTATGTCTGACAGAACTTTCTCAAAACAGCACATTTCACTGGTGGCACCTACAGGCACTAGGAAACCACTTTGCAACATCATTTGTAACAGTCCAACCGTTTTCAGTGTAATACTTTTCCCGCCGGCATTAGGCCCAGAAATAATTACCAGCTTTTGTTTCTCGTTTAAGGAAATATGCTGTGGTATGGTACTTTTTCCTAGTAGCGAATTGGTCTTTCGTAAAATAGGGTGGTAGGCATCTACCAAGTTCATTTGGGTATGCTTGTTTAATTTTGGCATACACGCCTGCATTTCTGAGGCTAATCTGGCTTTAGCCTGAATGAAATCAAGTACAATGAGCGTATTGTTGTAAGCAATAATCAAGCTTTTATAGTTGGAAAAAAAACGAGTTAACCTCATTAAGATCCGTAAAATTTCCTTTTGCTCATCGTCTATCAAATGGTCTAATTCTCTATTCAGCGCAACGTTTTGTGCTGGCTCGATATAGGATAAACTCCCTGTTTTACTCGTTCCATGTAAATTTCCAGGAACTTTTCGTTTATAGGAAGATTGAACGAGTAAAACTCTACGGTTATTCACAAATGTCTCATAGGTCTCACCGAGTAACTTGTCTTTAACCAATCGTCTCATCTCCTTTTCAAAATTTCGATTTATTTGAGACCTCAGTTGGCGAATTCGCACACGAATGGAAAATAGTTCATCAGACGCATTGTCTTTAATATTCCCATCTTTATCGAATACCAAATTGAGTTCATTGATAAGTTCTAACGTAAAATAGACCTTCGATAAAATTGAAATGATCTCGGGGATTCTTTCTTTTCGTTTCTCGGCAAATAATAATATGTCATTGATAGTTTGAGAGGCAAGGTAAATCCTCCTAAAACCCTCCATAGAAATAATTGAATCCTGGACGCCCAATAACTTAATTTCTAAGAAGAGTTCTTCGAAATCGAGCGCGGGAATCAAATCACCAGCATCACGAAGTTCTTTCCATTCGTTTACCAGTTTTAACGTTTCTCGGATTTCGTTAAATTTTTGTAGCGGATATAGATTAAGTAATCTTTTTTTTGCCGTTGGCTGAATGGAATATTCAGAAGCCCATTCCAATATACGATGGTAGTCTAAATCCGTTTGTGATTGTTTGTCCGAGCATTGCACCATATGCAAATATAAATAAACGAGTGGTGTGATTTGTTCACGCTCTTAGAAACTAAGTATATTATTTGTATTATAATTAATATTATGTTAAATAGAACTAAAGGAGAATCAAACCGCCTATATCCTTCCGAACAAAACAATACTACAACCTACTCAAGGAGCCCAGTTGTCGAATCCACCCTTCAATTCATAGACCTTCTTAAAGCCGACTTTTGAAAGCTCTTTCATAGCCTTACTGCTTCTTCCGCCAGCAGCGCAATAAATGAGCAATGGTTCTTTCTTAGTGAATTTTGTTAGGCATTGCTGAATAAAATCTTTGGAGAAATAATCTACGTGAACAGCCTTTGGAATTTTACCCTCATTTACTTCCACTTGCGTTCTAATATCTAACAGTTGAATATTTTGCTTGTTAAGGAGTGCATTAAACTCCTTTTTATCTAAAGAGATTTGCGCCTGGTAAGTAAAAGAGAATATCAATGCGAATAAAAAAAATATCTGTTTCATCACTGTTTAATTTATTCCTAAATTAGTGACCTTTAAAGCTCACTAACTTTCTATTTAACATAATAAATGGCGATTTATTCTTTTAATGGGTTTATTCCTGTTGTTAAACCAAGTAGTTTCGTTCATCCACAAGCCAATGTTACGGGTAATGTCATCATTGGAGAGAATGTTTACATTGGCCCACATGCTACCATTCGCGGTGATTGGGGGCAAATAATTATTGAGGATGGTTGTAATATTCAAGAATCGTGCACGGTTCATATGTTTCCAGGAACAACTGTTACTATCAGAAAAGGTGCGCATGTTGGACATGGTGCAATTATTCATGGCGCCACACTTGGGGAAAACTGCTTAATAGGTATGAATTCAGTTATCATGGATGACGTAATTGTTGGAGATGAGTCAATCGTAGGTGCACTTTGTTTTATTTCTGCAAATACCGTAATTCCTAATAGAAGTCTTGTGGTTGGTAATCCTGGAAAGATAATAAAAGAAGTTAGCGAAGAAATGATTTCGTGGAAAACTGAAGGAACCGCCTTATATCAGCAGTTACCTAAAGAATGTCATGAGTCACTTATAGAATGCCAGCCTCTTATAGAAATGGAAGAAAATAGACCTAGTCAACAAAAAAAATATTTAAAATGGAAAAAATAAAAGTATTAGTAATCAGTATTATAGCTTGTTTATCATTAACTATTTGTTTAAGTCAGAATTTACAAAAACCATCCCCTTCTGAAATAAACTCTGCTCCCCAATGGGCTAAGCTGATGTATGCCGATGACCCTAACGTTTGGATGGTTGAGGCGGCCTATAAAGATTATTACAAAACAGAATTATTTGAGAAAAATTACCACACACAATACTACAAAAGGTGGAAAAAGAAATTTGGGAATCAAGTTGATCAAACGGGAAAAATAGTACCTCCCTCCCCTACTTCATTAGCACAACAAGAAATCGCCTTCAGAAAAAAACAAAATCAGGAGAAAGTTTCCAATTGGTCTGTGATAGGACCTTATTTATCTCATGCCGAAGCCGGTAATATGGGTTCCGATCAAACAAATGTTTACAGCATAGATCAATGCCTAAATCAACCGAACTACTTATATCTCGGAACAGAGCCAGGAGAGGTTTACAAGAGTATTGACCAGGGTAATTCTTGGGCACTTAGTTCAAAAAACGAAGATTTTGGGAGTGGAGTTACCGCTATTGAAGTCGATCCTAACAATCCACAGATCGTATTTTGCGGAGCAAATAATGGGGTCTTTCGTTCCATAGACGGCGGTTTAACATGGACAAATGTACTTACTCAATCAAATTTTGGTGCAAATGAAATATTGATTTACCCAAATAACCAAAATTTAGTATGGGTGGCTTCAGATAAGGGTCTTTTTCATTCTGCAGATGGCGGCACTACTTGGATAACATTATTTCAGCAAAAAACATACGATATAAAAATACACCCAACAGATCCGAGCATTATATACTTACTGAAAAATAATCCCTCACTCATTAAATGTGAATTTCTTAGATCTAGTGATATTGGCGCTACTTGGCAGGTTGTGGGTACAAATTGGTATTCATCGAATGATCCCGCAAGGTATGATGGCGGAGGTCGGTTGGCAGTTACACACTTACAACCCAATCGCGTGTATGCTTATTTAATCGGTGACTCTAAACCCGACGACTATGGGTATATCGGAGTGTACAGAAGCGACGACAGCGGTAGTAGTTGGCAACTACCAAATGGACCTGTTGGAGGCCCCTACTCCACGCAGCATGTAAACTTGGCAATCGGTTGGGCTACGTGGACATATCATCAGGGCTTTTACAATTGTGCTATTGCAGTTTCTCCGACAAATGCTGATGAAATATTGATTGGTGGGTTGAACCTCTACAAATCTACTGATGCCGGTGCTACTTTTTCCTCAGTATCGGGGTATGTTGGTGGACCCTTGGGTTTGCACGTTGACATGCAAGATTTTCGTGTAGTAGGAAATAATACCTGGGTAACGACTGACGGTGGCGCTTATCTATCCAACGATTTTTTTGGCAGCGACTACGAATTCAAAATGAACGGCGTCCATGGTTCAGATTTTTGGGGGTTTGGAAGTGGATGGAACGAAGATGTGCTGGTTGGTGGATTGTATCACAACGGAAATCTAGCCTATCACGAGAATTATCCATCCGGTCAGTTTTTACAAATGGGTGGCGGTGAGGCACCGACAGGCTATGTCAATCCTGGACAAAACAGAAAAACCTACTATTCTGATGTTGCAGGAAAAATTATTCCCCTGCAGCTCAATGGAGCCATCGTAAATGCTGCTTTCGGCCTTTCTCCAAATGAAAGTTACTATCCGGCAGAATCGAGTGAGTTAGAATTTCATCCCAATTGCTATAGCGTTGCCTACTTAGGGAAAGATAACAGCATTTGGAAAACCAATGATGGAGGCGCATCATTCAACCTATTGCATACCTTCGGCACCAACGAGAATAATCAAATCAAGTATATCGAAGTTTCTTCAAGTAATCCCAATGTTATCTATTGTAATCAGCAGCCAACTTCAGGCTCAAACGGAATTCTTTGGAAAACTACTGATGGCGGAAATCTATGGGCTCAAGTGAATAAACCAGCGGGAAATAGCCGAAGAATGTTACTGAGTATAAATCCCTTAAATGAAAATGAATTGTGGATTGCCTATCCAGACGGTTCTAACGGATTTAAGGTCTTTAAAACATCAAATAGTGGCACTTCTTGGCAAAACTTAAGTTCATCCGTATTAAATGACGAATCTGTTCAAAGCATTGCCCATGTTGCGGGTACGAATGGGGGAATTTATATTGCCACTAATAAAGCCGTATATTATAGAAATAACACTACCGGTTTCGTAATTGACAATTCTGGGTTGCCTCTTTTTACGAATGGAAATATTTTACGACCGTTTTACAGGGACGGAAAAATAAGGTTAGCCACCTACGGAAAGGGAATTTGGGAGAGCAACATGAATGAGGCGCCTTCATTTCCAATAGCTCGTGCTATGGTAGACAAAATGACTCAACAAGTGGTGTGTGGAATAGACTCTTTTTATTTCGAAGATCATTCCTTTATAAATCACCAAGGTGCCTCTTGGAGTTGGACGTTTCCGACAGGTTTGCCAAATTCTTCAGTATTGAGAAATCCTAGTGTGTATTTTTCAGAGGCAGGTGATCACATCGCAATACTTCAAATAACCGACAACAATGGGAATACCTCAGTTGATACTGTTACTGTTTCACTCCAGTTTTTGTCCTTGCCTACAGATATTCAAGAGGGGTTTCAAAATTCTTTTCCTCCTGATGGATGGATATCTGAGAGTGAATCAGGTTCACAATGGTCTCTATCTTCCACGGTTGGTGGTTTTGGAAATTCTACGCAATCTGCAATTTTTGATAACTACAACAATGACTCACAAGGTGACTCAGATGATCTAATAGTTACGATAAATCCTATGTATTTATCACAGGACCCTACTGTAAACTTCGACGTAGCTTATGCAAGATGGGGTTCCGGCTACAGCGATACGCTTCAAGTACTAGTCTCAACAGATTGTGGAGAAACATATACCCCACTTTACGAAAAAGGTGGGACAGATCTTTCAACTTCTCCAGATTTTCAGCAGTTTTTCAGCCCTTCTAATTCTCAGTGGAGGACAGACTCAGTAAACTTATCAAATTATCAGAATGAAACTCAGTTGCAGGTGGTGTTTAGAAATATTGGGCGGTATGGGAATTGCCTATACCTTGATAACATAAACCTCAATGGTCTTTCCCTCGTCACAGAGCAAGGCGGATTTAATTTCAAGATGTATCCAAATCCGATTAAAAAAGGAGCAATTCTTAACTGGAATTACGGCAATGAGAAGCCACTAAGGTGCCTTGTGATGGATGCAGGAGGCAAGCAAGTCCTGAATAAACAACTATCGATAAATGAATTGCTTATACCTGAAAATTTGAAAGAAGGCACTTACTTTATTCAGGTTATTTACAATGATGCGATATTCAATGAAGTGCTAGTTATTATCGATTAACAATGAATTTATTAACATTGAGTTCATTTATTTGGCATAATTTATGATATTTGCTCACAAATATTGAAAATGAAAATAGTAGCCGCGTTATTGATAATTTTTACTTCCTTTTTCAGCTACTCACAAGACGCTAAAGCCCAAGGTATTTTAGACAAGCTTTCCACTAAAATGAAAGGCTTAAGTACTTTTTATATCGAATTTAGTGCGAATATTAAAAATACAAAAAGCGGTCAAAATGAGAACGAAACAGGCAAAGGATGGGTAAAAGGAAATAAATATTATGCTTCTTTTGGTGAAAACACCATTATATCTAATGGTGTTAAAACTTGGACAGTAGTAAAAGAAGAAGGTTCCATTTATGAATCTGACGCTAATGACGGAAACGATGGAATAAATCCAAAAAAATTAATGACCATTTGGGAAAGCGGCTTCAAAAATGCTTACGAGAAAGAGTCTTCATTAAACGGCGAAGCTGTACATATCATTAATCTTACTCCCAAAGTGCCTGCGAAAGCCGATTATCATACTATCGCACTATACATTTCTAAATCTAATGATCTTAAAAAAGCTGTTATGAAAGGTAAAGATGGATCAGTGATGACCTACTCTCTTACCAAATTTTCTTCAAATCCTCCTATAGACGACAGTAAATTTGTTTTTGACAAGAAAAAATACCCCGGTTATCCTGTGATCAAAGATTGATAATTATTTTTTCATAGCTCTGGCCATTTCAATCTTATCGTCTTTTTCCTTTAGATCTTGTCTTTTGTCGTGAAATTTTTTCCCTTTCGCACAAGCAATCTCTACTTTAACCCATCCTTTTTCAGTTAAAAATAATTTTAAAGGAATTAGTGTGTTGCCTTTTGTTTTAAGAAATTTTTCGATCTGTATGATTTCCTTTTTATTCAATAATAATTTGCGGTCAGCTCTTGGTTTATGGTTGTAAAACGAACCATTTTCGTATTCCGTGACATGCATGTTGCGAATCCATACCTCACCTTGAGAGAAAATACAATAAGCTTCTAAAATACTAGCCTTTCCATTGCGAATTGACTTAATCTCAGTTCCACTTATCTGAATACCAGCATTGTAAACATCCGTGAGGTGGTATTCAAAACGTGCTTTTTTATTGCGGATATTCAGTTCTTTCATGGATTGACAAAGTTAGCCATTTCATTGCGCAATTATAGCGAGTTAATCATTATTTTTGAACGTGCAAATTCCTTCGAAACATTTAGAGAATGCAGTAAATCAGCTAGGATCTTTGCCAGGTATTGGCCGCAGAACCGCTTTGAGGCTTGCGCTATTTTTATTAAAAAAATCTGAGGCTGAAATAGTAGACTTTACCGAGGCAATAAGGAATTTAAAAACAGACATTCATTTTTGCTCATCTTGTCACAATATTTCGGATGATATAATTTGTTCTATCTGTTCCAACGACAGTCGAGATAACTCAACGATTTGCGTTGTTGAAGACATACGAGATGTAATGGCGATTGAATCTACAAATGCTTTTAAAGGTGTTTATCATGTTTTAGGAGGTCTTATTTCCCCCATGGACGGTATTGGACCAACACAACTCACTATTGCATCTTTAGTGAATAAAGCCGAAGAGCGCACTCCGAAAGAAATTATATTTGCACTTAGCCCGACAATGGAAGGCGATACAACTAATTTTTACTTATTCAAGAAATTACAGCATTTACCTGTGCTGATTACCACATTATCACGAGGGGTATCAGTAGGCACAGAATTGCAATATACTGACGAGTTAAGTTTATCGAGATCTTTGGAACAACGCAGAGAATTTAAAGTTGGCTAATCCTCTAAGTTGAAAAATTTAGTTTTTCGTTTTAGTAACTTCATGCTAGAAGCGAATATTGCGATTGCCAAAGCAAAAAATATTTGCCAACTCTCAAACAAATAGGCTCCATTTTCCTTGCTTGATAAAGTCACTAAGATCAGTAGAACACACGTTGATGTTGCACTAATACCAGGATATTCGTTCTTTAGAATGGTTTTGTAGGAAATAGGTGTGCTATTCTTACGATATGTCTTCCAATATGGGAAAAATACAGAAGTTGAGGAGGCCCAATCTTTATAGGACTCACCAAACTTTTCAGCCAAATAATCCTCTTCCGATAAAATTATACGTACGTAAATAAACCAAAAAAATACACTTGAAAACAATACCAACCACACATTCAAGGTTAACATAGAAAGACCTATCCAAATACAAAAATTTCCGAAATAAAGAGGATTTCTTGTCATCGAGTACCACCCATAGATGTTTAATTCTTCGGCATAATGATGGGAACGATTTCTTCCAGAGCTATGTTTAAACCTTCGACCTACAGTAGTCACACGAATATAATGTCCAAAAAATATTAAGGTAATTGCACTTACTTGAAATATGAGAATAAATTCTTTGTTCCATTTGACAGGGTATAGAAGAATTGTTACCAAACAAATAACAACTAATATTATTGGTAGATGACCCCTGTATTTAAAATAAAGTTGACCTTGTTTAATTAATTGATTTTTAAACATCATTGTGATTAAAAATGGTTATATTTAAAAAGTACAAATTTAAAACTTAATTTGTCCTTTATGAAAGAGAAAATTGAATTGGAATATTTGTTTAAAACCACGCAAGGTGTTTTGGAGAATTTAATTTCTACACCAAGTGGGCTGAGCGAGTGGTTTGCTGACGATGTCAATGTAAATAACTCCATTTATAGCTTCAATTGGGATGGCACTATCGAAGATGCGACTTTACAAGTATACAAAATGAACCAACGAATAAGATTCAAATGGTTAGCCGATGAGGAAGAGGAGTATTACTTTGAAATTGCGACAAAATTAGATCCAATGACAAATAATATGATTATTAACATCACAGACTTTGCTTATCCGGATGACATAGATAGTGCTGAGATGTTGTGGGATCAGCAAATGGAAAAATTACGAAGAATTTTAGGAGCCTGATCAATCAACCGATATTCTAGCCTATTTTTGCAGTAACTAATTATCTTGAAAAGACTCTATATTTTTAGTATACGTTCATTCGCAGGACCCTTCGTTGTTACCCTGCTTATTTCTATGTTTATTTTAATACTTCAGTTCTTTTGGCTATACATCGATGATTTGATGGGAAAGGGATTAGGTGTTGTTGTCATCCTTGAGCTCTTATTTTACGTTTCTGCCAGTTTGGTTCCACTTGCACTTCCTTTGGCTATTTTATTGTCGTCGCTCATGACATTTGGTAATTTTTCCGAAAACAATGAGCTTACTGCATTCAAGGCGAGTGGGATGTCACTCTATAAAATAATGCGACCTCTAACCATCTTAGTTTCGGGTATCGCTATCACTACCTTTTTCTTCGCCAATTATGCCATACCTGTTGCGAATTTGAAATGGCATTCAATGATATATGATATTCAAAACACGAAGATAAGTTCTCTATTATCTCCTGGGATTTATACAAAAGACATTGAAGGTTATGCCATAAAAGTTGATGAGATGAAAGATAGTGTGAATTATGGAATCACTATTCATGATTATAGCAACAACGAGCAAGTGCGAACAATTAAAGCTGAAGAGGCAAGAATTTATAAATCCGAAAATAATCAGTTTCTTTTTTTTCAATTTAAAAATGGTCAAGTATTCGAAGAACTAGACATTCAGAGTCCTGTATTTTTACCCAATGGAGAATTAAAAAACTATAAAAATGAAAATAAACCCTCTAGAGTTTCCTCTTTTGATGAGGGAATCTTTAAAATAAAGATAGATGGTTTGACGCTGTCGAGATCAGACGAGAAAGTTTTTTCGGATAAGCACGAAATGATGAATGTTTTTCAAATCTCAACCGTTATGGACTCTTTGGAGGAGAAAGAAGTTAATT
>Ga0049081_10001006_pt1 | contig 10631 bp, 6 predicted proteins | sample GreLakmeER78MSRF_FD_66717 | JGI IMG/M metagenome (GOLD analysis project Ga0049081, IMG submission 66717) | Freshwater lentic microbial communities from great Laurentian Lakes, MI, USA - Great Lakes metaG ER78MSRF | ecosystem: Environmental > Aquatic > Freshwater > Lake | place: Great Lakes...
CCTTTCGGTCGTATTTTTCTCGGCCTTTCTCGCCGAGGTAGCAGGGGTTGAACATATCATAGGTGCGTTCGTGGCAGGACTGGTGTTGAATAGACTAATTCCACATAATTCTATTTTGATGAATCGAATAGAATTTATTGGAAATGCACTTTTTATACCCTTCTTCTTGATTTATGTGGGAATGGTTGTTGACTACAAAGCTTTTCTCCAAGGAAGTTGGCCACTAGCAATTGCTGGCGTATTGACCACTTTTGCAATTTTCAGCAAATGGCTTGCTGCTTATGCAACCCAGCTTATCTTTAAAATGACTGGGGCAGAGCGTCAAGTTATTTTTGGATTAAGTACAAGCCATGCTGCAGCCACTTTGGCCATTATCATGGTTGGCTACAACGAGGGTAACGGGATATTAGACATAAACATTGTAAACGGCACGGTGTTACTTATATTGTTTACCTGCATGACGGCCTCTTTTGTCACCGAAAATGCAGGGAGAAAATTATTGATTGAACTTAACGAAGCTGGTGAAGGTGAACTTAACGAATCTAAACTGCGAAATCAACACATAATGGTTTCAATGAATGAACTAAAGGGCAATGAAAATTTAATAGACTTTTCACTCATTATTTCCGACCCGAAAGTAATAAATCCAATTTCTGTAGTCAGTGTGCATCCCAACAACGAAAAAGCAGAAATCATGATACGAAAATCGCGAAAATCACTCGAAGATATCGTAAAGCACTTTTCTGGACATGAAGCCAAATTGAATACCATTGCAACCATCGATTACAACCTATCCTCGGGTATTGCCCGGGTTTCAAAAGAATTGGTTGCAGATATTGTGGTGATTAACGACAACAAGAATTTCAATTTTATCCAACGAATGGTTGGTGACGAAAGGGAACACTTAATGGATTTGTGTGATAAAACAATATTTTTCTGCCAACTGAATAGATCTATGCTGGCTTATTCTCGCATAGTGATGATGGCAACACCTTTGTGCGAACTAGAAAATTCTTTTGTTACATGGGCGGAGCGAATATTTCGCTTAGCAAAAGAATTAAATCTACGGATAGATTTATACGCTACCACAGCAACAAAAGATCGGTTTGAAAAAATTGGTACTGCTAACAAAATAGCAGCGAATATCAAATTTTTTGAAATTGAGCAATTTGAAGATTCCTTATTAAAATACGAGAAAAATAAAACCGATTTACTAGTTACTTGCCTAGCACGCAAAGGAGCTGTTTCTCACAGTGTTGAAATAGAGACCTATACCGGAAAAATTGAAAAAGCCTGTCCTGAAAATGATGTTGTTTATATTTATCCTGCTCTGCAAATAGATCAATTATTTTCATCTTACGACGATATATCGGCAACCCCGATCGCCGCTGGAGTTGAAACAATTCAAAAAATCGGAAGAGAAATTGGAAGTATTTTGGTAGGAAACACAACTAAAAAAAGAAGGAGGAAATGAAAAAACGTACTCATCTGTTATTCTATGTATTGAGTATTTACGTGTTTCTTCAATTTATGTGGTGGGGTTACCACCTGATACAATTAAGTTATGAATTAGATCCCCAAACCATAAATGTCAATCGACGAGTTTGGATGATTATTGGTGAGGGAAGTGTATTTTTATTGATTTTAAGCCTTGGCCTCTGGCAAATTAATCGGACAATTCGTAGAGAATTAGAATTGTATAACCGACAAACAAACTTCCTGCTTTCCGTTACACATGAACTTAAGACCCCTATTGCCTCGAATAAACTGACACTTCAAACGCTACAAAAACATAAACTAGAAGAAAACCTTAAGCACGATTTATTGTCAAAAGCCTTAGACGAAAATAGCCGCTTAGAAAATCTTATTGATAATATATTGAATGCTTCTCGATTAGAGAATAAAGCAATAAAAGCGGTTAAAAGTGAAATGACATTTAAAGACGTTGCGGATGGTCTTTGCCTATTAATGCATAAAAGGCACGGGGATGAGTTTATCTCCTTGCAAGGAGAGAGCAGTGATTCGATAAAAGCAGACCCCTTCATGTTAGAAGCAATCATTAGTAATCTTTTAGAAAATGCTATAAAATATGCGGGAAAAGATGCTCATATATCCCTCTATTGGTTTAAGCAAGAATCGAATTTTATTTTTGGCGTTTCGGATGAAGGCCCCGGCGTTACATACGAAGAAAACAAAAATATTTTTAAAAAATTCTACCGTGTGGGCGAAGAGGAAACAAGAAAAACCACTGGAAGTGGATTAGGCCTCTTCATCGTCAGTGAATTCGTCTCCTTACAGCAAGGCTCGATAGTTTACCGAAAAAATCAACCGAAAGGAAGTGTTTTTGAGGTAACTTTGCCTAAATGAATCAAAAAATTGGCTTAATTATCTTGGATGGATGGGGTATTGGCGATGGCTCCTCTTCCGACGCTATTGCCCATGCATACACCCCTTTTATGAATAAGTTGATAGAAATCTATCCCACAACCACGCTAACAACATTCGGAGAGGCTGTTGGATTACCTGAGGGGCAAATGGGAAATTCTGAGGTTGGACATTTGAATATCGGAGCGGGGAGAATAGTCTATCAAGAACTAACGAGAATTAATAAAGCCATCAAAGAAGGTAGTTTTTTCAAAAATCAGGTCCTGCTTGAAGCTATGACAAAGGCTAAACAACAAGGGGGGAAAATTCATTTCATAGGTTTGGTATCCAAGGGAGGTGTTCACAGCTCACAAGAGCATTTGTATGCACTGTGTCAAATGGCAAAAGATATGGGAATTTCATCAGATAAGGTGCATGTACACGCGTTCACAGATGGCCGCGACTGTGACCCCAAGAGTGGTTTAGGATATATTAAAGCACTTGAAGAGAAATTGAGCGAAACAGGAGGAAAAATAGCTTCGCTAATCGGAAGGTATTATGCGATGGATCGAGATAACAGATGGGAAAGAATAAAAAAAGCATACGACCTGTTAGTTAAGGGTATCGGAACACGCTATGAATCTGCCGAGAAGGCGATCTTAGCAAATTACCATTCCAATATAAGTGATGAATTCATTGAACCTTGCCTAATTAACGAAGAAGCAAAAATCACCAATGGGGATATTGTTATTTGCTTTAACTTTCGCACGGATCGTCCTCGAGAAATCACAAGCGCTTTAACGCAACAGGATTTTCCAGAACATAATATGACGGCTCTCAAACTGCATTATTGTAGCATGACTAATTACGATGAAAGCTTTAAAAACATCCATGTCATATTTGATAAGGATAACTTGCCATTTACATTGGGAGAAGTTTTATCATCTGCAGGAAAAACTCAAGTTAGAATTGCAGAGACAGAAAAATACCCACACGTTACCTTCTTTTTTAATGGCGGGCGAGAAATACCTTTTGAGGGAGAGGAAAGAATTTTGGTGAGTTCGCCGAAAGTAGCGACATACGATCTTCAGCCAGAAATGAGTGCCTACGAGGTAAGAGATAAAATAATTGCGCACCTTCAAGAAAAACTGCCCGATTTTATCTGTTTGAATTTCGCCAATCCTGACATGTTAGGGCATACAGGTGTGTTCCAGGCAATTGTGAAAGCTGTTGAAACGGTTGATATTTGCTTGAGTGATGTAGTAATGACTGGTATACAATATGGATATGAATTTCTTGTAATTGCCGACCATGGAAATGCCGACTTCGCCATGAACTCAGACGGAAGTCCGAATACAGCTCATAGCACGAATCCTGTTCCTGCGATATTGGTTACCCAAGATAAATCAATTAAATTAACATCAGGGATTTTAGCAGATGTGGCGCCAACTATTCTCTCAAGAATGGGAATAACCACTCCCGAGATAATGAACGGAAAAAATTTAATCTTATGAAGCAACTCCTTCTCTTAGTTTTTATCATCGTAGCGTTTAATTCAAGTAGTCAAAATTTTACCTCATATTTCACGGGCAATACGCAAGACGCTTTGGTCGCGCCCAAGGGGGGAATCTGCCTAATGGGGGGTGCCTCGGAACACGAAAATGCCATGAAATGGTTTTTAACACAGGCGAATGGTGGTGACGTTCTCGTGCTCAGGGCAAGTGGTTCAAATGGCTATAATGACTATTTCTATTCACAGCTAGGTATTCCCATTAACTCCGTTGAAACAGTAGTTTGTTTGAATGAAGGTTCTGGGGAAGACACAGCAATTATAGAAAAAATAAATAAGGCGGAAGCAATTTGGTTTGCGGGAGGAAATCAATGGAACTACATCAATTTTTGGAGAAACACCGGAGTAAACTATGCCTTGAATCAAGCTATAGCGCGTAATTGTGTAATGGGGGGAACTAGCGCCGGAATGGCCATCTTGGGGGGGCATTATTTCACCGCTGAAAATGGAACTGTTAGTAGCAATGTGGCCTTGACAAATCCATACAATACTCTTGTGGCTGTTTCTAGTGAGCCATTCTTATCTTTGCCTTACTTAAACGATGTTATCACTGACACACATTACGATAATCCCGACAGAAGAGGAAGACATGCAGCTTTTATTGCAAAGCAAACCCAGGAAACACAACACCCAATATACGGTATTGCCTGCGAAGAATATGTTGCGGTGTGCGTGGATACTTTTGGGATAGCTAAGGTTTATGGTGAATATCCTTTGTATGATGAACAAGCATACTTTATTCAAGTGAATTGTGAAATACCAAATAATTTTCCTGAAACTTGTGAGAGTTTAGTTCCCTTGACTTGGAATCAAGGAAATCAAGCCTTGAAAGTCTTTAAAGTAAATGGAACGATGCAAGGAACCTCCACCTTTGATTTGAATAATTGGCAAAATGGAACCGGCGGTATCTGGGAAAATTGGTGGGTTGAAAACGGGGTGCTGAATACAAATGCAGGAAGTGCGCCGGGATGTTTATCCACTATTACGGCCTTAGATTTTGAATTGCCAGCTAATCCAATCAAGGCTAATTCATGGGTCGAATGGGATCTGAGCGCTACCATCGAAAGAATAGAATCTAGTACTGGGCAAAAAGTTCAGTTTTTAAAGACAGCTTCTGCCTTTCAACTAAACAATGTTGCAACTGGTGTTTACTACCTTTCAGGAACAAACAATCATCGCGCTTTTAGTCTTAAAATTGTGGTGAGTGATTAACCTTACTTTAATTGATTTTTCAGTTCTTGAATATTTTGAATTGACGCAGAGCAAGAACCGTTTCCGCAAACAAATACACCCTTTTCTTTATAATTCATCGACATGGGTATGGTCCTATGATAAGCTATTAATTCTCCCCAAGAACAATTCGATACAATTTCTTCTCTCGTAAGTTCAGATTCATTTACATGTACTTCATTTATACCCCTCAATTGAAGCAATAATATATTTGCCCAATGCGAATAGCCAGAGCCATACTGCTCCATTCCATCGTAAATATTCGCCACCATTTGTTGACTAGTTGAAATCCACTCCTCAAGCTTGAAATAAGTACCTAACTTAAAAAAATTCATTGCCATAACGGCATTAGTGGATGGGATGACATTATCGTGTATCTCCATTTTACGCGTTATCAAGGTATCGTCGTCAGCGGAAAAATAACACATTTTACTTTTACTATGTTGAAACTTTATTGCTGCATCCTCGCACAATTCCTTTGCACATGATAACCATTCCAATTCTGCGCTAACCTGATACAATTCAATAAATGCCTCGATGGTGAATGCGTAATCTTCAAGAAACCCGGGAATTGACGATTTACCCTCGGCATAATTCCTATAAATTACCCCTCGCTGAATTTGATATTCACGTATCCATTTACCAATTTTTCTTGCCAATACTAAGCAATTTTCATCTCGAATTGCCCGATATGTTGTGAGTAAACCCTTTATCAACATGGCATTCCACGAAGTCAATGATTTTTTATCTGTTACAGGAGCAACGCGTTCTTTTCTTTTCTGGTATATTGCTGACAAGGCATCATCGAGTTTGAGGTAAAAGGCTTCTAGGTTTAATCCCAACTTTTTGGCCATTTCTTTATCGGACTCCCGTCTCAATGGGATATACTTTTCTTCTTCCCAATAGCCAAAACTGTTAACCGAAAAATAATCTAGAATTAGTTCTTTCGCTGAGTTGTCTAGAAAATGATAATCTTCTCTCCTCCAACAATAAAACTTTCCCTCTTCCCCTTCCGAGTCAGCATCAACAGCGCTATAAAACGACCCTGAAGAATCCAACATCTCACTTTCCAACCAATTTACTGTTTGAGTTAAAACCCTTTTAAATTCTTCGCTTTGAAAATGAATATATCCCTCGGCAAAAAGCTCAAGAAGTTGTGCGTTATCGTATAACATTTTCTCGAAGTGCGGGACTTTCCATAACATATCCACAGCATAACGCGCAAAACCACCACCTACTTGGTCGTAGATTCCTCCTCTTGCTAGTTTTTCTAGCGTTAAACGGACAAAATTTTTGGTTTTTGAGTGCTCATAAAAGAATCCATACCTCAACAAAAAAAGGTAGTTAGAGGGCAGAGGGAACTTCGGAGCCTTTGTGGTTCCTCCTTCCATGAGGTCCCAACTCCTCGCCCATCGCACAACAAGTTCATGAAGCTTCTCTGCCTCTTTGGTAATCGCGGCAACGGGTATAGAAATCAACTCGCTTTGCGTAACTCCGTCTGTTAGTTTCTCAGCATATTCATTCACTTGATCCGGGTTTGTTTCGTGTGCGTGAACCAAAGAATGCAAAACATTTATCCACTGTTGTTTGGGAAAATAGGTTCCACCATATATTGGCTTTCCGTTCGCTAATGTGAAACAATTTAAAGGCCATCCACCTCGTTGTGTCATCAATTGCACGGCGGTCATATAAACCATATCAACGTCCGGTCTTTCCTCTCGATCTACCTTAATACATAGAAAGTATTTATTCATCAATACTGCCACTTCCTCGTCTTCAAAACACTCTTTCTCCATGACGTGACACCAATGACAAGCAGAATAACCTATACTGACTAAAACAAGTTTATTGTCTCGTTTAGCCTCCTCGAACACACTCTTGGACCATGCTCTCCACTGCACAGGATTTTGAGCGTGTTGCTTCAAGTATAGAGATGTTTCATTAACAAGTGCGTTTTGATACATTTTAATGAGATTTTATTTTTAGTTAAAATTACTGCTTAAATTCGCTCGTTTAATCAACGAAAACATACAACTTACTAAATGGTATTTTCGAGCTTGACCTTTATATATGTGTTTCTGCCACTGAGCTTACTATTTCATTACCTCAGCAAAAATACCTTATACCGAAATCTTACATTAACTATTTTCTCTCTGGTATTTTATGCGTGGGGAGAGCCTATGTGGATTATACTTTTGCTTATAAGCTCCTTTTACGACTATTTCAACGGAATCCTTGTCGAGCGCTTTCTAGGGACCTGGAAGGCTAAACTCTTCCTTATTCTTTCCGTAGTGGGAAATTTGGGAATTTTATTAGCCTACAAATACGGAGGCTTTATTTGGGAGAATATAGATGGGATGCTGCAGAATTTCAATGTGTTGTTTAACACATCCATGGAAACTCCATTTGCAAAACCCACAAATACACTTCCTATAGGAATCTCCTTTTACACATTCCAAACGATTTCCTATGTGGTAGATGTATACCGAGGCCAAGTAAAAGCACAACGCAACCCGCTGAATTTTTTAATGTTTGTAAGTCTTTTTCACCAACTCGTGGCAGGTCCGATCGTTCGGTATGCTACCATTGCTGAACAAATTGAAAACCGAAAGGTGAATTGGGAAATGATCAGTAGTGGTGTTGGGCGCTTTTGTTTTGGACTATTCAAAAAAGTAGTCGTAGCAAATATTGCCTCAGAACTCGTAGATAAATACATGATCTACACCTACCACGGTGATGGAAATTTTGACTTATCAAGTTATGAAGCTTGGTTCGGAATCATCATGTTTTCAGTTCAAATATATTTTGACTTTTCGGGGTATTCCGACATGGCTATTGGACTGGGGAAAATGTTTGGATTCACTTATGATGAAAATTTCAAACACCCGTATGCCGCTCAATCTGTAGGAGATTTTTACAGAAGATGGCATATTTCATTGGGGACATTTTTGAGGGATTATGTATACTTTCCGCTTGGTGGTGGTCGAAAAAATCGGTACCGAAATATACTAATCGTATGGTTGCTGACAGGGTTTTGGCACGGCGCATCCTGGAATTTTATTTTCTGGGGACTATACTTCGGTTGTTTTATGGTTATTGAAAAATTATTGGAAAATGTATTAAAAAAGACTCCTCGAATTATTCGCCACGCATACACCTTATTCCTAATAGTTTTTTCCCGAGCATTGTTTTATTTCGATTCTCTCTACTTGAGTAACAAACATTTTGAGAACGCTGACTTTAAAAATGAAAGCGAATGGAGTCCTATGTTTGGTTATATTGCAAATTTATTTAACTCTTCAAACCCTGTAAATCCTGCTTTTATGGCGGATTTAGTTATGCATTTATATTTCTTTATATTAGTACTTATATTATGTATTCCATGGGATGAGATTTTTACGGAAGAACATAAAGTTCGGATACAAACGGAGCGAATCTATTTTTACACAAAACCAATAGTGAATTTTGCCATGTTGGCAATAGCAACAACATTATTGATAAATGCAACTCATAATCCATTTATTTATTTCCGATTCTGATGATGAATTTAGTAAATAGCGCTGTTTTTTTTATCTCCATTTCATCGATGATGGTGCTTTACTTTATCGTTGGAGATGACCGGCCAGATACAGAAATTCTCCAAGGAAAAGTATACTTGACAGAAGAAAAAAGAGAACTTACTACCCTCTCTCCATTTACTTTTGAAAGTTATTTGAGCGGGCAATGGGCGAAGACATTTGATCTTTTTGTAAACGATAACTTCCCCTTCAGAAAATCCTTAATGCAGTGGTCTACCGAGATTCGTAAACTTAGAGGAATTGAATTGGAAGGGCAAGAAAAGGTAATCTATATTAGACCCCAGAAAGATGAACAGCAAAAATTTGACAAGGAAGGGAATCCCATTGAGTATTTAGATGCCTATGATGAGAGTTATTCAAATGGACTACTTATTCTAAACGGTTGCGTGTACCCCAGAAGTGGCGGTAGTCCTAAAATGGCTGCAGGCTTTGCCCGTATGGTTTCTGAATACGCATCTCAACTAGCAGGAGAAGTGCGCGTGTTAACTGCTGTCCCGCCACTTTCCTCGGCGTTCATTCCTGCTGCAGAGCATGCGCATTACAATGGACAAAACAAACGGTCTCTAGAAGCTATAAGGAATAATTTAACAAATGGCGTAATTTTTTGTGATGTCTTCGCTGAATTAAACAATCACGCTGGAGAACAATTGTATTTCGGTACGGATCATCATTGGAAACCCATCGGGGCGTATTATGCCTACGTTGCGTTTTGTGAAGGTGCAGGATTTACCCCAGTGCCTTTAGATCAAATGGAAAAGAGAACAAAAACAAACTTCTTAGGGACTATGTATCAACTAACACAAGATGCATCCGTAAAGGAAAACCCAGATGTTATGGACTATTTTATTCCGAAAGTTAAAACCAGCGCTCTCAGGTATGGTGAATTTGGATTTAAATCTTTTCCTGCCAAGGTTTTTGAACATGGCTGCTCTGGAGGTAATACTTATTCTACATTCTTAGGCGGAGATAGACCCTTGATGAAAATAACTACCGATGTGAAAAATGGTAGAAAGGCCGTAGTGATAAAAAATTCCATGGGTAATGCTTTTTCTGTTTTTCTAATTAGTCATTATGAAGAAATCTGGATAGTCGATTTACGCTATTCAAAACAAAATTTGATTGGAATAATCCGAACGAATAAAATTAATGACCTAATCTTTGCTCCGGGAATGAACCATGTGATGAATCCAAACACAGTAAATATGATGCGTCGTTTAGCTACTCAAAGTGGCGTATATATTCCGCCGCCACCTGTAGTGATTGAAGATTCCACAGATGTTACAACTGATACCATTCCATGAGATTTACGCTAATAATATACTTTACATTCATACTTTCAATTAGCCTTGGACAGTCCATATCTACGCCTGCAACATTAAAAATTGATACTTCATACGCTTATTTTCAATTTCATAATTCGCAATTAGGCAAAACCTTTTTACGCCATTTCGACCAAATACAAGACGATAAAGTGGTATTTGTACACTTTGGTGGTAGCCACATCCAAGCAGGAAAGCCTATTGCTGTAGCCAGAGAGATCCTGCAAGAAAAATATGGAAACGGTGGCTTGGGTTATTTATTTAACTATAAAGCAGCTAACACCTACGGATCAATCGTTTATAATACTTCCTACACAGGAAAATGGAATTCTCGAAAAAGCTACCAAGGTCGATCAACCACCTTGCCCGTTGGTTTTTGTGGGATGACCGTTGAGTCTTTTGACCCAATTGCATCGTTAAAATTTGATTTAAAAAAACCCCTTGCTGCAGACTCACATTTAATCCAGGTATTTTTTGAAAATGACTCTCTAACAAAAGATATTAAAATCCTCGTCGACACGATTGAAATAAATGAGCTTCATGGACTTACCTATACCCCTTATGGGTTAA
>Ga0049081_10001011_pt1 | contig 10596 bp, 7 predicted proteins | sample GreLakmeER78MSRF_FD_66717 | JGI IMG/M metagenome (GOLD analysis project Ga0049081, IMG submission 66717) | Freshwater lentic microbial communities from great Laurentian Lakes, MI, USA - Great Lakes metaG ER78MSRF | ecosystem: Environmental > Aquatic > Freshwater > Lake | place: Great Lakes...
TCGGCGGTTTCTCCAGAGCCAAAGGAGTAGCGCGCGCGATGCCATTCGTGAGTATCGTCAAGAAACCTCTTGCTAAAGGTTTGAAGGTTGACGGGTTGGTTGACCCGACGCTTCAGTTGGAGATGGAAGCGATGGCGGCGTTATATGCCGATGCGATTAGAAGCACTGCTTCTGCTGTTGATGTGGCTAGAAGGATTATGGATGCACAGTTGAGGGGAACAACTGCTGATTTGAGATTGTTTCAGGAGGTTCTGGCGGCGGAGGTTACGAGAGGTTTGGCTGACGCGTTGGCTGAGGTGTCAAGTGGTACGAGGGAGCAGGTTTTACGGGATACAGAGCGAGCCATCAAGCGTTTGCCGTCTGGTTTGTCGGCGCGAGTGTCTTTTAATAACGCTGACCCGCGTGCGGCGGCTTGGGCGCGCGAGCGTGCAGGGTCGCTCATAAAGGGCATAGAGCAGGAAGCGTTAATTGTGGTACGCAAGGTCATCTCTGATGCTTTGCTGTCGGGAGGGGGCGTCGCAGTGGCGTCTGCACGCATTAGGCGAGTTGTTGGTCTGCATCCTCGGTGGCAGACGGCTGTTGAGGGCTTTCGCGCGCGCGAGGTAAAACGATTACTGGATAATGGGATGGACGCGGCTGAGGTAGCCGATGCGAGTCTGGACACGGTTGAGATTTACGCGGAAAGGTTGAGGTCGGCGCGGGCTTTAACGATTGCCCGAACTGAGGTGATGGCGTCGCAAAATATGGGTCAGGTGTTGTCGTGGTATCAGGCGTCTGATGATGGTTATTTGGATTTGTCGTTGGCTGTAAAGGAGTGGGTGGCTGGTCCTTCTGGTTGGAAGAGCATTGAGGTGTGTCCTGTGTGTATGGAGTTGGCTGGTCAGCAGGTTCCTGTCAATGGCAGGTTCAGCAATGGCGATGTGATGCCTCCGTCGCACCCGAATTGTAGGTGCACGATGAACTTGATTCCTTTGGCGTTGTTGAGTGATGGTCGTGAGTAGGTCGCGCGCGGAGGTGAAGTTGGCGATGCGTAAGGCGTCGTTTGCTTCGCGGTCGGAGGCGGCGCGGTATGCCGCTAATCAGAGGTGGAAGGGAAATGTCAAAGAGGAGAAAGGAAATGTCAAAGAGGAGAATGACCCTGATAATCCTGTGACTGAGGCTGGCAAAGAGGCGATGCGTTTGGCATCTGGTTTGGCTGGTTTGGATGAAGCGACGCATTCCACTCCTCGCGGGGTGCAAACTCCTGTTTTTTATTACGAACCGTCGGCTGGAAAAAATGCAGAGTTTGAGGAGGAAGCAGAGGCTCGCAATTATATAAAAGAGCAAAAGTTGCTAAATCCAGAAACAGTGTTTTACCTTGTAAAAGGTTTTGCTATGACGGCGGAATATTCAAGCAAGTACCCCAATGGTTTTTGGGAGGTTGGTACTGCTGAGTTGTCATTAGGTTATGTTAATAACGATGTCAAACCTGTTGACCCAAGCAAACCTCATTCGTGGTCAGACATAAGGTATGTAGAAGCAATCCCGCGAACCTCCGTTGACCCTGAAACAAACAAACTGGATGCGAATACAGTCACGCTGGGCGACGCGGAAGGAACAGAACGCGAAGCAATGGTGATAAACACCAGCCCTAAAAACCCTGCGGGGTTAAACAGGGAGGGGCTTGTCAGGTGGGAGCGGTCGTCTATGGAGAAATTTTCGGGGTATGCGGAGCAGAATTATTGTTCGTCTTTGGGTTATTACGCGTCAATTCTTGCAGGTTATGGTGAGCCTTTCCCAAGACCCGATAATAGTTACCGCATTATGCACAAGGTTTCTGAGTCAAAGTTGGAGGGTTTAGCGGCAAATCTTGTTGATTCTTTGAGGAACGCAAAACCTTCTCAACCAACTTTGTGGAGGGGCATTGGTGGTTCTCACCAAGAAGAAATTAAAAATAGTGGCAAGATAACAAAAGACTCTGAGGTGGGGGATACTTTTAATGTTGGTTTAGGAGCGACATCTCGTTCTATAGCCGCGGCTCAGTTTTATGCCACGCCCTACGCCTACAACGCAGAAGGTGGCATACCGACAATTATGCGTATTAGAGCAGGTTCTAGGGGGTTAGCGTTGTCGCCTAAAATGAGCAAGTATCCCCATGACCAAGAGGTTCTAACGGGGGGCGAGTTCAGGATTGTTGGCAAAGAGGTGGTTAACTTGAGCCAGAAGGCAAGAAGGGTTGCTGAACAGCGGATGCGAATAGCAGATGTTCAAAAACTTCCGTCGGGGACAAGAGGCAAGACTGCCTTGCTGGAAAGGGAACAAACTGCTTTGGCGCTTATGCAGTTAAAAGAGTCTGGTAGAGAGTTGTTTATGATTATTGATGTAGAACAGGTCAGTGTGTAGTTATGGCTCATTTAGGTAATTTGTCGGGGCTGTTTTTTAGTCATCAACTTCAACCAGATGATGATTTGGAAAAGGCTAAGTTCGCGACGCGTTCTGAAGCCGCGCGCTATGCGGCGAACATGCGTTGGAAGGGCAATGTCAAAGGGGATGACGACGGCGTGGATACGCCTGAGAAGATAGCAAAAGACGCCGTAGTTTTACGAAGCGATTTTGACGATTTTTTGCAAAAAGCAAAATTGCAATCAGCAAACCCTCCGCCGATGACTCCCGAACAATGGCAAAATTACACAGGCTCCGCAGATTATGTTGATGTTTTTATTGCTGGGGTGAGGAACACGGTGCCGTCAAGGAGGTTGTTGCAGTTGGAGCAGGAGGTGTGCGCTTTGGGTGAGCGCGCAAGGGCGCTTGCTCTTGCAAGAACACCCGTTATTGAAATTTTGACTACCGACAAGAGAGCCGAGATTCGTGAGGCTAGAAGGCGGTTAGTCAAAGATTTGGTGTCAGAATCGGGAGACATTTTTGGAGGCAGAACTGGAGTTGGTGATTCCAAAACTGTTGATATCACATTTAACGACGAACGGTACGAAACAGAAGGCTTTGTTTTAGCACTGACGATAAACGAGAATAGCCCTGATTTTGTTTCTAAAATTGAAGAGTTTTTCAACAGTGCACCCAAGGTGCCCCTTGCAATTAAAAAAAAGGTTGATGCGTTGGTGGCTTTTGACCGCTCCGACAAAACCGAGGTTGACGGAACAGGCGAGACAGTCCCCATGCCTAAACAAACAGTGGCGAGGCTTGAAAATTATTTGGCTCGCCAATTACGAGGTGCTTTAGAGGTTGGTAGCGCCAAATGGATTCAAGATTTGACGGGTAAACCAGTGGATGAGTGGAATCAGGCTCGCGCCGCTTTGGGCAATGCTGAAGAAATGGATTTTGAAGTAAGGCTCAGACAAGAAAAAGCACGCAATGTGGCTTATGCCGAGGTAATGCGTGAGATGGGCATTGAGATGGGGCTTGCCCCGACTACGCAACAAAGTGGCAAATGGGCGAAAAAGTTGCAAGCAGATGTGAGCAGTATTTTTCCGAGCCGTGCCGTGGCAAAAGTAACGGCAAAATATAAGCCTTTGTTTATTAAAAAGACATCAGGTGGTGGTTCTTGGAATACTTACGATGCTCAATTAAGGACTGATGGAACTACAAGCACCAATCTCCACGAGTTTATGCACGCTGTTACTTATGCCGACCCAGTGGCACGCGCTGTAGAGAATGCGTTTCTTGAACGACGCAGAATGGGCGACCCTTCGCGGACACGAGAACAATACGATGTGTCAGAAAGAATTACTGCTATAGAACCCTATGATGCAGTAAGGGGCAAATACGGTGGTACTTATGTCAAAGACGATTTATCCGACGGTTACGCGGGTAGAAAATACTTTAGCGGTAAGGGCAACCCAACTGAATCTCTGACTAGGGGTTTGGAATTTTTGGTCGCGGACACACATGGAAGCGATGATGACGACCACAGAAATATGACAATGGGTGTTTTGATTATGTTAGGGCAGGAATAACGGTGAAGGAATGGTTGTTTTCTGTTGATGGTGAGTCTCGCTTCGCGCGGTGGGACGGGGTGTTGGATACTGATTCTGAGGAGTTGAGAGAGAGGGCTGATGCGTTAGTCGCGGAAGGTGTGATGGTTCGCTGTGGCGAGGTGGGGTATCTTCGCAAAGCGTCTTTTGCTACCAAAGTGAGGGGTTGGGGGACTATCACTAGGGCTGTTGTTGATGTGGCTGACATTGGTTCTGCTGATGTCCCGTCGTCTTATTTCAACCCTAGTTGTATTGAAGAGGATTTGGAGAAGGCTAAGTTTGCTTCGCGGTCTGAAGCCGCGCGCTACGCGGCAAATCAAAGGTGGAAGGGGCATGTCAAAGATGATGATGATGTGGATACGCCAGAAAAGATAGCGAAGGACGCCGCGGTTTTGAGGGGTGAGTACGACGATTTTTTGTATGAGGTAGGCAAAAGGACAACTTGGACGACCGCCAGTATGAGTGTTGATTATTGGAAAAATGAAAATCAACAAGGCGACTATGTGACCGTGTTTTTGCCGGGGGGCAGTCAGGTGGTGCCCACAAAGCAGTTGTTGTTGTTGGAGCAAAAGGTTTGCGCTCTTGGGGCACGCGCGCGCGCTATTGCTGAAGCGTCGTTTGTTCCTGAAAAAGTATTGACTGACGAAGAAAAAAGAGCGGTATCAGAGGCTCGGTTGCGGTTGGCTTTGGATTTGAGAAAGCAAACGGGTTTTACTTTCGGAGGCAAAAACATGTACGGCGATTCTAAGGTTGTTGATTTGGTTTGGCGCGGTGAGGGTTACAAGGAAAAAGGGTTTGGACTTGAACTACAAATTGAGAGAGACGACCCTGATTATGTTTCTAAAATTGAAGAGTTTTTTGGTAGCGCCCCCAAGGTGCCGTTACGCATCAAAAGGGCAGTTGATGCGTTGGTGGCTTTTGACCGTTCAGACAAAACTTACACGGTATATGGAGACAGCGAGCCAGTGCCAATGTCCGAACAAAGAATACGAAACGAAAAAGAAAATTTCCTTCGTCAACTGAGGGGGGCGATAGTGGTAAGTGGAGCCAAATGGATAAAAGACTTAAATGGCAAACCTGTGACGGAGTGGAATCAAGCGCGCATTGATTTGGGGAGCGTTGAAGAGTATGCATGGGATATAGCGCAGAAAAACGCCCGCCGACTCGGTGATGCGTATGCTTCAGTAATGAAAGACATGGGCATTGAAATGGGGCTTCAACCTCGTACTCGGCAAAATGGACCTGTAGCAAAAAAATTAAAAGAAGAAGTCGCGAGCATTTTTCCAAGTCAAATTGTGGAAAGAGTTTCAAAGAGTTATGGAACGCTTAACATCAAAAAGGTTGTTTCAGGGGGAAAGTGGCGTTCTTCTATGAGCACAATAGAAACTGACAGTTCCAGAGGCACCAACCTCCACGAGTTTATGCACGCCGCTACTTACTCTGACCCTGTGTTGAGGTCGTTGGAGAATGCGTTTCTTGAACGACGCAGGATGGGCGACCCGACGCGCACGAGGGAGCAATATGATGTCAGCGAAAGAATTACCGCTTTAGAACCGTATGACTCCTCAGTAAAGACCAAATATCCCTTTGAAAAATGGGTTAAAGACCAGTTAACTGACCCTTACGCTGGTAGAAAATACGAGAGGATAAGGGGGGCAACTGAGTCTTTGACTAGGGGCATAGAGTATTTGGTTACAAGCACGCACAACAGTGACGATGATGACCACAAGAATTTTACTTTGGGGGCTTTAATTATGGCAGGAATGAAACCAGCATGAAAAAGTGGTCGTTTACTGTCGGTGGTCAGCCTCGTTACGCGCGATGGGACGGCGTGCTGGATACTGATTCTGTTGAACTAACTGAGCAGGCGGATGCTTTAATCGCAGAAGGCGTAATAGTTGAGTGTGGTGAAATTGGGTATCTTCGCAAGGCATCTTTTGAAACAAGGGTGAGGGGTTGGGGCACAATCAACAGGGCGGTGGTGTTGGTTGCCGATGCTGGTTCTATTAAGTTCCCGTTTTCGTATTTCAACCACAGTTGCATTGACGATGAGGATTTGGAGAAGGCTAAGTTTGCTACTCGGTCTGAGGCGGGGAGATATGCGGCGAACATGCGTTGGAAGGGCAATGTTAAGGGCGACGATGATGGCGGTCGTGACCCTGTGGTGGAGCAGGAAATCGGGCGAGTGCGGGCGATGGTTAGTCAATTAGGGACGCTTTTTCAACATGACCCTTTGAGCACAGAGATTGATGCCTCGGACTGGAGCAAGGCTACTGGTACTTTATTTGTTGATGTAAAAGGCGCAGGGTATGTCCCTACGGCTTCTGTGATGGCGGTTGAGACGGAAATTCGTGCTCTCGGTAAAACAGTGTATGAAAGTTTGGCGAAGAGTGGGGTGGTGGATACCTCTGAAGAAGCCGACAAAAGAGAACTTGAAGCGATGCGTACAAAACAAAGGACTTTAGAGTTGGCGGAAGTGGCTTTGAAGAAAGTGCTTAGTAGCCCTGCTTTGGCGGAAACGGCGCAAGAAATTGAAGTCTTGAGGAGAGAATTTACAGAGGCTTCAAGAGCGATGCGTCAAGCATCTGACGAGTATGACGATAATAAAGTGCCTTTCGGGAATCGTCAAACACCAGAACAGCGCGAGGCGTCTAGTAGGGCGTATGCAGAACGGAAAGCCGCGCAAAAACTAAAAGCGACACTCAAAGCCAAAATTCTTTTGAAGCAAAGAAAGATTGATGAAGTTACTTCAAATACGGTTTTTATCACGGCAGATGGAAAGTCTGTCTTTATCAGCGGGGCGGCGAAGCACGCCGAAAAAACTTATCAAGAAACTGCTATTAAAAATAGTTTGACGGGGCTGGATTTGGCTCAAGCGGTTACAAAATTGGTGTCTCTTTATCGGGGCACGGGTGGGTTAGTACATGTATCAACATCAAAAACAAAAGGAGAGTTGAAAGACAAATCCTCTGAAAGTGCCGATTTTTTACGGAAGTTTTCGGAGGATATTGCAACGCACATGCCAAAAGATTGGGTTGACGATGTAAATGCTAAGTATGATACAAATTTGATTTTAGTTAAGACCAAAGGAGGGGGGTCGTGGGGGCAGTTGGAAAGAGAAATCAGCACTTCTGGCACAACACAAGTCAATTTGCACGAGTTCATCCATGCGGCGATGTACGCCAACCCTGTACGGCAGGCTATAGAGCATGCCCATCTGTCTAAAAGAACATTTGGTTCTGCTTCTGCACCGATAGATGGTTCTTTTCAATCAAAGATTGTCAAAGGCAGGCAAAGAACGGTTCAAGGTGTTGGCTACCCTACTGGTGAGTTCATTGCTCAGGGAGCATACATAAAAGATAAATTTGTTGACCCCTATTCAGGGCGTATGTATAACAGTGGTGGAACTGAAGTGGTGACGGTGGGCTACGATTCTTTTTCGCGAGGAGGATGGCGCGCTACCGCCACTTTGGGCAAGTTAGACATGGAACAGGTTTATTTGACTTTGGGAATGTTGATGGCGTCGTAGATGAAGTGGTTTTACAGCAGGGGAAACAAAAGGTTTGATGCGTTGTGGGATGACGGCTTGTTGTCGTCGTCAGATGTCCTGTTGATTGCATCTGTTTCGCAGTTGGTAGAGGACGGCGAGATTGTGCCGTGCGGGGTGGTTGGTCCTGATTTGCCTGCAAGTCTTGACGACGAGGTGGTTGCTTGGGGCACTATCAGTCAGGCAGTGCGTTCTGTCGGGACGGGTAAAAGCAGGTTCCCTGATTGCCCTGTTTCTCCAGAGACGACTTTGGAGGCTGATGTGGGCGAAGGCATGTGGGCGGTCTAGCGGGGGTTAGCGTTGCTAGACCACGGTGAACTATTACGATTGGGGTGATGAACCCCGATTCAACATCAAAACTGCTTGCCATGTGGGAAGAGGGCGAGTTGGAGTGGGACGACCTGCCAGAAAGCACTCGTATGGCGCTTGAGGACGGCGAGGATGAACAAAACGCTGTTTATGACGACGACGAAGAGGACGACGGGGGGAGCATGGATGAGTTGTTCACCGTTGATGTGGAAAAATCGCTGGATATGGAGTTGCTTCATAAAGCCAACGAGGAGCACCGATTTACTCTTGGACCTTGGTACATCCCCAATCAGTATGACGCTCACGGCGAGTGGACGGATGCTGAGGAACTTCAAAAGGCGTTGTGGGACTATGTGCAGACAGGCGATAGGGGCATCAGACTTCAGCATAATAAGGATTTGGTGGCTGGAGAATGGCTTGAAGCGATGTCGTTTCCTGTGCCTGTGACTATTGGGATGACCAAGGACGCGACAACCAAACAGGTGACTTATCCTGCTGGAACTGTGTTTTTGGGTGTGCAGTGGAAGCCGTGGGCTTGGGAAATGGTCAAGGCGGGCAAGATTACTGGGTTCTCTATTGGTGGAGCCGCGGCTCGTTTGGATATGAGCATGCCTGTTGAGGTTGGCAAGAGTGTTTCGCTCAAAGGATTTTCCTCTCCTAGTGACCCTGTTTTGTTTTCGCAGGTAAAGAAAGAAACTAAGGGTGTTGGTGTCTGGCAAGAGTATGTCGCGCGCGGGGGTACTGCTCGGTGGATGTCTCAGGCTGAGGCGAGGTTGTTGAAGGCTCAATTTTCTAGCAGGTCTGAGGCGGGGAGATACGCGGCGAACATGCGTTGGCGTAACTTGAAGGCTCGCACGGCGGAATTGGCTGAGTCGCTTGGGATAAGCGCAAGCGGAAAACCTGCACGGGGTCCGATGCCGATGCCTCAAACAAAGCAAGGGCGGGCGATGCGACAGGCAATGAAGTCGTTGGATGGGCATGTTGATTTTGATAAAGCGTATGGCGCTTGGGTTGATGCCCAAGGCAACGAAGAGCAGGATGTCCCACTTCTAAAGACGGGTGAAAGAATCCCGTATCATTTTTTGCGGTTGCACATGACGCCCGAAAGAGCACAGTTGCATGACGAAATTGTTGAGTTTGAGATGGCAGGCAAGGTAAGACGCCCTTCATCGGATAAGCCAGTGTTTGTTTTTATGGGTGGTGGACCTGCTTCTGGTAAGACAACCATGTTGAAGTCGGGTGACATTTCTGTTCCGACAAGAGGTGCAGATGGAAAATTGATGGAAGGCGCAGATTCGGCGCATGCTATTGAGATTGGCGCGGATGAATACAAAGCGTTTATCCCTGAATACGAGGCTTTGAGGCGAGGCAGAGGAGGGGAAAAGATGCGTATGAAGGCGGCGGGGATGGCACACGAAGAGTCGTCCATGATTGCTAAGGCGATTCAGCGTCGGGCTATGGATTTGGGTGTGGACATTGTGTTGGATGGTCTTGGAGACAGTGACAAAGGCTCTTTGATTGGCAAAGTAAGGCGCGCTAGAGAAGCGGGCTATCAAGTTAAGGGCTTGTACGCGACGATTCCTACGGAAGTGGCTGTTGAACGCGCGGCGGCTCGCGGGAAACCAGAGGGCGTGCAAACAACGGTTTCAGAAGGTTTTACTATCACTGGCGAGGGGCGCTATGTAAGCCCTCTTATTGTGAGGGCGGCTCACGCGAAGGTAAGTGCTGTTTTGCCGTCGGTTATTGATGAAGGTGTTTTTGACGAGGTGACTATTGTTGATACAAAGTCTCGTCCCGCAAAAATCATTTATCGTTATGACAACCAAGCCAAAGGCGATGCGAAAGGCACGGTCATTGACAGTGCTGGTTGGCAAGCATTTTTGGATAAAGGTAAAGAATTTGACGAAAGCAGGTCGTTAATTGGACTCTGATATTTTTACTAAGGTTTTTTTGAGGTCTGGTCTTGGCACTGACAGACTTTTGGAGTTGTACGCAATGGTTATCGGTGGCGCTGACGCTGGTGATTGTGATTTGACAACCCCTGATGAGGGTGTGCTGTTTAGTTTGTTAAAAGCCGATGTTGATGGCACTGTGTTGCCTGATGGTGTTATGTGGGATGTGCCTTATGAGTTGTGATTGTGGTTGTGGGGATTGGAATTTGGCTGACGCCGATATCACTGTTTTGAAGCAGTTGCGCGAGGGTGTTTTGGCTGATTTGCCAATGTCTATCTGGCAGTCGTTGATTGTAGATGTGGAAAAAGCGGGTGGGGTTCTTGCGGTAGAGGGCACTGCGGGCAAGGTCATCCGCGAGGCTGTTCAGAAGGCTTCTTTGTCTCCTGCTTGGCAACGCAAGGAAGGCAAGAATCCAAGTGGCGGTCTGAACAAGAAGGGGCGTGATGCGTATGCTCGCGAAACGGGTGGCAAGTTAAAGCCTCCTGTGAAGGAAGGCGATAATCCGCGTCGGGCGTCGTTTTTGGCGCGAATGGGCAACGCAGAAGGTCCTGAGCGTAATCCTGATGGTTCGCCTACGCGTCTTTTGTTGAGTTTGCAGGCTTGGGGTGCTAGTTCTAAGGAAGATGCTCGCGCGAAGGCTAAGGCAATTTCGGCGAGGAATGAAGCCGTTGAAAAGGCGAAGTTCGCGTCGCGTTCTGAGGCGGCTCGTTATGCGGCTCAACAGAGGTGGAAGGGGCATGCGAAAGAGGGCGACAGCAAGACAACAGCGCCTCGTCCTGCATCTGGGTCTAAAGGTCGCGCAGGAAAAAAGGTTGCTCC
>Ga0049081_10001016_pt1 | contig 10584 bp, 6 predicted proteins | sample GreLakmeER78MSRF_FD_66717 | JGI IMG/M metagenome (GOLD analysis project Ga0049081, IMG submission 66717) | Freshwater lentic microbial communities from great Laurentian Lakes, MI, USA - Great Lakes metaG ER78MSRF | ecosystem: Environmental > Aquatic > Freshwater > Lake | place: Great Lakes...
CGCTAAAATTAATTTATATTAAAAACAAAAAAGTTTAATAAGTAACAGATTTGATAATTTGTTCTTTTTCAGAATTTATCAGACGAATAGTATAAACACCAACCCCGTAATTAGTCAAGTTGATTTCGTGATTATAGTTACCGCCTAAGTTATTTAAGATTTCTCTGTATACAATTTGCCCAAGCATATTTTGAATTTCAAGGATGTAATTGTCTGTTTTTGTAGTGTGAATACTTAACATAAAGTGCCCGTCGTTTGGATTTGGAATAACGCGCATAAAGTCGAAGTCGTTTAGTTGCGCTATTCCTGTAGGATCAACAACTGCGGTAGATTGCCCAGAGCCACATCCTAGCGAGTCGTAAACTTCAACAGTATATGTGCCAAGTACCGTTGCTGTACAGGATTGCCCCGTAGACAAAGGAATAGGAACTCCATTTAGAAACCATTGATAATTTGCGCCAGTCACATTTGATGTAAGGATATTTCCATTCACAATAACAATTGGAGTTGCTGGTGGAATATCAATTACAACGGTGTGCGTAGCTAAACTAAAGCATCCTAAAGAGTCAGTTCCTGTTACGGAATAAGTTGTACTTGTAATTGGTGAGTCAATTATAGTTGCGGTTGTTTGTCCTCCCGGCAACCAAGCGTAAGAGGTTGCTCCGCTAGCAGTTAAACTAACACTGTTCCCAGGACAAATAATATTAAGCCCCGCGATGCTAACTGTTGGTTGAGGTACAACAGTTACAGTTGTAGAGTCAATATTTATACAACCATTTAGATCTGTACCCGTTACTGTGTAAGTAACTGTTGTTGTTGGCGCGTCTGAAACAGTAGGGCCACTAAGATTAATAGGCTGCCACAGGTAAGATGCGGCTCCAGTTCCATTAAGATTCACAGATGCTCCAAGGCAAATAAGATTGCTTGAAGCAACAGCATTCACTAAAGGAATCGAATTTACGAATACAGAAACAGTTGATGTATTTGAGCAACCAGCAGCAGACAGACCCGTTACGGTGTACGTTGTGCTTGAAATCGGAAAGTCTGTGATCGGAGAGCCACTCATGTTAATGGGTTGCCAGCTATAAGTTGCTGCACCAAAACCGGTAAGCGTAATCGAATTACCAAAACAAACGCTGTCTGCTGAAATTGATGCAGTAACAGTTGGAATTATATTTACTGTAATTGGAACAAGCAAGGTGTCGGAGCAGCCACTTGGATAAGTTCCAATTACAGTGTAGGTTGTACTGGTAGCGGGAACATAGGTGACTGTAGCGTTGGATATATTTCCAGGCATCCAATTATAAACGGAAGCGCCTGAGACAACTAATGTAACGGAGTCGCCATAGCAGATTGAGGAATTGGACGCAGTTACAACTACAGTAGGGCTTGGTGACACAACAATCATTTGCGTTGCTGAGTTTGTGCATCCGTTTCCGTTTGTTCCAACGACAGTGTAAGTTGTTGTTGATAACGGGGAAACAGTAATTGTTGCTCCCGACAAATTTCCAGGTTGCCAGGTGTACGAAGTTGCTCCTGATGCAGTTAATGTTGCGTTAGCTGCCGAGCACATTAAAAAACTAGGTGTGAAGATTGTAACATTTGGAGCAGCACTTACAGTAATTGTCTGTGTTGTTGTGTTTGTGCAGCCATTCGTTGCTGTTCCGATTACGGTATATGTTGTTGTTGATAACGGAGAAACAGTAACAGTTGTGCCCGATAAATTTCCAGGCATCCAATTGTATGAAGATGCGCCACTGGCCGTAATTGAAGTACTATTTCCAGCACAAATTGTTCCTGATGTGGTAGTAGTCGTAACTGTTGGGATAGGATTTACGGTTATTGTTCTCGTTGCAGATTTTGTGCAGCCGTTTGCTCCTGTTCCTGTTACAGTGTAAGTTGTTGTTATGGCAGGACTAATTGTAATAGTAGCGCCCGATAAATTTCCTGGCATCCACGTATAAGAAACAGCCCCACTTGCAGTAATTGATGTACTATTTCCAGTACAAATTATTCCTGATGTCGTAGTAGTTGTAACGGTTGGTAATGGCTTAATTATAATGACTTGTGTTGAAGCGCCTGTTCCAGATACATTTGTTGCGGTATGCGTAACCGTATAGGTTCCGGCCGTATTCCAAATTACACTAGCTACATTTTGAGTTGTTGCCGATGCAGGAGTTCCTCCCGGAAAAGTCCAGGACCAACCAGTTGGTGAATTTGTTGATGCGTCGGTAAAGCTTACAGGTACTCCAGCGCAAACAGACAAGGAGCTTGCCGTAAACGTTGCAGAGGGTAGTGCCGAAACTGTTCCTGTAATATTTATGTTGTCAACATAAAGAGCCTGTCCGTAGTGTCCGAGATTTCTAAAATTAATAAATACACTTGACTGCCCTATGTAAGCATTTAAATTAACACTTTCGTTTCTCCATTGTATTGGAGAAGGAACAAACAAAGAAGACGTTTGATCTGGAGCAGTTGCAAGATTGCCGGGAGTATTTGTTCCCCCTTTTAAATACACCGATGTCCATGTAGCGCCACAATTAGTTGAAACTAAAACTTGCAATGAATCAGAATACACTGCGTCATACCGAGCATATGCCACATCAAATGTCAGTTGCATTGTAATTAAGGAGGAGCAATTTAATCGAGGGGCCCAAATTTCGTCTTTAGCACCCGACACGTCCATCGTGTAATTATCAAACCTTGCGCTTTGAGAGCTTCCCGAGCCAACAGTTGCTAAATTCCAAAAAACACCGTCGTTGTTAATATTGTTGGCGGTCCAACCCACAGGAACAAAAGTAGCAGACTGAAAACCCTCTACTATTGGCGGTGTTTGTGAGCCAAGGACAGTTATAACCTGAGTTGTTGAACTTGTTCCGTTTGCATTTGAAGTGGAAAGAGTTACTGTATAAGTTCCTGCCGTTGCCCAAGAAACACCAGAAGGGTTTTGTGATGTAGAGGTAGCCGGGCTGCCACTTGGAAAAGTCCAAGCCCAAGATGTTGGATTAAAAGTTGACAGGTCTGTGAAGTTGACAAGCGTGTTTGTACAAGTAATAAATGTGTTTGGGCTGAACTGCGCAATGGGCGGCATTGTACCCGTATTATAAATATCTACTTCCCAAACTCCACGACCATAAGATGCAGCACGAAGTTTTGACGTTCCGGCATGAATTTCAAGATCAAAAATAGGGACGTTTGGAAGACCAATAAAGTAGGGTTGCCAATTTACAAATGTGCTATCCATATAATAAACTCCAACATCAGCCCCAATATATACAGCACCAATCAAAGAACTTGCGTCGTAGCGCACAGTGTTGCACGGAAGGTTTGGTAGCCCTGTTGAAATATTTGTCCATGTCGTTCCTCCATTAATTGTTTTGAAAGCTTTGTTGCCAGAAGAGTAGCCGGAGAAAGTTACAATTGCTGTGAGAGGATTAGAAGGGTTAACATCAACTCTGCTTATTGATACTGTTCCAACAGGAAGCGTTCCGGTTACTGTAGTCCATGTTGTACCTCCATTTGTTGTTACATAAACCGCATTTGAACGGACTACATAAATTGTTTGGTTCGACGACGGCGCAACTTTAAAATCGACAACGGTTCCTGATCCTGGCAGAGCAGTTAGCATTGCCCAAGTTGTTCCCTGATTTGTTGATTTCCATATATTGCTTCTCCCGCAATAAATTGTATTGGCTACTGTCGGGTCTTGGTACCAAGACGTAACCCAAGGAGCGTTTCCTGTTAGGCCTGAAGTAATTCCTGTCCAAGTTCCGCCACCATTTGTGCTTCTGTTGTGTGTACCGTTGTAATACTCGGCGTACATCACATTATTATTTGTTCTGTCAATAAAACAATCCATCCCGTCTCCGCCTAAGGTTCTTGCGTATGTTGCGCCATTTTTAAGATTTGTTCCGTTGTCTTGATGTCCCGTAAGCCAAAAATTAGGGCTTCCCGTTTGCCCCGATAGGCCAATGCGATACATCTGAGCGATGCATAGATTGTTAGATAAATCAGTCCAAGCACCACCATTATTTGTTGTTTTAAAAACACCGCCATCACACCCAATAAGCATTGTAGTTGCGTTTAAATACAACATTGCATGTTGATCCGCATGGACATACGGAGCGCCCGATCCTGTCCAGTGACCATTAAGCGTCCAATTGGTTCCTCCATTTGTTGTTCTCCAAAGATTTACTCCTCCAACACAAACCTCATTTGCGTTGGTTGGTGAACAGTCTATTGTTAAATCGTACCAGCTTTGTCCGCCAACATCACTCCCTGCACTGGACCAACCAAGCAGATTACTAGGAGAGGCGATTGTAATCTGAGTAAATGAAGTTCCAGAGTTTGTTGATTTATAAAAACCATACAATCCTGAGTTAGCAGCGCTTCCCGCAACTAAATAAATAGTAGATGAATTTGCAGCTGTTACTGCTATTGCTAGTCGATTAACGCTAGCTGCGGTAGGAAGTCCGGTTGTAATCGTTGTCCAAGTGGCGCCACCATTGGTAGACTTAAAAAAATCTTTTCCGCAAGCATAAATTGTATTTGGTGATTGAGGCATAAATTCAGCATCAAAACAAGATGTAGTCAATACTTGAGTCCATGTTGCTCCACTATTTGTGGTTCTCCAAATCCCAACATTTGAAAATGCCATAATTGTAGACGGCGTTCCTGGCATTATTAAAAGCTTTCGAATTGTTCGGCCTTGATTTACGGTCCATGTTAAACCAGAAGGATTCCAAGTTACGCCACCATCAATTGATTTTAAAACTCCTATTGAATAGGTGTCGCCAGCATCTCCGTCTCCAGTTGCGAGATACATTATTTGTGTATTTGTAGAATCAATCACAACATCACTAGCGCCGATTACGGAAAGAAAATCTGTTCCGGTTACCCAGCTCGCCCCCCCGTTTGTTGATTTCCATAAGCCGCCAGCAGGAGCACCCACCCAAATTGTATTGGCGTTTGTGGGATCAAGACGAACGAATCCAATCCGCCCAGCGCCAGAGCCGACGGGACTACCAGTTGGTCCTGCAAAAGTCCAACTTGAAGATTGAATTGTATTTGGGTTAATGCTGTGTTGTACGGAAGGGTTTCCATTTCCCTGCAAGTACATTTGCATTGCCGCGGGCGTGTTATTTAGATAAGTTTGAAAGCGATTCCAAGTTGAAGAAGGAAGACTTAGGTCACCAGAAGGGAAAACACGGGGCTCCATAAAATGTTCCCATCGTTTGAACTGAAGATAACCTTCCATTTCTTCCTCGCTCTCTTCATTGTTCGTCGTTTTTTTGCTCGACGAAACGGAGTTTCCTCCTTTAGTTTGTTCACGCTCTATTTTCCGCAAAGTGCTTCGCATATCGTGGTTGAAAGCATTTTGAATAGTATAAAAATTAGTATTTGAATTAGCCATTGGGCTTTTCCAAATTTGAGCATCACTATTCAGAGTAATTAGTAATAGAGCAACTAGCATGGCAGCGTATCGCGACAGTAGGCGTCCTTTCATTTTTTAATTGTTATTTATCGTGTTAATTTAATAGGATTAAAAACCAACAGCCACACCTTGTTTAATAAGGCTTAATTACATTGACAAATTTAATTGAAATTACCATTTAAAAAACGAATAGCTCCCCAAACAATTTTAATTGTAAAGATTACCCGTACGATATTGTTAAAAAATCTAAAATTAACATCGCCCTAACAAAAGGCCCTGTAGAGAAAGGAGAATAACATCAACATTTAAATGTTGATTAATTAATAAATTAGAAATGTATTAAATGTGCTGTATTTAATAGCTTCGTACCAAACAAATTAATACGCTCTTTATGCCGAAGGAGAAAAAAATTTTTGTGCTCGACACGTCTGTGATTATTTATGATCATAACGCTATTAAAAGTTTCAAAGAGCATGATGTTGTGGTACCTATAACGGTGCTTGAGGAACTTGATAATTTTAAAAAAGGAAATGATACAAAAAACTATGCTGCACGAGAGTTCACTCGTTATATAGATAAAATATCTGGCAGGAACACTTTGCAAGATTGGATTAACATCAACGGCAAAGGGCATGGAATGTTCATGATTGAAATGCGACAGTCTCCCAAGCTGGATGCCGAAAAAATATTTGGTGAGAGAAAAGCTGACCATAGAATTTTAAATTCTGCGCTTTATCTATCAGAAAAATATCCAACAAGGAAAGTTGTTTTGGTTACCAAGGATATTAATTTGCGGATAAAAGCAAAATCATTAAGTCTACAGGCCGAAGATTATGAAACAGGAAAAATTAAAAATCTCGATGAGCTTTATACAGGCAGTACCCTGCTCGATAAAATAGCGCCGGCGACAATTGCTGATTTATACGAAAAGGAAATAATTCCCGTTCCCCCCACAATAAAAAAATCTTTGCCTGTTGCAAATCATTTTTATATTTTAAAGGGTGGACAAAAATCTGTGCTCGCTTGGTATAATTCACACGCTGATAAATTAGAGCGGGTAAAAAAACAATCAGCATTTAATATTCTTCCGAGAAATGCAGAACAAGCATTTGCCCTTGATGCAATTCTTCGCCCAGAGGTAAGACTTGTCACCATTCAAGGTGTTGCAGGAACAGGTAAAACACTGCTTTCTTTGGCTGGAGCGCTGGAACAAAGAAGAAATTATCATCAGATTTATTTAGCTCGTCCAATTGTTCCACTTAGTAACAAAGACATTGGCTATTTGCCCGGCGATGTTAAGTCAAAGTTGAATCCATATATGGAACCGCTTTGGGATAATTTAAAATTTATTAAAAGCCAGTTTAGCGAAAAAGACAGGGAGTTTAAGCAGATAAACGAAATGGTTGAGAATGAAAAACTGGTTGTGTGCCCGCTTGCATATATACGCGGCAGAAGTTTGTCGAATGTTTTTTTTATTGTCGACGAAGCACAAAATCTTACTCCACATGAGGTCAAAACAATTATTTCCCGCGCAGGAGAAAATACAAAAATTATTTTCACAGGCGACATTTTTCAAATTGACACGCCTTACCTCGACACGCAATCCAATGGACTTTCTTACATGATTGATCGACTGAAAGGGAAAGATTTGTATGCCCACATTACTTTACAAAAAGGAGAAAGAAGCGAATTAGCTAATCTTGCTAACGAGTATTTGTAAGGAGGACGCAGAAAACGGCTGGTGGTATTTGGCGTGTTTTATACTAGTGTAATGTCAAATTGTACAAGATCAATAAATTCTTGCACACGCTCATCTACCTGAGCTTGAGTTAAGCCGATTAATCTTTCAACACCGAATTTTTCTACGGTGAATGAGGCCATTGCAGAACCAAAAATAATTGCACGCTTCATATTTTCAAAGGAAATGTCTTTTGTTTGTGCTAAGTAGCCAACAAATCCACCAGCAAAAGAGTCGCCTGCACCTGTTGGATCGAAAACATCTTCTAAAGGAAGAGCAGGCGCAAAAAACACCTGTTCTTTATTAAATAACAGCGCACCGTGCTCGCCTTTTTTAATGATCAGCACCTTTGGCCCCATTTCAAGAATTTTTTGTGCTGCTTTCACCAATGAATATTCACCAGAAAGTTGGCGAGCTTCAGCATCATTTATGGTAAGTACGTCTACATTGGCTATTGTTTGTAAGAGTTCGTCCATTGCGATGTCCATCCAAAAATTCATTGTGTCAAGCACAATCAGTTTAGGACGCTTGTTTAATTGGGCAATTACTTTTTGTTGAACAGAAGGCATTAAATTTCCAAGCATTAAAAAATCACATTCTTTAGCGGATTCAGGCACAACAGGGTTGAAATCGGCAAGCACATTTAATTCCGTTGCCAAGGTATCTCGCGAGTTCATGTCATTGTGATAACGACCGGACCAGAAAAAAGACTTTTCGTTCTCCTTTATTTGTAGTCCCTCCAGCGCAACTCCGTGGTTTTTGAGCATTTCGAGAGCCTCCTTTGGAAAGTCGCCCCCAATAACAGATACGAGCTGAATGTTTTTTGTAAAGTAGGATGCTGCAAGTGAAATATAGGTTGCAGCGCCGCCAATTATTTTGTCTGTTTTTCCAAAAGGTGTTTCAATAGCGTCAAACGCAACTGTACCAACAACTAATAAACTCATAGTAAATTTAATATTTTGTGCAAATGTATTGCATAATTTGATGCGTTTGGCTAAATTTGCAACCCGTTTTTAAGGAAGTCCATCTTAAGGGAGCTGTATTAATTTGGATTATTAGTGTTAGGTATTAAAGTATTTGTTCTTTATAAATTTTAAAATAGCCGGATATTATCCTTCTTAGCTCAGCTGGTTAGAGCACATGACTGTTAATCATGGGGTCCCTGGTTCGAGTCCAGGAGAGGGAGCATTAAAAAAGCCTACCAACACTATGTGTTTGTGGGTTTTTTGTTTTTTATGCTTTTTGGGTGATGACAAAATTGAAGAAGATTTGAGGGTTTTACACGCAAATTACACGCAAATTTTTGCAGGTGGAAGCTACAACACAAGTAGCTATGATCACATTAAAACTGGCTTTAGATAAACGAAGAGCCAAAAGGGATAATACCTATCCATTAGTATTTCGGATTAACATTAGTGGTCTTGTAAGAGATATTCCAACTGGATATTCAATTCTTGAAACAGATTGGGATGAGAAAACACATGTAGTAAAAAAGTCATTTGTAGATTATGATGAATTGGCTCCACGCATAAGAGACCAGCATGTAAAATATCTGGGAAAGATTATTGAGTATGAGCGCTTGTCTACTGGCATTATTAATATTCAGGAGCTGAAAGAGTTTATCCTCTCTAAGAGAAATGGGAAAATCAACTTCAGAGATTTTTGGTTGCAGGAAATAGATTCGCTAAAGAAGAATAACAGACATGGTGGCGCGCGGGTAAATCAGCAAGCTCTTGATGTGTTGCATAAAGTAAAAAATCTAGATGTGCCCTTTGAAAAAGTGGATTACGCTTTTCTCAAGGTATTAGAAACACAGCTAATTTGTAGAGGTACAAAAATTAACAGCATTGGCGTTTACTTCAGATCACTGCGGGCAATTTATAACCAAGCAATCAATATAAATGTGGTTGAGTTTTCTTTTTACCCATTCAAGAAATATAAGATTAAGAAAGCGGCTACATTACCACATCCAATTTCTAAGGAGGAAATGCAGAAATATTTTCAGCTTGACCTATGTTCGAATTCCTATTTATATGAGAGTTGGTTGATAGGTAAACTGATATTCTTATTAGGAGGAATCAATGTTGCAGACTTATTTAGGATTACAGATGATAGTATTAAATTAGGAAGAGTTGTTTACTTCAGGGCAAAGACAAAAAAGCTGTATAGTGTAAAAATTCTCCCCGCCACCAATGAGATTTTGCAGTACTTCAAAAACAAAGGCGCAAAAACACTGTTAGGTATTTTGAGTAATGATGATTTAAAAAACAAAGCAAAGCTTCCTTATATTATTCAGCAGAAGAACCACCTCTTGAATAACCACCTTAAGAAAATTGGCGCTATGGTAGGCTGCAAGGAAAAGCTAAGGGGTTATACTTTCAGATACACTATTGCCAACCTCTGCAAGCAAATGGGATATGATGTGCAACTTATAGCTGAATTACTTGGTCATTCCTATGGAAACAGGGTTACAGGAATTTATCTGGAGGCGTATGACAGGGTATTGATAGATGACATGAATGAAAAAGTGTGCTCCAATTTAATGAACAACTCCAGCGCCAGTTTTTTAATTAAAAATAATTTTACTTTTTTACAAACCTTGGATGATAAAGTAGGAGAATATGATAGTTGAGGTTTTCTGCGGAATTGAGCTTAAATATTATTGCTATGCTTTCATCACGTTTTTGGACTATATTTGAATTGTATTTGAACTATTATAATTAATATTGAATGTTTCAGAGGGAATTACCACAACTTGTAAAACTTACAAGGTGTTTCATTTAATACTAAAATATATGGATACTATAGACACTTTAATATTACTTATAATGGTTATTTGGGTAACTTGGGGTTTGGCTAAAGAGCATTATAATACAAAGAATAGATTTGACTAATGCACCACAAACTGATACTATATTAATTCATCATGTATTAATTAATAATCATAGCATCAACATATTTTTTTCAATAACACTTTTATAGGTATTTCTTCTTTTCCTGGCGTTTCTTTCCTTTTTATTACAATTAAATCTTTATCGGTTCTCTTGCGCTTGTTGAAATAGTTAGTGTGGCAACTCGTGGTTCTTAAACAGAGATGCAAAGAGACAAAAAAGGAACTGTGTTATTAATTAACATTCTATTCAAAAAGTAAACATTTTTTGATAAAAGCGGTTTTTATGTTGTATTTTTATAGTGACCACAAATCATTAACCGGATTTGTGACAGCCATAGGGAAATTCTCTAAAACAGAAAATATGCGTGGCTCAGAAGTTGGGTTGGTTTGAGTGAGGCATAATTGCTGCGCGGTTTACCGCAACATACACTCAAGTGTTGTCCCCAATAGGTCAACTATGTTCTTTATATAAGCTTGCTGCTCTTGGAGAAACAATAAAATGCTGACAACAGCATATAT
>Ga0049081_10001017_pt1 | contig 10584 bp, 18 predicted proteins | sample GreLakmeER78MSRF_FD_66717 | JGI IMG/M metagenome (GOLD analysis project Ga0049081, IMG submission 66717) | Freshwater lentic microbial communities from great Laurentian Lakes, MI, USA - Great Lakes metaG ER78MSRF | ecosystem: Environmental > Aquatic > Freshwater > Lake | place: Great Lakes...
TGGGATTGCTTCAAGGAGGACGGCAAGTGAGCGACAAACACAAAATGACTCAAGAGCGTTGGAACTACCTCATGCAGCCCTTTAATGGCGATGAGAGCGTCATGCTGACCGCACAGGAACTTGACGATGGATGGCATTGGTGCGATGAATGGGACGGACTTCTCATTCACTCTGATGACCGTGAGTTTGAACATTGCAAGTGTGACTTCATGAAGAAGTTCCGTACACCGGAGCGCATGGAGAAGATGAAGCAGCAACAGGCGTTGGACGATAAGGCAGACATAGACAACGCATTGGGATTCTTTGGACCCAATGACAACAATGAAATGGATGGGATCTAATGAGCGTATCTTTGATTTACGGACAGGGCAATATTTTCTCAACCTCCATCAACGAAGGTTCGATGTATGTTGAAGTGTCTTACACCAAGCCGCTGACCTTTGACAATACCCTAACCATTACGGAGCCGATTGGTGAAGCAATTGTACAGCCAACAGTTTCCAACTACCCACAGGTTCCTCATAATTTTTTCATGGGTTCCTTTGATGGCTTTTGGGTTCACAAGATCTATCGTGAAGGAAACCTTGTGATGACCGTGCAGACTGTAGATCAGGATATGTTCATTCCCATGCACTATGACCGTATTGAGAGCGTGTGTATGGAATTTCCGACTGAAAGCATTCCTTACGATGGGCCTGTGCGTCCTCCCGTTCCTGCTCCGGGAATGGGTTTGCTTGTGGCGATGGCAACTTTGGTTGCCTTCTCTAGACGCCGATAAATAATATAAATGCATTACAAGACTGTCTTTCTTTCAGACTTTCATTTGGCTTCCAAGAAAGCAAAGACAAAGCCTCTTATTGCATTTTTAAAAAATAATGAATTTGATAATATCTTCCTTGTGGGAGATATTATCGATATATGGAGATTCAAACAGGCATTCTCAATGAGTGCCGAAAAACAAAATCACCATATGGAAGTGATTGAAAGATTGCTCAAACTTTCTCGCAAGGGAACAAAGATTCATTACATCTATGGAAACCATGATGAGTTCATGGCAAAGTTTTCAGGTCATCATATCTTTGGTAATATCAGTTTGAGTGAACGAGAAGAATACACTACTTCTTCAGGAAAGAAATTTCTTATTCTTCATGGACATCAGTTTGACTTTCTTACAAAGTTTCCTGTCAGTTCTTATATCTACAAACTAGGTGACTATGCATATGAACTGATCTTGGAAATCAATGATTGGTTCAATTGGTGTAGAAGAATGATGGGAATGAGATACTGGTCTATCTCCAAGTATGTGAAGATTAAAGTAAAGAGAGCAGCCCAGTTCATAGAAAGCTTTGAAAGCGTTGTTATTAAATACGCCAAGGAAAAGAAATATGATGGTATTGTCTGTGGTCATTTGCATGAACCAAAGTTGTATACTGTGAATAATATTACATATGCCAACTGTGGCTGCTGGACAGAGAAAGACAACTGCACATTTCTTTATGAAGATTCAGATGGATCTTTGAAACTGGACACATATGCGATCCATTGATCTTTTTATTGAAGAATTTAAAAGAGTTTCTGTACTTACTCTTTGTTTCATAATTATATTTCCTTTGATGATCTTTGGAATGATCGAAGGAATGATAAAGTATCTTCTTACAAAGAAAAAGAAGACTGGATGTGAAGTCTAATGGTAGAACATACCGTACCATTTTGGTGGTTTGCTGGGGCTACGTTTCTACCAGTGATTGCTTTGGGAATTGCAGAAGTTTTAATTTACTTCAAAGAAAGTAAAAATTAACAATTCCATTTACGCAAGGACTTATTGATTCTTGAATCAGGATCTCTTGCGGTCTTTGCAGAAGTAAGTTTAGCTTTCATACCCTTCATGCGGCTGCAGAAGGATTTTCTTCTTTTTGCGGCCTTTGATCCTGGCTTTAACTTTGATGGCTTGGTTGTCACGGCCATAGAGAGTTTTGAGCCAGGATTCTCTCTACGGTAAGATGCAACACCTTTACGGTTAAGACCCCCTTCAGGATCTTTGCCCTCTGAGCGTTGCCATGCAGCCGAAGCTTCAGCAAGTACCGTGCCACGGCCTTTTCTTGGCATTCCATTTCTTAATACATGGTCTGCAAATTCCTCTGCACCTTCAAGACTATGTTCAATTTTACGTGCACCCGGAATTACATCATTTGGATTTTCTACGTCAATTCTTACAGTATCAACATTTGGATGATTTTTTGAAATTTGACGAACGGCTCGGGTAGCATCACCATTGTTGCCATGAAGATAAACAGTCTTCTTTCCTTGATATACTGAGCCAGACCCTCTCAACCATCCCTTTCCAAAAATTAATCCAAGAAGTTGATCTTCTTGTGGATCATCTTCTGTTCCAAAAGATGCAGTAGAATATTGACCACTCTTTAGTGCACCAATTAAATGATCTGCATATTCTTGTGCATGAGATCTATTTAAATTTTCAGCACCATTAATTTTTTCCATTTGTTTGATCAAATGGGAATGAATATCATTTTCTGTAACCCCAAACAAATGTGGATTACGAACAATATAATTTGCATGATATGTTGCGCTATTGATTCCAGGGCCTTTATCATTTATATGAATAACTTGATTGGTTGAAGGATGGTAAAAGAAAGACCCTTCAACGTTTCCAATGGTTCTTTGAACCGACTCCAATAAATAATCTTTGAATCCTAACATACTACAATATTTATGTTTGACAGGGGTTCAAAAAGGTGTATAATAAAACTATGAAAACCGTAATCAACAAACTTACCGTTCCTCTGACTCTTCTTGCCGTGATTAATCTAATTGGTATGGCGTACCATTACAACTACGAAGGTGCGTTAATTGGTAGCATTATTGGTATGATGGTCGCCTTCCTCGCCAACGAAATTCGCGCAAAATTTGACTAATACAATGGTCCTGTCGTCTAGTCTGGTCAAGGACGCGGCCCTTTCAAGGCCACAACACGGGTTCGAATCCCGTCAGGATCACTAAACCTATGAAAGACATTGAACTACGTTTGAGAAACATGGCCGATAAGTGGCACGATGCAAACCGAGAAGTATTTGAAGTTTGCAGAGATGCCGCAGAGGAAATTCGTGTACTCCGTGTACAGCGTAACTGTGCATTGGAGACTAAAGAAGCTACAATAATTGCCTACAACCATGGAACTGGTTGGGGGAAAGGAAAAGACGAATGAACCCTATTGAACTAAAAGAGTACGCAGATCCAATCGACAAACTGATTGAAGACTATCCTTCTGTTTTCAAGGGTATGGTTCACAGTGCAGTTTATAATCTTCCGAGTGGTTGGTATCTGCTCGTTGATAAACTGTGCTCAGACCTTTCTGCTCTTCTTGATGAAGAGCGAAAGAATATTAAGGAAGATCCTGAACAGCCTTTGTTCATGCTTCTTCAGATTAAAGAAAAGTTTGGTGGTCTTCGGTTCTATTACATGATGAACACAGACAATGACAAACTGTATCATGATGTTCGAAAGTTGATTGATACGGCAGAAGACAAGTCATACAAGATTTGTGAGGTCACCGGAAAGCCGGGAAATCTTTGCCGATCTGGAATGCATTATCATACGTTCTGCGAAGAAGTTCGAATCAAGAATGAATACGAGGTTGTGGATAATGGAAACTCGTAATATTATTGATCATTACCACTATTGGAACGACGATGCAATCAAAGCTGACCTCAATACTAAAAGACATAATTTCAGTGTTGTGTGTTGTAATATTGGCAATGACTTTAATATCGCCACGGTCATTCGAAATGCTAATGCGTTTCTGGCGAAAGAAGTAATAATTTATGGGCATAAAAAATATGATCGTCGTGGTACTGTTGGTACTCACCATTATACCAATTTTCATCATGTACGAACTATTGATAATCTTGGATCTTATTTTGAATCCAAGCAAGAATCAGGACCCGTTAGACTAATTGGAATAGACAACATTCCTGAAGCCAAGGATGTAAATGCATTTGACTTTGATCCAAATGTGCATTATATTATGATCTTTGGTCAGGAACAGATTGGCATTCCTATGGATGTGCTAAGTATGTGTGATGATGTATTGTATATCCCTCAGTACGGATCTGTAAGAAGCATCAATGTTGGTTGCGCAAGTTCAATTATTATGAATAATTATTGCGCTAAAATTCACTCCTCGGTAGTGTAACGGTAGCACCAGAGACTTTGGATCTCTTTGTATAGGTTCGAATCCTATCTGAGGAATTATGACTGAGAAAATTATAGTATTAGTAATATGTACTGTTGCATCCATTCCTGGTTTTTGGTTAATCGGCTATGGTATCTGGTGCATGATTAGTGATTCAAGAAAGAAATAACATGAGTAATATGAAACCTATCGGTAAGTGGATTGTCGCAAAGTCTTTGGTTGGTGGTGAAAAAACCACGGAAGCCGGCATTATCTTTCAAGAAAAATCTAAGTATAAGATCATTCGTGCAGAGGTATTGGCTGTTGGCAACAAACTCACTGAAGACATTAAGGTGGGTGATGTGATTCTTTGGGATCTATCAAAGATCAAAGATGGATTTCAAGGAAATCATCTAGTGCACCAGGATTGGGTTGAAGCAGTAGAAAGATAAATTAAAAAATTAAGCTTTTGGAATATTTCTTTTGCCTGTAAAATTAGAAGCAGAAGCAGATAATGTTGGTGCTGAAGATGGTTGCTTTGAAGTATTTGTAGCCAAAGAACTACCAACATTTGATAATGTCGATTTAATAGGATCGTCTACTTCTCTAGATGCAACTTTTACACCGGCTTTTCCTACAACATTTCTACCAAATTGAGCACCAGTACTACTTAAAATTTCAGTTGTTTTTGGTATTGCTTTTACAGCTTCTCCTGCTAAAGTTTTTGTAACTCCTAAAGCTTCTGCTCCCTTTTCTAAACCTGAAGCAATTGGTGATCGTACGAAACTACCAACTGTTGAAGCAACTTTTCCAGCAGTTTGTAATTGTCCAGCCATAGGTAGTGCTGCATCAACAGCATTTAAACCAGCTGCTAAATAATTTCCTTCTGAGGCGTTTATTCCACCCTTTATTCCTTTTACTGCAGCATTAAGTGCTGTTCCAACACCGGGAACAGCCACGGCTCCAGCAGAAAGTGCTGTGTCAGTAACAACATCAGCAACTCTTAATCCAGTTTCTATTTTGCCTAAAGTATTGGCAGCGGATTCTGCATTTGATGACATGGCATTTGCAGATGCTTTTGCTCCAGGAACCCAAGATTTTACATCAGATTTCCATTTTTCATTACCTTCTTCGGTATCTGGATAATTTTTTCTTGATGGTGGAAGAGATTGTTTTTCTGCCTGTGGTACAACCGGCTTTACTCTTTCAACATCATCTTCAAGTCTTTCAAATAAAAACTGTTTAAATCTTTTCATAGTGTTAATTTCCTATCTCTATTTGATTCGATGTAATCGTTCATCTTATCAAGATATCCAAGATTACGAAGTTCTTTGAAGATCAGATTACCTTCACCAAACTCTCCCTTTGCAGAGATGCTTTCGCCACGCATTGCTTTGATCTGATCTTTTAGTTCTTGAACTTCTGTGGTATCTGCATTTTGGGCAATCAAAGAATCTATTTTAGTTTTTAGTTCTTCAATATCAGTATCATTGGCAATGTTGTTTATATCAATATCCAAATGAACTGGTTTGGATAACCATTCATTTTTTGTAAGGCTATAGACTCCTTGGTTCTCTGGAATCTTGTTGTTTATATCTTGTGCATAAATCTCTACGGGATGGCCGTAGATTGATATGTCATGTTTGAGTTTCCACAAATCCTTTTTGTCATTGAAGTAATCTTCAATAATTTCTGGGCAGTTTGCAATTGCCTTTGAATCTATTAGAATGTGAATATCAACATCAGATTGCGGTGTGTAATTGAAATTTGCATTTCCACCTACTAAAATGTAATCCTTGATTGCATGTAATGGCAATTTAGCCCAATGACTCCATTCATCACCAATCTCAATTAACTTTTGTCTCACATCATCCTTGAGTTTAAAACCATCCCAAAGATCTGGATTCAACACATCATGATATTGAAGAGTCTGCAAACTTTCTAAAAGGTATTCAGAAAATTTTAAAATTCTTGATTCATTTCTATTCTTTGAGATTTCAATGGCCTGTAGTTGGGCAATTGCTTTTTTCTTAGAGGCATGTTTTCCCAGTACTTTTTTTCCCGTGGAGTCCATAACATAAAATTTGTCGCCTACAGCCTTAATCATAGAATTATTTATGGAAAGAAAAACCCCTTCTGCGCAGAGATTAGAAGGGGTCGAAAGACCTTGCGATCTTTACAGGGGATTAGTCGCCAGTCCATCTAGAACCAGAACCGGGCATTCCGTAACCACGCATTTCAGTTCTTTCTTCATCTGTTAAAGGACCTCTACGAGTTGATGGATGACCTTTTTGGGCTTCACCATAATGTGGATGTGCTTTCATTGCTGCTTCAGCTGCTAATTGTTTTTCACGTGCAGATAAAAATGCTGGATCTTTTAAAAATCCTCTTTCTTGGTAATTTGGACCCATTGCAGTTCTGGCAGTAGCATGGAGTTTTCCTACTGCATCACCAGCAGCTATGGCAGCTGAAGCAGCAGCAGCAAACGATTCTGATGGATATGGTGTGCCATATGCTTTCGCATTCCATGTTATTGCATCTAATGTATCATGGATACCATTACTATTCCCATCCATTGGACTTAAATTGGTTGGCTTTTGGGGTGGAACCGCACCTGAATTTGGGGTTGATTGAATAGGATCAAGATAAGAACCTGAAGATTCATTCATGACTCGTGGGAAGCCACCATATACGATGTTTCCGGTTGAGAATTCACGACCTTCTTTGAGAACACCTTTCTTTTTGGCAATGGCTTTCTTAATTGCATTGTCAACAGCACCCTTGTGCTCTTCCTTGGAAGTTTCAAGTTCTCCGTCCTTGTCGTAATCCTCATCGGCTAACTTTTCTTTCTTGTCCTTCTTCTTTTTGTCCTTGAGTTTGGCTTCAAGAATGGCAATTTGGCGCTCAAGTTGTTCCGAAAGATTGCGATAATATTGTTCAAGGTGTTTCATAATAATATTTATATAGATAAAAAAGTTGACTCTTTTGGTCTATAGAGTATACTAATACTATGGATTTAGAAGAACTCATCTATGAATATGGGCATACTATGTACAAACTTGGTAGGCTTGAAACCGATGGAAAAGATACTACAAAAGAATACAACAAATTCTTAAAAAGAAAAGAAGAATTAAAAGAATATTTTGATGGTCAATTCAAAGGTAACAATAAAAAATTGTCAAAGACCCTTGGGCTTGTCTAACACATCCCCAAATGTTGCTTTGATAATTTTTTCAACTTCTTCAGGTGACTTATCAGACAGATGTTGCATCAATTGTTTACGAACTTCAGTGGACCAATTTTGAAGACCAACTTTTGATCTATTAGGACCCATGTAAGAAGTTTCCATATTGTAAACATTACCTTCACTTACTTGTTTCATAAAAATATTTATCATGCCAAGAATTAGAAAAACTTCTACACAACCAAAACGCAAAATTAAAAAGGCTCCCAAACTTCCTGAAGTAATCTATCCTGATTATGTTCAAAACTTCATAAATGAAGTAAAGGAAAAGACACCTTATATTGTTAGGGCTGTTCAATACAGCATTGATTCAGGATATCAGGTGGGAGTGCTAAAACAAAATGGTAAAGTTTGGCATTGCATATGGATAGCCTCTTATGCCAAAACAAAAGAAGAATTAGACAAATTTTGGAATATAAAATTTGAATAAGTGCCTTTATAAAGGTTGTTATATGTTATTATAAATATTAATAACATGTACGACAAATATACTCAATTAATTGGTGCAACCGCAAACACAGCCAGACTTCCAAAAAATAAGGGGTTGTTGATTACAGGTATTACTGGAAATACGGGACTTACCTTTTGGGCATTTTCAGGAGATCCTTCCAGACCATCGGCAGGAGCAACATTTAATATTCCAATAGGATATATGCCCGGTACAGGATTTAAACAAGACATTATTTCAATTGAAGCATATGCCGTTACTGCAATTAATGGTGTTTGCGCATTTATATTGTTATAATATGCCAAAAGAAATCCGTTGTCTGATAACTAATCAGATACTACGGCCCAAGGAATGGTTCTGGTTGTCTTGGGAAATGGATGCTGCCATCTCAGCACAAGGTATCGCAGAAATAGAAATTCGTCGTCATGATCCTGACGACGAATTTGCTAGATTGCTATGGGAAGAATGGGAATGGTCCCGAGAGATCGGGTATCCTGATCTTTAACCCTTCAAAATTCTATTGATCTTTTGAGAAACAGATTCTGGTAATTGCTCAAAGTTTGGAGCATATGGGTGCAGACCCGCTCCTCTTGAAAGAGGTCCTTGGCCTGCTCCAGTCATCTCATCTGCAAATTCAGCAGAAGTTTCATCATATGCTGCTCGTGCTTTTTTCTTTTTATCTATTTCAGCTAAACGTGCTTTTTGATTTATTTCGGCATCTTTACGTATTGCGCTGGCCTGTCTAGCTTGCAAGAAAAAATCAGCTAAATCAGAATCTTCTGTATTGCTGGTGTCTATCATTTCACCAACTTCATCATGTTGATCAGCTTCATCATTTGCATCACCAATTGGTTCCAAATTTGCTGGTTTTCCAAAGTTTGTTAATTGAGTTGTGCGGCGTTTTATATTGGTTCTTTCATCACCATAAGCACGTATTTGGGCATTAATCTGTGCTTCCGCTTCTGAATCGCGTTGAACAGTATCAGGTTTGGCAGGTCTTCCTTTGGCTTCATTAAGCATATCACGCCCATTTTGTTGAGCTTGTAAGCCAGCTTTATTGATGGCATGAATCCAGCTATAATAACCTTTGTTTTTCATAATATTATTTATCTTTTCTTAAATTACGCTATTCTACTGATTTTTTGGTTTATTGATTTACCGGATAGATTTGATGCTTGTTTATCTCCAACTAAAGGTTCACCAATACCACTAAAAAGCCATTCTGTCTTACGTCCAGTATCTACAGGCTTAGTTGGAAGGGTGCGTTCCATTCCCTCTGGTTCTCCTGGATTTCCGACTTCGGGAACATCAAAATCGCTTGGTATGTAATCGTAAACTGGATTTTCTTTTTCGGCTTCTCCTTTTGCTACCAGTGATGCTGCCATTTTTGCAAATGGGTTTTTATATTTACCAGCAGCAGCAAGTTGTTTTTCCCATGACATTTTATCTTGCCAACCAGTTTCAATATCTTTTAATCTTCCAGCCAAGTTTGTTTTAATATTTACCAACCCTCTCATATTTGCTGGAGTTGCACCACCAGATGAATCAAAGTCTCTTCCAAATCGTGCTTGAAATTCATTACGAGTTGTTTTGTAGAAAGGAGAAATGGGTTTATTGCCTGCAATTTCATCTGCTTCTTTTTTTGCAGCTCTGGCTGCAATAGTTCCAATTTCATCTGCAGACATGGTTTTAAATCTTTCACCAAATGTACCGGGTTCTGTTGGCATACTTGTAGCATGTAATAAATCTTGTTCTCTTTTTTCTTGCTCTGGTGATTTTTTAAGAGCACCGCCCATAGCAATATCACGCATTCTCTCTGCTGCTGATTTTTTAGTTTGACCACTTTGTATCTTATACATTAAAAGCTCACCAGCAGTTTTGGCATCCATTGTTTCTGGATCCATATTTGCAGTTCTTTGTAACAGTTCTGTATAATGTTCTTGATTTAGTGCATCAATTGCTTTATATTTTTCATCAGAACGTTTTAATCTATTTTGTTGTTCTGTTGCTGTAGTTGGATCTGCATCAAACTCTCCACGGCGAGCTTTTCCCATTTTTATTGCACCAAATGGATCATCCTTAGCTTTTTGTTTGGCGTCTGCGGCAGCAGCATCACGTATAGCCCATTTTTGACGCTGTTCAGAACTAATGTCTGTATGATAAGGATTAGAATGAATTCTAGATCTATTTGTTCGTCCTTCATTCAAAAATTTAGATAAAATTTCTGGATTGTTCTGTTGAACCATCGATAACAAATATTGCTGATTTGAAGATAAATTATGAGCCATACAAATATTTATATTTGACTTAATGTATCCATGATATATACTAGTGGCATGGATTACGGATCACATGGTGCTGGAAAAGGAAGTTCTCCAAGACCTGTAAATTTGGAACAGTATGGTAAAAATTTTGATGCAATCTTCAAGAAAAAAAAGAAGGCAAAAAAGGTAAAGAAGTAAATTTTTGCGGGTGTAACTCAGTGGTAGAGTGTTGGTTTTCCAAACCAAGTGTCGAGGGTTCGAATCCCTTCTCCCGCTTTTGACAATTAAAGACTATAAAACTGTATAGGGATAACTGATACCCTAGCAGTAATCAGAGGTGGGGCGCGGGATACCTTAGAAGAACGCGCAGGGCTAGTACTATACTTCCCAGACCTTGATCAGGGCTGGAAAAAGGATTCAATGCCCGACTTTAGCGAGT
>Ga0049081_10001018_pt1 | contig 10581 bp, 11 predicted proteins | sample GreLakmeER78MSRF_FD_66717 | JGI IMG/M metagenome (GOLD analysis project Ga0049081, IMG submission 66717) | Freshwater lentic microbial communities from great Laurentian Lakes, MI, USA - Great Lakes metaG ER78MSRF | ecosystem: Environmental > Aquatic > Freshwater > Lake | place: Great Lakes...
ACTTACACCAACTTCTAGCGGTGGAACAATTCCCGAACTGTTATAAGGGTCAAGACAATTACAAAATAAATATGGAACGTATTGTGGTGAAGGAGTTGGTGTTGGCGTGATTGTTCTTGTTGGAGTTACACTTGGAGTGATAGATGGTGTTGATGTTACTGACGGAGTTATACTTGGTGTAACAGAAGGTGTTGGTGTAATAGATGGTGTTGGTGTTATTGATGGTGTAATACTTGGTGTAATAGATGGTGTTGGTGTTACAGATGGAGTAATACTCGATGTGATGGATGGTGTTGGTGTAATAGAAGATGTTGGTGTTACCGATGGAGTAATACTCGATGTGATGGATGGTGTTGGTGTAATAGAAGATGTTGGTGTTACTGATGGTGTAACACTCGGTGTAATAGAAGATGTTGGTGTTATTGATGGTGTAATACTTGGTGTAATAGATGGTGTTGGTGTTACCGATGATGTAACACTTGGTGTAATGGATGGTGTTGGTGTAATTGTTCTTGATGGTGTTGGTGTAATTGTTCTTGATGGCGTTACGGTTGGTGTAATTGTTCTTGATGGTGTTGGTGTTGGTGTTAAAGTACAAATCGGTGTGTCCCAAGGATTTGGACACCAAAAATTTACAGGATATGGAGGAACCGTACCTAAATCAAGACAACTTGTCACAGAACACGGACAGGGATGATTATATGGTAAATCGTTTTGACCAACATCAGGTCCGGATGTTGTAACATAACAACACGAATCATCACCTGGATTTGAACATAGATAGTAACTTGAACTACCCTCCTGAACAACATGTGCCCAAATTTCACTATTATATAATGTAATGTCTCTTACATCTACTCTAATAACATACCACGTATTAAAAGATGGGTTATTAATAACATATGTCCCAAAAGAACAATCACCTTTAACACCTGTACCTATTGTTATTTTAAAATTTGGTATTGTAAGATGTACAGCACTTGGTACTGTTTTAATTGCCAACATGTACGAATAAGATTTAGTATAAAAACTATCCGTTACCACTCTATACATACTACCTTGACCTGAAGAAAATGTGTTCGGTCTGTAGTTGAAAACTTCTCTTATATTTCCATTTGGATAACCACAAACATCCACTAAATTAGATAACCATCCTTGAAAATAACGGTATAAACCCGTTGAGTTACCATCAATACTTTCTCGTATTGTTATTGGTATTGGGTTTCCGGGTGTGTTCGCGAAAGGAATACCCACAGGACCGTTACAAACACAAGGTAATTGACTCGGTGTTGGTGTGACACTTGGTGTTACTGTTCTTGTGGGTGTTGGTGTGATTGTTCTACTTGGTGTTGGTGTGATTGATATTGAATTTGGGTCAGGTATTTGATTATCAGGAATAGGTCCAATGTCAGGAGGTTCCTCCCCAAATTTTATAAGTTCTTTTACCGTGTATCGATTAGAACCTTCTGGTGTTGTTACTGTTGTCGTTAAAACACTAACACCTGATAATTTATTATAATCGGCCCACTCTTCTGATGACGAATATTTTGTACCAACTTGAGTAGAACCTTTTGGTATTATTATATTACCCTTTATGTAAAAAGGTCTTCCACCACCTATTATGGGGAGTTCTTGAACAAAATCAACAGTAACATCGAAATCAACCACAGTTGGTATCGATATTATGTACGTTATAACAATAGAACCGGAGTTAATAAAACCATCAAAATCTAAATCTTCTATAACAGTACTAGATGTTGGTGACGGTGTTATAGAAGGTGTCCTTGTAATTGTTGGAGTAACAGAAGGTGTCCTTGTAATTGTTGGTGTAATAGAAGGAGACGGAAACAAAGCATTTACTTCATATGTTTTATTATATAATTCAAAATACAGTTCATATACACCATATGGATAACTTGAATTATACTCAAATGGTAAAGTTTTTTCACCTAAATTAAATGTACCACCTGTATATGGTAAGAAAGTTACAGTGGCGGTTTTACCACTTAAATTAACACTCGATATTCTTATTCCTGATGGCATTGTATTATTATTTTATTATATATATTCATATTGTAAATCATTTTCAGGTGCCGTTATAATAATCGTTGTAGAATCAACGCAATCTTCATCACACTCTACAATGTTATAGTTTGGTTTAGTGTCAACCAAATAATGATGATTAACTCTAACATAGTTTAATGGTTCCTCATAATATTGGATTCTTTTAAAAATAAAACAAGAAATACCCAAATTATGTAGGCTTCCTGAATATTGAGTTCCACCGGCCCAAGATTGAATCATAGGTTGATATCCCCTTGTTGAAGGTATTACCTCTTCCCAATCATTTAATTTATAAATTTTTTTACCATTTAGATAAATTTTTAATGTCCCTAACCTTCTATTTTTTTCTTCCGCCCATTTCTTGTTTAAAATTTCCACATCATCATACGATGGTGTTGCACCAGTTAACCAATCCGATATCGAAGTGTTTAATGTTCTCCCTGTAATTAAATCATTCCAACCACCATTGTTTTCTATGCCACAATCGGTAAAATATTTATTTCTTTCAAAGGTTATGGTGATATTAAAATCTTCGGATGTCCCACTCGTACATAGTACCGGTGTTTGTCCTGATGACGTATAATATGATTCAGTGTACCCACTATCACTTAAACATATCCCTGAATATCTCGATGCTCTCCATTGAATCCTACCGTCGTTTGTAAAAGAAAAGGAAAGATTATTATCCGAGTAGTTTGTATTTTCCGTTTCACCCCTAACACCTAAATAATAAATTGTTTTACCACTTGACCATGGATTATCATCTCTATTAAGTACCAAATCAATGGTCCAACCCTTTTCTGTTCTTCTCTTAACCTTATATGAACAATTGTCATTACCACCTCCATGATTAATTTGATATGCCCATGGTTTCGCGTTTAGTTGGGGGTCTTGTGGACAACAATTATCGTTATCTGCTAATTTTTGAACACAAGCATAAGAATATCCCGTAACACCTGTTTTAAAATCACTAAGATTTAATGAAAACGGATTTGAAAGTGCGTTATTAAATTCATCTATTTTCAAATAGTGTGTGTTACCACTGAAATTTAATTCATACACATCATTATTTAATATAATATCAGAATTAGAAAATGTACTAGTAAACGCTGAATACGATAAAGTCCAAGTAATCGCCGAATAAGTATATCCAGTATCATTTACAGTATTATTATATTCAACTAAACTTATGGTATCTCTTGTACAATCTGAATTTGTTAAACCTGTAGTATTAATAGTTAAAGATGTGTAAGGTATTGAATTTTCTAAATCCAAAACCAATTCATCGTAATCAACCTCGGTCTTTGCTATTTCATAATCATAATATTCTGATGAATCGAGTTGCAAATCTAATTTGGTACCCCAATATTTGAGAATGTTTTGTGTATTCATTATACTATAAATATCTTTCCTTTCTTTTGATATTTATTACTAAAGTAGTAATTACATGGATAACTATATAAAATCAATAATTGAAGAAAAATTTGCATCAAAAAAACAACAAAGATATTTTTATGCAAAGGCTTCTGACGAATCAATTCCAAAAAAGGAAAGAAAAAAATGGTCAAAATGGGCTAAAGAATTTTCTAGTGACACCGATTTTAAAAAATTACCAGATGAGGTAGAAAAGGATGTTGATGAAATTGTAGATACAAAAGGAAATGTTGTATTAAATAAAATACCAACAACAAAAGATAGTAAAGGTGGTTCAAAAAAAACTACCGATGAAATTGTAAAAACAAGTGCAGGTTCTATGGGAACACATGGTGTTCATGGTACACACACTTCGTTAAGATATTGGGCAGAAGCGGATTTAAGTAAAGCGTTGGGATACGAAAAAACTTTAGGCAATGATGAAGATAGAGAAGATGCAGAAGATTATTTTAAAAAGGATTTAGGGTTAGATGATAAAGAAGCCGAAGAAAGATTGTCATCATACGGATATGATGAAGATTTAAAAGGTGATAAAGTCAGATTAATTGAAAACCCTAAAAAATATGTGGAAGATTATGTTGAAAGTGTTTTATCAAAAAAAACACAAAATAGTGATTTAGTAAAAAAAGACCAAACAGAAGATATTGATAAAGAATTAAATCCTATAATAAAAAAACAAATTTTAGCACTTAAAAATACTTTAGTTAAAAATAATCTTTCAGTAAAAGATGTTATCAAATTACTAAATAAAGACAATGAATAAGGAACTAAAAGATAGAGTATTTGACATACCTCAAGACATTTTAAAAACAATAAATCATACGATTATTGGATTAAATGGAAAAAATGTAAGGGGAATTCAACGTGCGAAAAAACTTATATCGGATAAAAAAGTAAAATACGGACAACTAAAAAGAATAATACACGACCTTCAAAACATTGACAAAATAAAAGATAAATTAAAATATGACTTGTGTGGTGGTGAGTTAATGGAAAAATGGGCTAATCAGTTTTTAAAAGGAGAAAGAGATTTAATTTCTAATAGAAAAAAATCAAAAATGAAATCCGATGACATGACCGGAATGAATAACGAAAGAAAAAATTCACATTTAAAAAAACACAAAAAAAGATTTAATTTTAAAATACCAACAAACTTAATAAAAAGTAATTCTAATAAAACAAGCGTATCCCCAATATCCTCTTTAAAATTATATGAGGAAGTTGATAAAATAAAAAAATTAATAACTTACTAATATGGCAACACAATTAGAAACAATTGGCGATAGAGAAAGAAACATTTTATTGGCCAGAAATGAATATAACTATGGTGATTTGTACGATTCATCCAATACAGGTGCACTATCGGATGGTGATGATAGAGGTAGAGGTGAAAATAATGATAGTATAGGTACAAAAACAGACATTTCAGAAAGGAAAACATTACAAGCTCGAAATTTGTATAGTCCAAAAAACGAATACTCTTCTGTAAATAGAAATGCTATTTCTGATGGTGATGACAAAGGTAGAGGAGAAAACAATGGTAGTGTTGGGACTAAAACCGATATCGGAGAACGAATTGGACTACAATCAAGAAATAAATACGGGAACAATAAACCATATCCTGATTTTTAATGTCTAATAAAATATTTTTCACATCTATTTTAGAAGCTAATCCTAAAACAAGCATTAGGGCAAGGTTAGAATATGCAATAAAAAATAGATTCCCCGTTTCCTTTTATTATAAAGGACCACCAAAAGATGTCTTGGCAGGTAGACGAGTTAAAGTTGAGTTGGTTGCATCTGGATTAACAAAAAAAGGAAATTTAGCGGTTAGAGGTTGGGTACAACCACCATCAACATCTAAAAAAGGTTTTCAAAAACACGGTTGGAGAACTTTTTTAATTGATAGAATTTCTACCGGTTCTTTAATTGTTTATGAAGATGAGCAATTTTCAACAAAAAGACCAAATTATAAAGAAGGTGATGATGGTAGTTTTTCTGTAACATATGTGACAACTGATTGGGGGGTTACGATGCAACCTAAAAAAGAAAAACCCACAACCGAACCTAAACCTATACAAACTCAACCACAAAAAGACGAGTTACCTCAACCAAAACCAAAAGTAAAACCTTCATCACTACCAACTCAAGATTTAAAAAGAGAAGACGAGATTTTTAAAAATTTAGAAAAAAAAGTAAAAACAATTAATAATGAAAAAACATTAAGTCCTGATGATTTCAAAATCGGTATTGATGATTTATACAAAAAAAGAATTGAAGATTGGAAAAGAGCACAAATAGATTTAGGGTTAAATACTACACCAGGAGAAGGAACTAGAAGAAAGTTTGAAAAAGACTCAGAATATGATTTAACCCAAATCTTAAAAAGAAACAACATACAAATAAAAAAAGACGAAGCCACAATTCCACTACAGGAAGAAATTTCGAGAATTAAAGCTTTAATCTTTTTTTAAAATAATTATATTATAGTTATGGAACAAAGAGGAAATGGTGTAATAAGTACAAACGATTTAATGCAAAGGTTAGTACAAGCCAAAAAAGTAATGCAAAAAGTAGAAACAGGACAATTTGAAAAGGGTTCGGTTAATGAAGAAATTTTAAGAAGTGACCCAGAGGAACTATTAAAATCTCAATCAACACAACAATCTTGGGCACAAAATCCGCCTGTTCCTAATTTTCAAAAAATACAAGAATCAAAATTACCAGACGTAATTAAAAAAGCAATGATTGAGAATCCAATTCCACAAATTAGTTTATCCGATTCTTTAGATTTAAATTTTGTTGAAAAAACAAAAAAATTAATGGAATCGCAAGGAGTTTCTTCAAAACCAACAAAAACACAATCAACTCAAACAAATAACTCTGATTTAATTAAACAATTAAGTCCACTTATTGAAAACGTTGTCAGAAAAACCGTAACGGAAATTTTAGATTCAAAATTAAATCAGATACTCACCGCACAACAAACTTTATCAATTAATGAAAATTTAGTATTAAAAGTTGGTGATTCGGTTTTTAAAGGAAAAATTACAGGGGTAAATAAGTCAAAGTAATTTGTTTTTTCGTTTTTTTTTCTTATATTTCTCACATAGAGTAATATTAATGAAAAAAATAAAAATATTAGCAATTGCACCCGACACACATGGTGTTGGTAAATATAGGGTACTTGACCCATTTAAATACATTGGAGATAATTATTCTGACGATTTTCATATAGACATATCGTTTAACGTAACCGAAGGTGATAATTTTTTTAAAAATTACGACATCGTTGTTTTTCATAGCTTTATTCATCAAAATACACATGAAGAAAATATACAACGAATTAATTTTTTAAAGTCACAAGGAATAAAAGTAGTAATGGATATCGATGACTACTGGTCCCCCGACCATAGACATCCAATGTATTTGGCAATCAAAGAAAGTCAACTACCAAAAAAGAAAATGGAGTTAATGAAGATTTCTGATTACATCACATGTACAACTGAATTCTTTGCGAATAATATAAAAAATAGGACAGGTAATAAAAATGTACATGTTTTTCCAAATGCAATTGATTCCAACGAATCTCAATTTCAACCAAAACCAACAAAATCAGAAAAAATCCGATTTGGGTGGTTAGGTGGGTCAAGTCACTTACATGATATTGAACTTTTAAATGATGGAATATCTGTGATTTCAACCAATTATGAAAATGTACAATTTGTTTTATGTGGATTTGATTTAAGAGGAAATGTCACAGAATTTAACCCAAAAACAGGAGAAAAAAGAACAAGACCAATTAAACCCGAAGAAACCGTATGGTTTAAATATGAAAAAATATTCACAAATAATTACAGAAGTGTAGACAACGAATATAAATCATATCTGATGAATTTTACTCAAACACCAGAAATAGATACGTCTAATAAAAAATATAAAAGAGTTTGGACCCAACCAATCAACATTTACGGTAACAATTATAACTTATTTGATGTCTCTTTGGCACCGGTGGTTGAATCGGATTTTAATGCCAATAAATCTCAGTTAAAAATAATTGAGTCTGGTTTCCATAAAAAACCAATCATTGCTAGTGAAACTGAACCATATACTTTTGACCTAAAAAATGCATATCAAGACGGAAGTTTTATTAACGATGGAAACGCACTAACTGTTCCACAAAAAAAGGGCCACAAACTTTGGGCTAAGTATATGAAACTTTTAATTGAAAACCCTAATATGATTGAAGATTTGGGTAACAGATTATATGAAACAGTAAAAGACAAATATTCTTTACAAAAAGTTTGTAAGGACAGAACAGAATTCTTCAAAACAATTATTTAAACTTTAAAACAAAAAACAAAAAAAATGCACTACTTAGTAACCGTCGGTTATGAAACCGAAAATTTAGACAGAAATGGTAATCCAAGATTACAAAAACTAAAGTATATCGTTGAAGCAGATTCTGTTGAAGAAGCGACCCTTGTTGTTTCTAAATACAGGACTGGAGACATGAGAGCTTCAGAAAGTTTAGCAATTGTAAAAATGCCAATTGAATGTATTATCGACCAAAAAAACACACCTGAATACTACAAAAAATAAAAAAATGTTGAACAAAGAACAAATTGAATTAAATAAGGCTAAATTCTTAGAAACAAACGCCAAGTACAATCTTTTTAATCAAGAATTATTAGATTTTTTAGGTGAGGAATTTTTTTTAGCACCATCGTCAATGTCTTTAGACATGTTTGGTTGTTATCCTGGTGGATTATTAAATGTATGTTTTAAAGCAGCAAAATATGCGGTCAAAACAAACGATATTTTACCCGATAATATGAAACAAACACCATCTTCAATATTGAAGTGTGTTTTTCTGTCTCAAATAGGAAAAAGTTTCTTATTCAAACCAAACCCAAGTGAATGGCATAGAAAGAATTTAGGTAAAATGTACGAATTTACTGACAGTGAAGTGTCAATGAAATCGAATGAAAGGTCAATTCATTATGTATTAAGATTTGGTATTCAATTATCTGAAGAAGAATTTCAAACGATTTTAAATTCAGATAGGGATACTGAAGATAAATTAGTAAAATATCGAGTATCTAACTTATCTAATGTAGTTAGAATCGGTTTTGAATTAGCAATTTTAGAAGAAAAAAATGCAAAAAAATCAAATTGAAGATTATATTAAAAAATTGCAAGAGTTAGAAAGTCAAATTTTGCAAGAAGAAAGTACTGATTCAAGTTTTATGGATGACTTAAACGGTCTTTTATCTAATCTTGGTCAAGAGATAAAATCACAAATAGAACAAGACGTAAATAAATTTGAAGTAAAAGTAAAAAAACTACATCCAAATGCTGTGATTCCCAAATACGCAAAAGACGGTGATGCTGGTATGGATTTAGTCGCAACCAATATAATATCAAATACCACATTTGATATTACATATGGAACAGGTATTGCAATGGAAATACCGAAAGGTTATGTTGGGTTAGTTTTTCCAAGGTCATCAATAAGAAAAACTGATTTGTCATTAACCAATTGTGTGGGAGTAATTGATAGTGGATATAGAGGTGAAATTCAAGCAACTTTTAAAAAAATTTTTGGTAAAAATGATATTAGAATAGATGAAACAGATTACAAAGTAGGAGATAGAATAGCACAAATAATAATCATACCATATCCTTCTGTCACATTTATTGAGTCTGATGAGTTATCGGATTCAGAACGAGGTGAAGGTGGGTTTGGTAGTACAGGAAAATAAATAATTAAAATATAAAATATTAATAAATTGAGAAAGCCAATATTAAAATTACCAACAAATACGGAAGATAAACAAACACCTAAAAAACAAAGAATTAGAGACATTATTAAACAACCAAAGGAAAAGTTTTTAACAAAAAACCAAGAAGAATATTGGAAAACTTTGACTGAAAATGAAATAACTTTATGTTTTGGGCCGGCTGGTGTTGGTAAATCTTATATTGCAATGAAAAGAGCGATTGATTTGTTATGGGATGATAGAAACAAGTACGAAAAAATAATTATTGTTAGACCCGCTGTTGAGGCGGAAGAAAAATTAGGTTCATTACCTGGCGGTTTAGAAGAAAAATTAGACCCTTATATCTACCCATCATATTATTTATTAAATAAAATAATAGGTAAAGACGCGAGAGAAAAACTTAAAGATGAAGGGTTTATTGAAATCGCTGCTTTAGCGTACATGAGGGGGTGGAATGTTGATAACACTATTTTAGTATTTGAAGAGGCACAAAATACTACACCATCTCAAATGAAACTGTTATTAACTAGAATTGGTTTTAATTCTAAATTTTTTATTTCTGGTGATTTAGAACAATCTGATAAATTCAAAGATAAAACAAAAACAGGATTGTACGACGCTAAGGTAAGATTAGGTGACTTACCAAATGTTGGTATATTTGAATTTGATGATAAAGATATTGTCAGAAACCCTATAATAACGGAAATTTTGAGAAGATACGATTAAACTTTACATGCAATGATTTTATTGTTATATTCTTTGCATGGAAATATTTGTAAGTATTGATGGAGTTCTTAGGAACACTGTTCAAAAATTCGATTATCACTATAAGGATTATTTTTTAAATACCGAATCGGAGGAAAAAGAAACCTTTGAATATAAGGTAAAAACAAAACCATTATCTTTTCAAAAAATAATGGATTCATATTCTTTTCAGTCAGTAGATGAATTTATCAAGTTTCTTTATTTTGATTTTCCTATTGAAATTTTTGGACACGCCGGTTTAAGTTATAGTCAGACGGCAACAGACTTAAACAAATTAATTATTGAACATCCCAATTCTCGTTTTACTTTAATTGGATTAAATGAAAAAGGGAAAGCAAAATCTGCTTCTCTTTTTTTTATTTCAAAGAATGGAATAATGATGGACCAAGTCATTTTTTCAAATAATTCAGAAATAGATAATTTATGGAAAAAATGCGATGTATGGATAACTGAAGATTTTGAAGTTATTGAAAAGTGTCCAAAAAACAAAAAAGTTATTAAATTTAATACATATTACAATAATCACTACAAAATT
>Ga0049081_10001020_pt1 | contig 10565 bp, 7 predicted proteins | sample GreLakmeER78MSRF_FD_66717 | JGI IMG/M metagenome (GOLD analysis project Ga0049081, IMG submission 66717) | Freshwater lentic microbial communities from great Laurentian Lakes, MI, USA - Great Lakes metaG ER78MSRF | ecosystem: Environmental > Aquatic > Freshwater > Lake | place: Great Lakes...
GGGAGGAACCTGTGAGAAACCGCGAGACTCTGTGAGAAGTCGCCCGGCCCACTTCTTCACAACATCACACTTTGTTAGGAATCGCGGCGACCGGGGCTGATCGGGGCGTTTTCAGGGACCTGCGAGACCCTCGCTACTTCTGTTACCGCCGCTCCGCCTTAAGTCGAGATAGACCAGCCGCCCGACCGCCGCCTCCAGGAGTTAAGCTTGTGGGACCCTTACTCGTCCAGTCTGCTTAAGGTGCGGGCAGCGACCGGTTGGGCGGCGGAGAACGGCACTGCTCTGCGGCACAGCTACCTTTCCGCGGACCCGCCGCTCATTTGGCTCGGCCCCGAGTCGCCGCTCCGCAGCCAATCGTCGGCACTATCTCACACCTACCCTATCTGCCGGCCGCCGCTTGCCACCGGCCTCCAGGTGCCCGCCGTCACCGTCGTGCGCCGTCGCCGCCGCCTTCTCTGCTTGATCGGCCAGGTACGGCACTAGGGGCGGTCACTGCGGCCGCCGTTACGGACACCGTCAAGCTTTGCAGAGCCTTGGGCCTCCACCTAGACCTCTTCGCGGCGCCGCTGGGGCTGGAGCGGCCTGCGTCGCTTGCGCCTCCCGTCGCCGCCGCCGTCGCTGTCGCTGTCATGCCACGGCCTCCCCTCTTCAGCATGCCGCCCAAGAAGAAGGCCCAGCCCAAGCCCAAGCTGCAGGTGTGTTGGCCGCCGCATCACTATCAGCACATGCAGCACACAGCGCCTAACTGCCGCTGCTGCGCGCCTGCGTGCGCCTGTGTGCCCAACCAACAGGATGGCGAGTTCGAGTACACCCAGATCATGGACTGCCGGGGCGACGAGGTCCTGGTCGGCTGGAAGCCCACCTGGGTCAAGATCAGGGATGTCGGCTACATCAAGGAGGCCGAGTGGGCGTGCCCCATGCCTGCCAACCTGGGTGCGTGCGCTGCTGTTTACTGTTGCTGCTGCACTGCTGCTGCAATGTTGCTCATGCCTCTTTGCCTCTCTCAACACCTTGCAGATGATCTGATCAACGCGGGCACTGACGACAGCAGCAGCGATGACAGCAGCGACGACAGCGACGACAGCGACGACAGCGACGACAACGACAGCGTCCAGATCCTGGAGCCGCCGCCCAAGAAGAAGCCGGTCAAGGCTGCTAAGGCGCTCAAGGTCGCGGCCAAGGCCACCAAGAAGGTCGCGGCCAAGGCCACCAAGGTCGCGTCCAAGTCGGCGCCCGCGGCGGCTGCGGCGGTAAAGCGCAAGCCGGGCCGTCCGCCCAAGGTGGCAAAGGCAGTCAAGGAGCAGGTCGAGGAGCAGGTCGAGGAGCCGGTCGAGGAGCAGGCCGAGGAGCCGGTCGAGGAGCAGGCCGAGGAGCAGGCCGCCGAGCCGGCTGTCAAGCGCAAGCCGGGCCGCCCGCCTAAGGTGGCCAAGGCGGCCAAGGCGACCAAGGCGCTGTCGCCGGTGAAGGCGGCCAAGGCAGTCAAGGCAGTCAAGGCGCTGTCGCCGGGCAAGCCGGGCCGCAAGCCCAATGGGGCGGTGCTCAAGGCCTGGAACAAGTTCAAGGGCATGGTGGGCGGCGCGGAGAGCGATGAGTAGGCGCCAGTGCGTTTGCGGTGGCGCGGCAGCACAGCAGCAGCGCGCAAGTGTAAAAGGGGCAACTATCCCCCAAAAATAAGCTCAGCTACGGCTGCTGCTTCCACTTCGGCCTGGACAGGTTGCAACTGGAGCACACCAACCTCAGGAGCGCGTGTTCCTTGTGGTAGTCGTAGAATGCGTTGGATACCTGTTGGTCATTAGGCGCAAAGGCATGGCGATGGGTATCATCGGGGCTATTCACAAATGTTGTAGGCAATGGCTGCCCATAAGTGCTCAGGAAGTCGGCGACCAGCTGCTCAAAGTGCACGGTGTGGTCCACGTGGACTAGGCCGCTGTGCGCGCTGAGCACGCAGTTGCACAACTCACAATGTGTGGCCGTTGCCTGCTTCCTGAAGGCCTTGATCTGGTCGTCAATAGAGTACCGAAAGGCAGATGCCAGGCTCGCCTTCTGTGTATCTAGCTTGCACGTGATGCACTTGTTCAACAACGAAATGTCCTCAGTTGTGCCGTCCTCCTTGATGATGATGACCTCAAGGGCCGATCGGGACAGCTTGTTGTATGCAATGGCAAAGTCACATACGCCGTCCAACTTGCTGCTATTTGGGTGACGACGTGCAATGGCCAGCACACGCTCGTAGTATTGCACGTCCCTCTCTTTGACGCTTGCGCACACGCCAATCTCCTTCATCAAGTTGCGAACATGGTCTTGAGCCGACTTGATCGATGTAAATGATGCACCGTCGAGGGTGATGGGCTCCTTCTTGGGCATGGCACCTGTTTGCTTGTACTTAGCATACGTTGCTCTAAATGGCGTGCATGATGCAACGCGTCGAAAAAAGGAGTTCCACACTCCAGATCGTCCACTTAAAGGAATACCCCAGAGTGTATGATTGAGTAGTGATGCGCCCGACGTAAGCGCAGGCACAATGAAGCCGACCCCCCACACCGCCTTCTGCGAGCGCGCCATCGTCGAGGCCCAAAAGTCGCCCCTGGAGCACAAGCTCGGCGCCGTGATCGTCAAGGACAACAAGGTGGTGGCGGCCGGCTTCAACCAGTACACGGTGAACCACTACCGGCACGCATGGTCGGTGCACGCCGAGGTCGCGGCGATCATGCAGCTGCGCGGGAAGCCGCCGAGCTATTTGCGTGAGTGCGAGATGTACGTCGTCCGCATAGGCCGCAGGCACAGCTGCCCCACCCACCCGCTTAGGCTCAGCAAGCCTTGTGCGAACTGTGAGGCGCTCATACGTGAACGTGGCATACGTAGGGTGTATTATAGTGTGAACGAGGATGTGCCTGTGAATGGTGGAAAGCCGCGGGTGAAGGTTGGGGTGACACAGGTGCTTTCGACATGTCCGACAATGAGGTTGCCAAGAAATTGAGCTTTTATAGATTTGCATTTTTTGTATATCACCCTGTAGTCAACATCATTTGCTGCAACATTATATATCCTAAAACATACAAAAGTTTTACCATGATAAGATACAAATTATAGAACAGTTAACTCTTATTTTTAATGTATTTACAAACCAAAATACTTACTATAATTCGGCACTTAATTCACAACCACCAGTAGCATATGCGTATATTGTTGCGCTTCCACCTCCGTATTGTCTTCTTCCCCAAATAAAATAATGTTTGGTAATTTGATCAACATCATAAACTCCACCAGACCTATAAGTTGTACCAAGTAAATTTAAGCTTGGGTTAATACGCATCTCAGCCGGGTATTTGTAATTAATTCCTGCATAAGAGTCTAACGGACCGGTTGATATAGAGACCCCCCCGCCATGGAGAGTATCCGTATCTTTATGATAATACCGCTTGCACATCCCCAACTCCATAGCAAAAGGCCGCACCTCAAAAGGCGTAGCCACACTCCCACGCTCCACCTGAACATTACTAATAGCAAACGTCGCCCCCACAGCACCCCCCACAAACTGCACCGCCCCCGCAACATTGTAAAAGCCACCCGCAACCCAAGCACCCGCCGCCGTCGACGCCCCCGACCCCGCGCCCAGCGACCAGATGATGTCCAAGCCCGTCGTGTTGTCCTTTGCCCATACACCAGCGACGTCTCCCTTGACGGTGATGACCTTGTACTCCCATACATTGGCCGCATTCACCGTGTAGGTCGTGGCAAACGAGCGGTTCTTCGCGCCGTTCGTCGCGATCAGGCCAAACGTCCCTGTCACGCTTGAGCGCACGTGGAACGAGATGGTGAAGAAGGCCGCATTGGCCGTGCCCAGGCCAAAGTCGTTCACGTTGTAGCCCTCAATCTTTTGGTGCATGAAGTAGATGTCGTTCGTGCCTGGCGTCGCCGACGAGGTCACCGTGGCCTGGAGGGCAAAGTCATTGCCGGGGGCGCCTGCGTTGGCAATGCGTTGGACGGTGTAGTTGGCACCGCTGGCATTGCGCCACACCGCCCACCGATCGGCGGTGTATACGTCCTGGCCGGTGAGCAGCGCCGCGTTGGCCGTCCCCGCCAGACGCTGATCGATGCGCATGTCGCCATTGATGATCCGATTCCGGAACTGGACGGCGCCGGTCGAGATGGCCCCTGTGGAGGGATCCACGTAGACGGCCGAGTTGGCGGGGGCGGACATGTTGGTCTTTGAGTGACTCTACATGGTGGGTACAAAAAGCATGTGGTTGTTTAATAGCACTACTATTACTTTATATTTGGGTGCATTGAGAGGGGTCCGACGGGGCTGAACGGAATGTGCCGAGTGCCTTGCAGATTTATATTGCTGATCCTCCACCTTCCAACTCATTAACACGTACTTTTAATGTGTCTAATTCATTTTTAAGTTCTTGTATTGCAGATGTTAAAATTGCAATTAAGAATGAGTTATCAACTCCCTGATACGCAGGAGTACCGTCTTCTTTTACCTCATCTTTTGTTCCCGTAACACACTCTGGTGCAACCTCTTGAAGTTCATGTGCTATAAATCCTTGTCCACTTGTGCCATTAGACTTCCATGTCCATGTGCAAGGTTTCAATTGAGATACCGTTGACATGGCATTTGTGAGTGGACGAATATTATTTTTTAGACGGTAATCAGATGTTGTGTTGTATGCCGTAGTTGTTCCACTCGTTGAAATTGTACCTACGGTAGTGGATGCACTTGTAAAGTACAGTAGAAATGAGGACTGTGTCGCAACATCACTGTTTACAATGATCCATATTGGATTTCCACCAGCCCCATTCTTTCTTATCGTCAGTAGGTCATTTGTTGATCCCGTTACATAGGCACTTCCTTCAACGTGAAGTTTATATGTTGGATTTGTTTTTCCGATACCAACATTTCCTCCAGATGTCACGGTTAGCCTTTCAACAGGGGGGTCCGATTCAGTTCCATTGCTTCTTGTTGCAATGTAAAAGTCCCCAAATGTACCTCCTGAGTTATTGCGAGTGGCAAATCCGATTTCGGCGGGCTGTTTGGAGTCTACAACAGATGCATAGCCGAATCCAATTCCACAATACCATGGCACTGATGGATTCCAGTTAGGCCCACCCAAGCTTAATATTGGTGCTCCAATTACAGTTGCATAAGAAGATGCCACATTAGGTAAACCAGAATGCAAAGTAAGAATTTTGTTGGCAACTGTTGAATATATTGTCGTTATGCTTGGAATAGTATACCCCCCACCACCAATTACCACATTCCCATTCGGAAACACCGTCACTTGACTCGGCAGCGCCTTGACAATGCTCTTCGAGTTTGGCATGCCAATGGCGGAGGTCATGACGCGGTTGCCGGCGCCTGATTCGCCAACCGCTACAAATGAAGATAACTCGGGTGCCCAACATACAGATCGCCAATTATTATCTGCAGCCGATGTCCTAGACGTCCATGTTATGCCATCATGGCTTGTCATGACACGATTACCAACACCTGAAAGTGCAATTGCCACAAAGATTGACAGCTCTGGAGCCCAGCATACACCATACCAATTATTATCAGTAGCCGATGTACGCGCAGTCCATGAAACTCCATTCGGACTTGTCATCACCCGATTTCCAACGCCCGTTTGAGCAACAGCCACGAAAATACCAAGCTCGGGCGACCAACATACGGCAGTCCATTGATAAAGGGCTGCGGCAATTTGAGATGTCCAAGTTATGCCATCCGAACTCGTCATTACTCTAGTGCCGCTTGCCCCAACAGCGACAAATAACATTAATTCTGGAGCCCAACACACCGAAAGCCAATAGCTAGTAGGAGCTGTTTGTGTTGTCCATGTAGTGCCGTTTGAACTTGTTAATACTTTATTAGCAGCCAATCCTGCACTAGATACAGCAACAAACAGAGATAATTCGGGCGCCCAAACAATAGATTGCCATTCGTTTTCTAAAATTGTACTTGTCGTCCATGCTGTGCCATTAGAACTTGTCATAACACTTGTACCGCTCAAAGCAACAACGACAAATAGGGATAATTCAGGCGACCAAGCTATTGCATTCCAAGTTTGGTCGGGTGTTGTTCGTAAAGTCCATGTTACACCATCTGTACTTGTCATAACCCGGTTGCCAATTCCTGAGCTGCTAACCGCCGCAAAGAGAGACAACTCGGGTGCCCATGTCACAGAACGCCAAGAATTATTTGCCGCACTCGTCCTACTCGTCCAACTCTTCACAGCCGCCTCCGCACTCGCCCGACTCGTCCGCGTTCTCGCATTCAACGCCGTAATATTCACCCCATTCACGCGTCCACTCGACACCGGCACCAATTTATCCACATACCCAGGGTACTCCCCAATCGTCGCATCCCCCACCACATGTAGTTTTTTCAAAGGCACACTGGTCCCCACGCCCACGTTCCCACTCACGTCCACCACCATCCTGCTCACGCCCGACCGCTCCACCCTCACAATATCCCCACTCGCCGCCGTCTGGTTCACCACCAGCGCCGGCACCGCATTGCTCGATCCCACAACATGCAGCGCCGCCGTCGGCGTGTTGCCGCCCATGTTGATGCCGATTTTGCCCATTTGGTCCTGAGTGATCGGCGCTGGAATGTAGTTGGGCGGCACACCGTTGGCATTGGCGATCAGCGGCGTGTTGTAGGTCAGCTGACCTTGTAGGGTCATGCGCGTGCCCGCCGAGAGCACACCCAGCGACGCGTCCGTCGTGCCGCTCAAGAAGCGCACCGTCACGCTGATCGAGTCGACACCGCCTGCGCACCGCCCATAAGCCTTGAAGGCGTTCGACGACCCTCCATCCACCGACACCGTGTTTAGCCACATCTCGCCAATGATGGTCGCCACAGGGTAGTTGGCCGCGGCTGTCGGGTACGGCAGGTTCAGCGTCATGTCCAAGAGCGCGTTGGTCTGTTGCGTCGTCACCGAGCCCGCCATCATCACATTGTAGACCACCTCATTGCCGATGTAACGGTAGGACCCTTGCTGCTGTGTATATGCAATCGCACCCGCCGTCGGCACCGTCAACACGGGTGGCGTCAGCGTCGGCAGCCACTTCAGCGTGCTCCCGGGCACCCACAGCGTCGCCATGTTGCTATCATAGATCATTCCCGACAGCATCATGTCGCCCTCCATGTGGAAAGGCTTGAGCGGGTTGGTGGTCCCGATGCCCACGTTGCCGTTGGCGGCGATGACCATCTTGGGCATTCCCAGCGTCCGCGCCTCGAACGAGTTCCCGGTGCCCTGTGCATCGACGATCAACGTCGGCTCGGTGCCCTTACCAATCACGTCCAGCTGCGCCCGCACCGCCGCAGCACCGACGTTCACGCCCACGCGGCCTTCCAGGTCTTGGCGGAACTCGGGCGGCAGGAAGTCCGCGGGCACGCCGCCCGTCATCTGCGGCGTGCAGAAGACGATCGTGCCGCTGACGCTGACCTCGGTGCCCGCCGACAGCGCGCCCACGCTCGCCTCGGTCGTACCTGTGAGGTAACGCAGCAATATACCGTCGTTGCGGCTCAGGTCAATGCGACCGAACGCCTTGAACGTGTTCTGAATGTCCCCGCGCTTGACCGTCACCAACAGGTCCCCTACGACCTGGCCATTCGCATACAGCGATGACTTGATCTTGTAGGGCACTGTGAGCACATAATCGTTGCCGAGTACCGTGGGCACCTGAGTCACGACGCCCGACGTAAACAGGTTGACCACCACCTCGTTGCCGGCGTACCGCTGCGCCGCCACGTTGCACGTCGTCGTCCAACCGCCGCCCAGGCCCGGCAGCAGATAGGGCGCAGGGAAGCACGGCGCCCACTCGACCGCGATGCCGGCGCCACCGCGGCCCGTCACGTCCGTCACGTCGTAGCGGCTGGTCATGGTGTAGTCGCCCGCGTTGGACCCGCCAATGATGCTGCCCTGCACGATCAGGTCGCCGTCGATGACCACCCGGTTGTGGTAGCGAATGCCGCCGCCGGCCACGGTGTTCCAGGGCGTCGGGTGCACGTCGATCTTTTGAAAGAGGTAGCCGGCCGCGTACAGCGTATCGGCTGTTGCTGTAGGGTAGACGGCAATGTCCACGACGTCGCCCGGCTCCGCCGACTCGGCCAGCGTCACGGTGAAGCGCGTCGACTGCACCGCACTGGCGCCGTCGTAGGTGTACGTGATATCGAGGCTGTAGTCCTTGTGCATGTCGTCGATGTAGGCGTACTTGGTGCCGTTGAGGTGGACGTTGACGTTGCTCGTTGCGGCCATGAAGTAGCCCGACGTCTCGAGGTCGAACACGGACCGCGCCCCGCCCTCGACGGTGAAGATGGACTTGAGCGGCGTCACCTGCAGCGCGGCCCGCACGTTCTGCGTGTCGCTCAGGCCGGCCGCGGCCACGATGGGCACGACGCGCAGCCGGCTGTCGTAATCGGCGGACCCGAACGTCAGCGTATGGCCGCTGCCGGTGACCAGCATCGTGTACATCCCGGTCGTCACCACCTCCACAATGAAGGACAGCGGCTGCGTGATGACCTCGGTACTGCTGTTGATGCGCATGCTCGTGAAGATGACGGGCGCGGCACCTGCGTCGGCGGCCAGGGCCTCATCGCGATAAAGGCCCAGCTTGACCCATTGGTAGTTGTCGCCAAGCACGAGGCCGTCGTCGTTGGTGAAGGGCAGCGTGGCGTTGATGATGTAGCGGCCGACGGTCAGCTCGAACTTGTACAGGGTGCGCGCGTCCAGTGTCGGCGCATTGGTCAGCACGGTGCGCGTCGTGGTGCCGCCGTACAAGTTGTAGGCCGCGAAGTTGTTGCTGGTCGAGATGTTGTTGAGCACGGTGACGGTCGTACCGCCACCGCCGCCGCCGCTCACGAACTCGACGCCATTCTGAAGCAGGGAGCCCGTGAAGTTGATGCTGCCGCCGACGTTGAGGGCCAGATTCGTAGAAAGGCCCGAGGGGTAGTTGGACGTACCAATGCTGACGGGACCGGTATAGTAAAGCAAGTTTGACGAGCCCACATTCGAGTCGGTCCACTGGCTGCTGACGTAGGGAAGGCCGCCTTTCAGCAGGTTGCCCCCGATGTTGAGGTCGTAACCGATGTCGAGGCCACGCGTAATGACGGGCCGATCGGTGCCGATGCCGATCAAGGTATCCGACATGTTCGAAAGCTTGTTGATGAGAAAGGCATTGTTGGACAGACCGATCTGGTAACCGCGGCCGATCGGGTCGTCGTTGTCATAGAAGCGCACGAGGGCGTTGCACCCCGTGTGCCCAAACGTCCCCACCTCGCGCCGGGCATCGGTCGAGAGCAGGTCCAAGAGGGACGTTCCCAGGATTTGCGACCCTGTGGGATTTGCCGCCATTGCTTCTCTAATGCACCTATGCCCTTACGCTACTGAGAGGGTGGAAAAAACAAGGGTCGCATCTATACGCAGTGTCGGGCTTGACGGTGTGTTTGGGGCCTCGTGTGGACTGTCGGGTCTGACGTGGATTGTCGAGCTTGACGTTGTCTGTCTGGCTTGACGTGTTGGCTTCGCGTGGTCTGTCTGGCTTGACGTGGGTGGTCGGGCATGACGGGGATTGTCGGGCTTGACGGGCTTGACGGGCTTGACGGGCTTGACGGGCTTGACGTGGCATTTCGGGTACTTGGGGCCCTGCGTACGCTTTGCGAATCATGCGCGGCCTTTTTGCCCAAGATTACCAGAAAAGAACACCAGACTCAGTAAGCCAACAAAAGGGACGCATACCCGAAGGGCCCACATGGCATGACGTGGATTGTCGGGCTTGACGTGGATTGTCGGGCTTGACATGGATTGTCGGGCATGACGTGTTGGCTTCGCGTGGTCTGTCGGGCTTGACGTGGATTGTCGGGCCTGACGTGGATTGTCGGGCTTGACGGGCATTGTCGGGCTTGACGTGGGTGGTCGGGCATGACGGGCTTGACGTGGCATTTCGGGTACTTGGGGCCATGCGGGCCCTGCGGGTCTTGTGCGCCCTTTTTGCTCAATATTGCCAGAAAAGAACACCAGACTCAGTAAGCCATCAAAAGGGACGCATACCCGAAGGGCATGACGTTGTCTCTTGGGCTTGACGTGCTTGACGTGCTTGACGTGCTTGACGTGCTTGACGTGCTTGACGTGCTTGTCGGGCATGAGGTGTTGGCTTCGCATGGCCTGTCGGGCCTGACGTGGATTGTCGGGCTTGACGTGGATTGTCGGGCTTGACGGGGTGGCTTCGCGTGGATTGTCGGGCTTGACGTGGATTGTCGGGCTTGACGTGGGTGGTCTGGCTTGACGTGCATTTAAAGGACAGGTGCGTATGCAACGTTAGCGAGCAACCAACTGACGCCAAGCAACCAACGCCAACAACGAACAATGAGCGACCCCGCCCCTCAAGATGCATCCCAGAAGAAGCGCAAGACCGTCATCATCGCCCTACCCGGACGTGAGTTCAGCGGCAACTTCCTGGTGAGCTGGACCAAGGCACTGCACACGCTGTGGGCCAACAACTATGAGGCCATCGTCCTGAACCGCTTCTCGTCCTATGTCACCTTCTCGCGCATGCAG
>Ga0049081_10001022_pt1 | contig 10557 bp, 13 predicted proteins | sample GreLakmeER78MSRF_FD_66717 | JGI IMG/M metagenome (GOLD analysis project Ga0049081, IMG submission 66717) | Freshwater lentic microbial communities from great Laurentian Lakes, MI, USA - Great Lakes metaG ER78MSRF | ecosystem: Environmental > Aquatic > Freshwater > Lake | place: Great Lakes...
GAGCACAGCAGCGGGCGGACAGTACTACGCAGCCGGTGTCGGCGGTGCACTTGCTGGACGCGGCGCTGACCTTTTCGTTATTGATGATCCGCATTCGGAGCAGGATGTAAAGGCAAACAGTCGTCTAGCGTTTGACACCGCATGGTCTTGGTTTCAGACTGGCCCGTTGCAGCGATTGATGCCGGGAGGAGGAATCATTGTTGTTATGACACGTTGGGGGCCGCTGGACTTGACTGGCAGGCTTATCCAGTATCAAGTCAATAACCCGGACTCACCTCAGTGGGAGATTGTGGAGCTGCCCGCCATACTGAATGAGAACATGGATAACGAGAAGTCACTCTGGCCAGAACAGTGGCCGCTGGAGGCGTTGCTCAGTGCCAAGTCCTCAATGGATCCTCGGTACTGGAACGCGCAGTACATGCAGCAGCCTACCTCGGACACCGCTGCCATCATCAGCAGAAAGCACTGGCGCATCTGGCCAAGCGACACACCGCCTGACTGTGAGTACATCATCCAGAGCTGGGATACGGCGCACGAGACAAAGAGCACATCTGACTACAGCGCATGCACAACGTGGGGCGTGTTCTACAACGAGGAAGAGAATAGCAAAGCGCAGGTCATACTGCTGGACGCGTTCAAAGACAGGATGCCGTTCCCTGAACTCAAACAATCGGCCTTCAAACATTGGACGGAGTGGGAGCCTGATGCGTTCATCGTGGAGAAGAAAGCCGCTGGTGGCCCGTTGATCCAAGAGCTTCGGGCGATGGGCATCCCTGTACAAGAATTTACACCCAGCCGTGGAAACGATAAGATGGTGCGTGTCAACGCCGTGGCCGACATGTTTGCGTCTGGCTTGGTATGGGCACCGGACACACGCTGGGCACGCGAAGTGATTGAGGAAGTCGCGGCTTTCCCTGTGGGGGAGAACGATGACTATGTGGACACGACCACCCAAGCACTGCTTCGAGTCAGACAAGGCGGCTTCATCAGGATTGACACGGATGAGCCAGATGAACCCCGATTTTTCAAGCGCCGCGTGGCGGCGTACTACTGAGGATAAATGATGGCCACCAATATAGATAAAGCCCTGTTTCAACAGCCCCAAGGTATCGGGGAGCTGGCGCAAGACGAAGAACCGATTGAGATCGAGATCGTTGATCCAGAAGCGGTCAACATTGAAATTGGCGATTTGGAACTGAGCATTGTTCCCGGAGAAGATGACAAGTTCAACGAGAACTTGGCCGACACGCTGGACGAAGATGACATCATGTCGATGGCCGGTGACTTGGCCGGTGACATTGAGCAGGATAAGAATTCGCGCAAGGACTGGGAGAAAGCCTACACCGAAGGTTTGAAACTGTTGGGCCTTCAGTACGAAGAGCGCACGGAGCCGTGGAACGGAGCGTCTGGCGTGTTCCACCCCATGATTACCGAAGCCGTGGTGCGCTTCCAGTCAGAGACCATCACCGAGACATTCCCAGCCCAAGGCCCGGTGCGTACAAAAATTCTGGGCAAGGAAACGCCTGAGAAACAAGAAGCCGCTGTACGTGTCCAAGAAGACATGAACTACGAGTTGACAGAGGTGATGCGTGAGTTCCGCCCCGAGCATGAGCGCATGCTGTGGAGCTTGCCAGCCACTGGCTCGGCGTTCAAGAAGGTGTACTACGACCCCAACATTGGCCGTCAGGTATCTATATTCATACCGGCAGAAGATATCATCTTGCCGTACGGCACGACAGACTTGGACACTTGCTACCGCTTGACGCACGTCATGCGCAAAACCAAGAACGAGATCATCAAGCTGCAACAGGCAGGTTTTTACCGCGACATTGAGTTGCCTGATCCCAGCAAAGACCAAGACAACATCAAGAAAGCCAAAGACAAAGAGACTGGGTTCTCTGACCTGAACGACGACCGTTACACGCTGTATGAGTGCCATGTTGACTTGGTGCTCAAAGGCGACGAACTTAAAGACGACGATGGCGAGCCGACAGGTATTACAAGACCATACGTAGTTACCCTAATAAAAGGCTCGAACGATGTTCTGGCCATCCGTAGAAACTGGGAACAGGAAGATCCACTTGAACTTAAACGACAGCACTTTGTTCACTACCAATACATTCCGGGTTTTGGAGCGTACGGCTTCGGCTTATTCCATCTCATTGGAGGGTATGCCAAATCTGCCACGAGTCTCATGCGCCAGCTTATTGACGCGGGTACTCTCTCAAACCTCCCCGGGGGACTCAAATCCCGTGGCATGCGCATCAAAGGTGACGACACACCAATCGCACCCGGAGAATGGCGCGACGTAGATATTGGCTCGGGTGCACTGAGAGACAGCATCCTGCCTCTGCCATACAAAGAACCAAGCATGGTGTTGGCTGGGTTGATGGACAAGATCGTGGAGGAAGGCCGCAGGTTTGCCGCCACTGCCGACATGAAGGTGTCGGACATGTCTGCCCAAGCGCCCGTGGGCACCACACTGGCTCTTTTGGAGCGCCAGCTCAAAGTCATGAGCGCCGTGCAAGCCCGTCTGCACTACACGTTCAAACAAGAACTGCGTCTGCTGGCCGCAATCATCCGCGACTACACAGACCCTTCGTACGACTACGACCCTATCGACGCACCGCGTAAAGCCAAGGCTGCTGACTACGACCATGTAGACATCATCCCTGTGAGCGACCCCAACGCAGCAACCATGAGCCAGCGGGTTGTGCAGTACCAAGCTGTGATCCAGATGGCACAGATGGCTCCAGACATTTACGACTTGCCCCAGCTTCACAGACAAATGCTGGCGGTGTTGGGTATCAAGGATGCCGACAAGCTCGTGCCTCTGCCAGACGACCAGAAACCGAAAGACCCTGTGTCTGAGAACATGGCCGCTCTGCGCTTGGAGCCACTCAAAGCGTTCTTCTACCAAGATCACCAGTCACACATTCAAGTGCACATGATGGCGATGCAAGACCCAATCGTCATGGAGTTGGTTGGCCAGAACCCCAAGGCTCCACAGATTCAAGCGGCGATGATGGCCCACGTTGCCGAGCACGTTGGCTTTGCATACCGTCAGAAGATTGAGCAGCAGTTGGGTATGCCCCTGCCACCGGAAGATGAGAAGCTGCCGCCAGAGATAGAAACACAACTCTCAGGAATGATGGCTCAAGCCGCACAGCAAGTGCTCCAGCAAAGTCAAGCGATGGCTGCGCAGAAGCAAGCGCAGCAACAGCAACAAGACCCACTGATCCAGATGCAGCAGCAAGAGTTGCAGATCAAACAACAAGAACTCCTAATCAAACAGCAAGACATGCAGCTCAAGCAGCAAGAAGTGCAGGCTCGGTTGGAGTTGGACAACAAGCGGTTGGAAGTGGATGCCATGAACAAGGCTGGCCAACTCAAAGTACAAAAACAAAATGCCGAGATAACCGCATTTGCAAAAGCTGGGGACATAAAGACCAAGCGCGAGCAAATGCAGATGCAGCAACGCAACCAACAAAAGGAGAAGCCAGCTAAATGATTTCAGAATTCGCACGCGTATTGCGCGAAAAATTACGCACCGACATGAACAACTACGCAGACGACTGCGCTGGTGGGGCATGTCGCAACTTTGAAGAGTATCAAAAACTTTGCGGGATTATTCAGGGTCTAGCCCTTGCAGAGCGTTATCTACTTGACCTTGCACAGAAAGTTGAAGAATCCGATGAATGACACCGTTCTAGAACCGGGGCAGTATGCCCTGCCTGAAGCAATTCAGCCCGTCGATGCACCCGCAGATGACGCAACAAACGAAGAAAAAGCCACCATGCTGCCAGAGCCAACAGGCTGGAAGCTGCTGTGTGCAGTGCCCGACATCTCTGAAAAGATTGACGGTACAGAGCTTGATCTTGTGAAAGCCACATCCACCCTGCGCCAAGAAGAACATGCCACAACTGTTCTGTTTGTGCTCAAGGTTGGCCCAGACGCGTACAAAGACCAGACTAAGTTCCCCGCAGGCGCGTGGTGCGGGGTAGGTGACTTCGTACTTGTGCGTACCTATTCTGGTACACGGTTCAAGATTTTTGGAAAAGAGTTCCGGCTCATCAACGATGACCAAGTGGACGCTGTTGTGCAAGACCCTCGTGGGCTAACCCGCGCTTAAAGGAGCAAATATGGCAGAGCAATACAAGTTCCCCGACGAACTTGATGACGACAAGAACCAGAAGGTTGAGATTCAATCGGAAGAAGATGTCGAAATTGAGATTGTTGATGACACCCCTGAAAAGGATCGTGGCCGTCGCCCCCTTGATCGGGAAGTAGAAGACCCGACAGACGACGAAATTGAGTCATACACCCAAGGTGCCCAAAAACGCATCAAAGAGCTGACCCATGCCCGCCACGACGAACGCCGTGCCAAAGAGTCTCTTTTGAGAGAGAAGCAAGAACTTGAGCGTCTTGCACAGCACTATGTTGAGGAAAACAAAAAACTCAAACAGTACGTCAGCACTGGTACAGAGCAGTACACCACAATGGCCAAGACCGCTGCCGAGGCGGAGTTGGACAAAGCTCGGCAAGAGTACAAGGCCGCACAAGAGGCGTTTGACACGGACGCAATCATTGCGGCGCAGGAAAAGCTGTTTGAAGCAAAAATAAAGTTGCAAAATGCACAAAATTTTCGTCCACCTGCTTTACAAGAAGAAAATTTTGATGTACAACCGCGACAACAAGCACCCGAACCGGTGCGTGCTGACGAAAAAACCTTGCGCTGGCAAGCAAAAAACCAGTGGTTTGGCACAGACGGGTTCGAGGAAGTTACCAGCTTTGCACTAGGGCTGCATCAAAAACTAGTCAACAACGGAGTTGATCCTCGCTCCGATGATTATTTCGAGCAAATTGATGCTCGCGTGAAGTCGAAGTTCCCTGAAGTTTTTGGTGGAAACGAAGACAAGCCAAGGTCGGTTGAGACTCCAAGGCGACCTTCATCCGTGGTTGCACCTGCATCACGTTCGACTGGAACAAGGAAGATACAGTTAACGCCGTCGCAAGCTGCGTTAATTAAAAAGTACAACCTTGACCCGAAAAAATATGTCGCTGAAGTTTTAAAACTGGAGAATCAAAATGGCTGAAAACCGTACCCCTCGTGACAATGTGTCACGCGAAAAGCAGGCCCGTGCTGTATACGTACCGCCGACTGCGCTGCCCGATCCGACACCTGAACCCGGATATGTCTACCGTTGGGTAGCCACACATGTCTTGGGTCAGCACGAACCAACCAACGTGTCACGTAAGTTTCGCGATGGCTGGGAGCCGGTGAAAGCAGTAGACCATCCTGAGTTAATGATTACTGGTAGTGAAAAAACAGGAAACGTAGAAATTGGTGGCCTCATGCTTTGCAAGATGTCCGCCGAAAGAGCACGTTCTCGGGACGACTACTATGACGCACAAGCTCAGAACCAGATGGAATCAGTGGACAACCACTTCATGCGAAACAACAATCCGATGATGCCGCTGTTTGCCGAGAAAAAATCGTCAGTCAGTCGCGGAACTGGGTTTGGTTCAGGTTCTAAATAAACAAGGAGTCCTTAAATGGCATCAGTAGCATCCCCTTACGGTCTAAAACCCGTAAATGAGTTGGGCGGCACACCATACGCAGGTGCGACCCGTTCTTATCTCATCGACCCCGCAGGAACTGCCTCAAACATTTACAACGGCTCACCCGTGTATGTGAATGCGTCTGGCTATTTGGCTGTGGCAACTGCAACCGGCGCTGACGCGACCACCAATGGCTTTCCTACTGGCACCGCTAATACCGGTATCGTAGGTGTGTTTGTTGGCTGTTCTTACATCAACGCACAAGGCCAAGTAATTTATGCACAGTACTACCCAACAGGTACAACTGGTGTAATTAACGCTTACGTTGTAGACGATCCCAATGTTGTGTTCCAAGTCCAGTCCGCTGGCTCTGTCACACAAGCCGCATTGGGCGCAAACGTATTTTTCTCGACTGGAGCTGTGTCAACAGGCAGCACATCAACAGGTAACTCTACGGCTTCTGTCGTAGCCGGTTCCTCTGCTGTGACTACCACCGCAGCATTTCGTGTTGTTGGGTTCGTTAATATGCAAGGTTTCTCAGTTGTAGGCGACGCTTACACCGACATCTTTGTAAAGATTAACCCCGGCTATCACACATTCACCAACGCTGTTGGCCTGTAAGGAGTAACTCAAAATGGCAATTTCACGCGCACAACTACTTAAAGAGTTGCTCCCCGGCCTGAACGCTTTGTTCGGTATGGAATACGCACGCTATGGTGAAGAGCACAAAGAAATCTACGAAACAGAGAAATCTGAGCGTAGCTTTGAAGAAGAAACCAAACTTGCTGGTTTCGGTGCTGCTCCCGTCAAAAACGAAGGTTCTGCCATCGCTTATGACAATGCACAAGAAGCGTTCACAGCACGTTACAACCACGAAACCATTGCCTTGGGTTTCTCAATCACTGAAGAGGCGATTGAAGACAATTTGTACGACAGCTTGTCTGCTCGCTACACCAAAGCCTTGGCCCGTGCCATGTCCTATACCAAGCAAGTCAAAGCCGCTTCCGTTATCAATAACGGTTTCAACGGTTCATACTTGGGCGGTGATGGCGTTACTTTGTTTGGTAACAACAGCTCCAACACTCGTGTTGGCCACCCCTTGGTAAACGGCTCTGTTAACTACAACAGCCCAACCACTGGTGTGGACTTGAACGAAACTTCATTGGAAAATGCCGTAATTCAAATTGCAGCGTGGACTGATGAGCGTGGTCTGTTGATTGCCGCCAAGCCTCGCAAAATGATTGTGCCTCCGTCACTTATGTTTGTTGCCAAGCGTTTGCTTGACACTGAACTGCGTGTCTCTACTGCTGACAACGACATCAACGCGTTGAAGCAGATGGGTGCAATTCCTGAAGGCTACACCGTCAACCACTTCTTGACCGACACAAACGGCTGGTATTTGATTACCGACGTTCCAAACGGCATGAAGCACTTTGAACGTATGCCTTTGTCCAACTCAATGGACGGCGACTTTGATACCGGCAACGTCCGTTACAAAGCTCGTGAGCGTTACAGCTTTGGCTGGTCTGATCCTCTCGGTATGTGGGGTTCAGCAGGCGCGTAAGCGACTTGAGAAAAGGGGACTAGCGTCCCCTTTTCTTTTGAGGTATATTCAAACCATTCCGGGGTTTTCCGGTGCATCTGACAGTCCCGGCTGACGACATGTAGACAGATGCGCTCACTTACATGTAAGGAAAAAATCATGGCACGCACTACGTTTCAAGGCCCAGTCCGTTCAATGGCTGGCTTCTATTCCCAAGGCCCAAATACAGTTGTTAATCTTGCCAACGGCACAAACACCGTTACGCTTGATGTTGCCACATACGCAGGTAAGGTAATTCGCACCAACGATGCGACTTTGATTATTACCCTGCCAACCATCAACGCTTCGGCAAATCCAACAACCAGCGGCCCCGGTGAAGATCCCAGCACCGCAAACAATGTTGGTACGACTTACACATTTTTTGTAGAAACCGCCGCAACTGCCGTGGCTATCAAAACTGATGGCACAGACAAATTTGTTGGCTCGCTGTTATTGGTAGCAACCGATGCTTCTGGTGCAGCCACTGGTTATGCTCCCGCAGCAGCAAACGATGTCATTAACTTGGACGGCACTACCACTGGTGGAGCAGCAGGTTCTTGGATTACCGTGACTGTTTTGGCTTCTTTGAAGTACTATGTCACAGGTGTTTTGCTTGGTTCTGGTACTGTTGCCACACCGTTTGCAAATTCCTGATTAGGAGCAATCCATGACGATGCAAGCTGATGTCCAGTCAACGCGACTGACGGCAGACGGACAGGCGGTTAATTACCGCGCCCGTGTAAAAGCTGTATACGGTCTTGCGGGGGCAAGCGCAGGGTCGGTCAAGTTCTATAACGGAACTGACGCAACAGGAACGCTGCTGCTTGAGGTAGACACTCCCGCAGGTACAGCAAACACATTTCTTTTGCCAATCCCCGGCGAAGGAATTTTGTTTACTACAGGCGTTTACGTTGATGTAACCAACATCACTGGCGTGACGATTGTCTATGGCTAAGTCCCCAGCATGGCAACGAGCAGAGGGGAAGAATCCCAAAGGCGGCTTGAACGCCAAAGGACGCGCCTCTTACAACAAAGCAAACCCGGGGAAGCCGGGTTTGAAAGCTCCTCAGCCAGAGGGCGGCAAACGCCGCGACTCTTTCTGCGCCCGTATGGAAGGCATGAAGAAAAAGTTGACAAGCGAAAAAACCGCCAAGGATCCAAATTCGAGGATTAACAAAAGCCTACGGGCTTGGAAGTGTTGAGGTAATCATGAAAAAAATTGGCAAAAAACCTACTGATGACCAGATGCTTGAAGGCAGTGGGGCTGGTGCTGGCAAAGTAAGCACCAAGACTCCTTGGCTTGGTGATGGGCGTGTGACAGGTGGCCGTTCCGCAAAAGACTACAAAGAAAAAGAGGACAAAGCCTCAGAGTTTTCCGGCGAAATGGGTTTCAAATCTCCTAGAAGTAGAAACTATGACTCAGGGGACAGAACCCCGCGCATGAGCGATGACTACGCCAAAGGCGGCAAAGTTTCTTCAGCTTCTGCGCGTGCAGATGGCTGTGCTGTCAAAGGCAAAACCAAAGGACGGATGGTATGAACAACGACGTAAAAACAATGACTGATGGCGCTGCTGTGGTTGTTGGACTTGGCGGGTTCATGGGCTGGATGACTCCTGTTGTAGCGCTTGTTGGTGGAATATTGACCATTGTGTGGATGATTATTCGCATCTGGGAAACTGAAACGGTTAAAAACTTGGTGGCTAAGTATGCCAAGCACGAGTAAGAAACAACACAATTTCATGGAAGCGGTGGCCAACAACCCATCGTTTGCCAAGAAGGTGGGAGTTCCACAGTCTGTGGGCAAGGATTTTTCAAACGCCGACAAAGGCAAAACTTTTAAAAGAGGTGGTGATATGGCTAAAGCAAACCCTTTCATGGAAATGATTGCCAAGAAAAAAGAGATGGCAAAAGGCAAAAAAGAAATGTCAATGAAAAAGATGGCTTCTGGTGGCATCACCAGCGCCAAAATGGGTTCAGTGAAAACTGCTGCTCCCAGCCGTGACGGTATTGCTTCCAAAGGCAAAACCAAAGGCAAGATGGTCAAAATGAAGTCCGGCGGAAAGATGTGCTGAGATGATGTCCAGCCGTGGAATGGGGGACATCAACCCTTCAAAAATGCCCGGCGGGAAGAAAAAAGCCCGTCGGGACGACACTGACTTCACCCAGTACAAAGAGGGTGGGAAAGTCAACGCGGCTGGAAATTACACAAAACCCAGTTTGCGCAAGCGGATTGTGTCTCAAGTCAAGGCGGCGGCTACCCACGGTACTGGCGCAGGTCAATGGTCAGCAAGAAAAGCCCAGTTGGTAGCCAAGAAGTACAAGGCTGCTGGCGGGGGGTACAAAGATTGAAAGCGCCGCAGCAATCCCTTAAGAACTGGGGCGATCAAAAGTGGAGAACCAAAAGTGGCAAACGCTCTTCTGACACAGGCGAAAGATACCTTCCTGAAGCTGCAATTAAAGCTCTTAGCCCTTCTGAATACGCTGCAACAACGCGTGCAAAACGTGCTGGCAAAGCTAAAGGGAAGCAGTTCGTGAAGCAACCACCCAAGGTGGCAAAGAAAACGGCGGGATTTAGATAATGGCAACAACTTCTGGGTCAGCAGGCTTTAATTTAGACCTCACCGAACTGGTAGAGGAGGCGTTTGAGCGTGCTGGTTCAGAGTTGCGCACTGGTTATGACCTTAAAACGGCTCGCCGGTCGTTAAATTTGCTGTTTGCCGACTGGGCAAACCGTGGTGTCAACATGTGGACGTTCGAGCAGGGCACCATTACCTTTGAGCAAGGGTTAAACACCTACGCAGTGCCTACAGACACGGTTGATTTGCTGGATCATGTGATCCGAACCAACGCAAATGTGGCTTCTACCCAGTCTGATTTGACAATCACACGCATCAGTGTATCCACATATGCCACTATCCCCAACAAATTAACCCAAGCCAGACCAATTCAGGTCTGGTATCAGCGTTTGGACGGCCAAATCAGCCCAACTTCTGCGGTGTTGGCCACCAGCATTAACGCTACAACAGACACAATCGTTCTTTCCAACGTAGTTGGGCTTCCCGCCATTGGTTACATCAACCTTGACAGCGAAACCATTTTCTACAACTACATTGATGGCAACACCCTGAGTAATTGTTTCCGTGGACAAAACGGCACAACAGCAGCCTCGCACACTGCCAGCGCAACAGCCAAGATTTACGTCAACAACACCCCCAGAGTGACTGTTTGGCCAACGCCAGACGGCTCCCAGACCTATCAGTTTGTGTACTGGCGCATGCGTCGCGTGCAAGATGCCGGTAACGGTGTCAATGTAATGGACGTGCCGTTTCGTTTTGTGCCGTGTATGGTGTCTGGATTGGCCTACTACGTCGCTTTAAAAGTGCCCGGTGGTATGGACAGGCTGGGCATCTTG
>Ga0049081_10001023_pt1 | contig 10557 bp, 23 predicted proteins | sample GreLakmeER78MSRF_FD_66717 | JGI IMG/M metagenome (GOLD analysis project Ga0049081, IMG submission 66717) | Freshwater lentic microbial communities from great Laurentian Lakes, MI, USA - Great Lakes metaG ER78MSRF | ecosystem: Environmental > Aquatic > Freshwater > Lake | place: Great Lakes...
TGCCATGCTTTGACAGCCGTACCGTCTTTCCACGCCCAATCGTTGCCGTTAGGAATGTAGTGACCAGTCACATCTGCGTTGGTCATGTCGTCGGTACAGATGAGTCGCCATGCGCCTCCCTGAATGTCTCCAAATGAAAGACCTGCGAAGGTCTTGCCTGTTCCTGGAGGTCCGAACAAGATGAGTCGGTCAATGCCAGCGTCAAGTGCGTCCTTGACATCTTGCCAACATTGAGGAAGTTGGTTGTTGTTTTCCATTGTTTTTTTCTTTCTAGTAGGTATGTCGGTTTCCCGATGTGTTTAGTATGACAGGTTTGTTATGTCCTGTCAAATCGGACGGATACTTGGGTTTCTCCGTCCTGTCCCCCCATTGTATAGGAAGGGTGTGTCAGGGTTCCCCCTGTTGGGTGTGGGGTCGCTACCTGTCGGTGCGTATCCCACCCCCACATTATGACAGAAGGGTGTGTCAGGGTTAGAAGCCTGATTCGGTCAGTAACTTCTCCTGAGCGTTCAGCAGGATGTCATGGTTGTTGTCCATAACTTCATGACAGTCGTCGCTATCCCAGTCAACTGCTTTCATTCCGTCAATTTCGGAAATGTGTTCACAAACATCACAAACATCGCCGTTATCAAAGGTTGTGAGACCGTAGAAATCCATTCCTTGCTCGGTGTATGCGAGAGCAAACTCTAAGGTCGGGAACAATGTCGTGATGTGAGCAATGCCCTCAATCGGTGGTGACCATGCTGAAGTGAAGCCAAACTCAACCTGAGAGTCGCCTTCCATGCCTGAGAGGTAAGTGTCGCAGTCGCCCCACTTTGTTCCCCATTTTGCGTACTGCCAGTCGTACCAGTCTTTTTGACCGTACTTAGCAATGTTTTCAGCCTGCTTTGTTTCCAGTTCTGCTTGCTTTTCTGTTTCGTCCTTACCAAAGAAGCCACTTTTTGTGTCCATGAGTTCTTTCGGTGTTGGATAAAGTTGTCCAAGAATGTCGTAGTCTTGACCACGCTTCTGCTGCTCTTCTTTAGAGAGCCGTACACGCTGGATGAAGTTAGCGACATCGGTTGGGTCGCCTTTGATGTATAGATTATTAGAACACCAGTTTGGCATTTTATTAGTCCTTTCGGTTTAGTAGATAGTTGTCTTGCGACCCCCAAATTGTAACAAGGGGGTGTATCAAGGTTATTTCTTTTGTTGTTCTCTGATTTGCTTTTGGTATTTGTCGTCAATAAATGCGATTCCGACAACTGTTCCCATTACGCAACCGAGAAGAAAGATTCCGACATCTCTCCATTCAGAGCCGAGGTGTATTACTACTTCTGCTAACATTTTTCCTTCTTTCTGTTTATTAGGTATGCGTACATTTTATCAAAGGGGTGTGTCACGGTTTGATTTATGTGAAACATCCTGGCTATACGCCACCGTCAATGTTTGTTAGCGCACTATCTCGCTCTTAGCGCATCTGCGTCCGTGCGCCCCGCGTCTCTTGCGACGGCAGCGGCCCCGCGAGTAAAAACGAGCGGCGGGGCTTTTGTTCACATTTCCCTGACGGGACTAGCAAGAACTACGCCGTTTTCTGAGCGTAGTAATCCTGCTGTGATTTCCACATCTTGCCTTCCACAACAAACTTCTTTGCCAAAACATAGAAGATAAGTTTATGAAACTCATGTTTGGAACTTCCTTGTTCTTCTAAAAAGTCGTCCAAGCGTCCATCAAAGAAATCTTCAAGAAGGTTTCCGAGTGCTTCATGTCCTGATGTAATTCCGATTGAGTAATACTCGGAGTCAAGTAAATCAACAATGTCGTGAATGTTTTCGTTTACTGATGACATTATTCGCCGTCCTCTTCGTCGTCGCTGTATGTGTCTACCTCAACAACTGTGTTGGGGTCTGTCCATGCTACTTCTGTAACAAAGTAGCCAATGCGGTTTACGAAAGCCATTCCAGCAACAATAGCCGTGCCTTCATCTCCGTCTACCCAAGTCCATACATGGTTGTCAGGGATACCACGAACGAATTCAAGTTCCTCCCCGTATGTCTCAAACAAGATGCCTTGTTCGTTGATAATCCAACCTGAGGTTTCGCTAAGGTAGTTTACTAACGGTTTATAGTCTGCGAGCCATTTGTCTACTTGTTGTTCTTTTAGTTCGTCTAACATTATTGTTCCTTTATTATTTCGTGGACGAGAAGTGCCTCGTCCAACATGATAGAAGTATGACAGTTGGGTGTGTCAGGGTTGATTACCTGAACATAGTTCGCCCCAACTGAGGGGTCTTGTGCGAGTTCGCAGAGATGTCCGTATGCCTGCGCTACTGCGTCAAACTCGTTCTCTGCGTCCTCGTAAACCATTTCCCAGCGCACGATGTAGCGAGTCATTACATGACCTCTGCGTCTGCGGGGTCACAGTCAAAGCAATGACGCTCGTGCGTCATGCCGTCACCGTAGTAGACCTCAAATACATCGCTGGTGTCGTCGTGTGTTTCTTGACCGCATAGGTCACAGATAAGTTTATTCATGTCTAGCCTTTCTAGTAGTTATGAGTACAGTATGACAGGAGGGTGTGTCAGGATTAGTCCTCCATAGTAAGAGCGTCATACCAACCAAAGTCCTCTATACCCATTATGTCAATCGCTTCGTCTAGCGTCTGTGCGTGGGACAGGTCAAGGTATACATCGCTAATGTATGGAGAGATTGCGTCCATAAGTATGCCGTCAATCGTAACCACTCCGCCTATCTCTCTTGGTCGGATAATCAGCCTTCTAAATGCCTGTCCTTCTCCGAACCATGTTTCTGTAAGTGTTTCTCTGAGTTTCATCTTCGTCCTTTCCGTAGATGCTGTTCTACCCCACCCTTTCGGGTGAGGAGAACTGTTGTTGTAAGTTCTTGTGCGTTATTTCTAACGCTGTTGGTGGCTATCCGCCACCGTCAAAGCATTGTAAGTGCTTATAGGTCGTTGCCGTCTTGGTCTTGATAAATCAAACCGCCAACATCGTAGTAAGCAAAGTCTGCTTCCGCTAATTGCTCAATACGCTCCATTACATCGTCGTGCGTGATTTCCATCTCGCCTTCGGTGTCACGGTTATCGTCACGCAAGTCTTGAATGATTTGCGCTACATCGTAAGTGAAAACCCTCATGACATTGACTCGTGTTGGTAGTTCTTCTGTTTCCATTAGTACCACGCCCCTAGTCCGTCACATTCTTCGCTCGCCCAACGCAAGTACCACGATGCGTATTTGAGGTCATCAGTAATGTCCTCGCCACCCATACGGAATACTCCGTCATCTTCATCGCACTCATCTATCGCTTCGTCAATGACTTGCGAAAGGGTGAGACACGACTCTGCTGACTTGGTAGTTCCGTCCTCGTTGTCTCCGTAGAAACTGAACGAGTCGCTGTATCCGATTGCTTCCAGTAGGAAGTTGCCGTACTTGCCTCTGTACCAACAGTCTGTTCCAAACATTCCAGTAACACCAGCGTTGTTTAGCCCTGACTTGTCGTATGCGTTCTTGTAGGGACAGCCACCGCAAGCCTGCGTAGCCTCACAAGAGACCGCCATGCTCGGTGAGCCGTCCTCCTCGGTGAGGAGTGTGCCTTCGTGGTTCTTTCGCTGAACCATGACAGCCGTTCCCCGTGTCTTACAGGGGTATCTGTTTGGGAAGTTATCTAAGCCCATTTTCTTTCTTTCTTTCTAGTAGGTATAACCCTATTGTAACATAAGGGTGTGTCGTTGTCAAGGCGAGTGGGGGTTTTACCCCCCACCCTGTTCCCTGACCTTATGCGACCTTTGAGACCTTTGGAGCGTCTGCCTTAGCGTCTGCCAACTCGGTTACTCGCACTTGCTCGTAGTAGGTGACCTCTGTAATCGCTTCTGCGACCTCGGAAGTAATCATGCCGACTTTGATAGCCGACTTGACCTTTGAGCCGTCCACAGCGACTTTGGTGACTGTCTCAAAGACTTCATCGCTGACGAGACCACGCAACACTTCTGCGTTGTAGTTAGGACGCTCGCCCTGAACTATGGTGACCTTGATACCGTCCACGATTGCGAAGTCTAAGCCTTCGGTAGCGAGAGCCTTTTTCATCTCTGCTTCTGCTTGCTTCTTGATTGCCTCAGCAAGTTCTAATGCCTTGCGAGCCTCCAAATAAGCCTTTGTTGCTGTCTTGGTGTTCATGTGATTTCCTCTTTCTAGTAGGTGTTGGGAACATTGTATCGGGAGGGTGTTTCAGGGTTTTCCTGCGCTTGTCCTCGTGCTATTTGCTTACCCCCCCATTATACCGAGGGGGTGTATCAGGGTTATTCCCCGCAGGACGGACAACCGCCGACTGCGTAGAGTTCCTTACATGGGTAGCAACCGTGTGGGTGTTCTTCTTGCCATGCTTCTTCTTCGTCGTTCTCGTCGGTTGCGAACCATGCCATAACCGTCCTAAGAAGGTGGTAGTAGTCGCCAGCCGTTGCCTCCGTGTGGAAGGTGGTGATTTCATCTCGCAAGCCGTTGCGCTTCATAGCGTTCTGACAGCGAGCAAGGATAGAGAACGCATTACCGTCCTCCCCGATGAGGGGAATGTTGATTTCGGGATACTTGACCATTTTGTTTCTTTCTAGTAGGTGTGTGTATAAGTTTATCAGGCAGGTGTGTCAGGGTTTCCCTTTCGGTACTCCCCCGACCTGTTGGGTGATTAGCCCTGAACTTCCATGAGCGCACTCATGAGACGCTTGGAAAAGTCCTCTGCTGTTCGTGCGTCTGTCTCGGTGAGACGAAAGTCGCCCAACTGTAAGTAACCCATAGCAATGGGTGTCAGGATACGCCTGAGACGGATTGCCTGTTCGCTAGTGAGGTTTATGTTGATTGTCAGTTCCATTGGAGACTGCCTTTCGTTTAGTAGGTATGCCCCCATTGTATCGCAGGGGTGTATCACGGTTTAGTTTATCTGAACTGCGCCGTGTCCCAACATTATGTCAGAGGGGTGTGTCAGGGTTTCCTGACGGGTGAGTAAATAAAACTCACCAAATGATTGCGAGCGCAACTATCGTGCTTGCTTTTGTTAGCACTAAGTTGCTTCCAGCAACCCGCTATACGCCACCGTCAAATGTTTGTAGCGCACTTGCGCTTGCGCTCGCCCGTGCGCCCGCACGAGCCCCGTATGTCATTGTTGGAACAACAGTCCCGCCGCTGCGAAAGCAGAACGCGGAACGCGGGGCTTGCGAGCGTTATTTCCAGTTATCCTCGCAACAGTCGTCGCAAAGGTATTGAGTTTCGGTTTGGTTTGTCCAGAACTCTGTGAAAGTTCCGTCCGATGACCAACCAATTCCAGACTCACAGTTAGCGCACCGCACTTCGTCAATGAGGATAGGAATGTTCCTGCCCTCAACCGACTCAGAGAATGACTCCGATGTGACAGGGGTGAAGTTGTCGTAGTCAAACGATGACTTCGTGAGAAAGTTGTCTAAGCCCTTCATGCGACTTTCGTCAATCCTTCCATCAGCCCAACACGGTCAGCACTCGCAAGTGCCTCAAACGCGAGGACATCATCAAATACCCAATGGGTAATGTCGTATGTTTCTGTGTAGTCGTTTATGTCCTTCACAAGAGAAACAACCTTGTCGGTGTGTTGCTCAGGGTGAAGGGCGTAATCATCTTTTGTGTAGTTGTATGTCAGCCTCATGCTGTCCTTTCGTGGATAGGCGTGTATTCCGTTAGCGTTGCCAACGGAAGTCACGACACTCTCTTTTGTCTTTGACCTTGCGAAGGTCAGGAATTGTTTGCGCTCTCAACTTTGCTTCCATTGCTTCACGCAACTGCTCAGGTGTGAGTGGGCGTTGCTTATGCCCTGCCTTTATGTTTCTACGCTTCTTAGCCATTGTGGTTTCCTTTTCTAGTAGGTATGGGTAAATTATACCGAAAGGGTGTGGCAGGGTTTCCCCTGCTCTTACCACCTGAACTTTTCTTCGTATTCTTCTTCGTCTACTGGACGGAGGACGCTTGTGCTTCCCATTGGTGCGTCATGGTGAGAGAGTGAATACTCAATGCGGTCTGTAAAGACTTCGTAGCGCATTGTCCACTCGCTATTGACGGTCATTCCACGCAATAGGTCTGTAACCGTCTTAGCCTGAAAGTGTCCTGAGACTTCGCCGTTCCATAGACGGAGATTCTCAACCTTCCAGTAGTCGGTGAGGTTGTTGTCACGGAGAGACTCGGTGACATTAGCGAAGTCCTCAACTGAGTATTCCCAACAAAGTCCTTCGCACTCTGTCGCTTCTTGTAGATAGCCAGTTTCTTCGTTGTATGAGACGCAACTACAAGTGTTTGTAATTGTTCCTTTGAGTGTGAGTGTGTCGGTCATGTTTGTTTCTTTCTAGTAGGTGTTATGGATAAGTTTACACGGAGGGTGTGTCGGTGTTACCCGAACAGTTCCTTCGGGAAGTCTTTGCCTTTGAGGTGTTTATGTTCCTCAGCGATGAAGTTCACCAACTTGTTGCCCTTACAGCGATGGTTGGTCTGACTTGCTAGTTCTTCCCAAGTCCGTGCGCTAATCGTGCGCTTCGTTCCACAGTCGTCACAGCAAGCACGGTATTGACGCTTGTTCTTTGCCCATTGGTCGTCACGGATAGGTGTGCGTCCATGTGTGGGAGCCTTGTATGTCGTGCGTGTTGTACCACACTTCACACAGACAACAACAGCGATTCCGTATCGCTTGCCCTGAAACACGCCGTAGCCCGTCCATTCTTGCTTCTCTGTGGAGCAATGAGGGCAAAGGTCGTTGCGGAGAGTGCGGGTCATGTTGGTCTCTGCCTTTTTCTCGGCAACCAAATGAACAATGGCGAGGGGAATGTTTTTTCTTCCTGCCATGTCTTTTGTGTGTTGGCTAATTCTCATGGTGTGTCTTTCGGTTTAGTAGGTATGCGTAGATAATACTACAAGGGTGTGTCATAGTCAAATTGGCTATGACTTACACAACTGATAAAGCGTGTAGATAGGTAGTCCGATAATGCCGATGATGTGTATAAATGTCATGCGTGTAGTTTGCCAAAAGGGTGTGTCAAAGTTATCCACAGGTTGCGTGAAAAATGCTCACCTGATAAAGTGCCGACATGATTATTTGTGAAGTTTGCGACAATGAGATAGGTAACGGGCAGGCATACGCCAACAAAGTAATTGGCTGGGTCGCCGTGAAAAATGGCAAACAAACAACCATACTTACGCGCTCGTCAGCCCCGATGGGCTACGCACACAAGATTTGTCTGGAAATGGGCAAAGAGTCCCGCAACGATGTCGGACTGTTTGACTAGGCGGGGCTAACGGGTATAAAGAAAAACCCCCAACCATTTCTGGCGGGGGTAAATCTTTGGGGCGGACTACTTCTTTTTTCGTAGCGTTGTTTTTTGTAGTGTTGTCATTGCTCCGAGCATAAATCCGAGAGTTACGCTGAGGACAATAACTGTTGATAGTTCAATGAACCAAGTTGTGATAATTACATCAGCAATCATTATTTTTTCCTTTGTCTAGTAGGTATGAGATAAGTATAACAAAAGGGTGTATCAGAGTCTCCCCCGATACACCCCTTCTAGTTAGTGGAATTGCCCCTTCTTTTCGGAAGGACATACAACTCCGTTGATGTATGAAAACATTTTATCAAAAGGGTGTATCAAGGTTAGTGGGTTGCGTTCCACTCACGAATGTCAGCCCGTGCCTTGTCTTGCGCCCTTCTTTCGTCCTCCACGATTGCCGTATGTACCGTTGCTAGTTGCTTCGGAGAGAGTCTGCCGAGCAGTTGGTACTGCCTGAGTAGACCCATGTAGTAAGTGTTCGTGGACGAGTGACGCTCTAAGTGCGCCACAACTTTATCTAGTAGTAAATAATCCATAGGGACATCATACATGAAGGGTGTATCAAAGTCAAGTCTTTGGATAAACCTATCCCTGATACACCCACTTGGTATAATGTTTACATACCTACTAAACAAAGGAAACAGTATGTACCCAAAATACATAGTGCTGGCGCATTTACCGCTAGACCATAAAGACCCTATCTTCAAGGGGGACTTCGCACTTCACCCAACAGAGTGGATTATCTTTGACGGAGTTCACGGAAAGCGTCAAGCGGAAGGCAAGGCAGAAACTTTCCGTAAGTACTTCCACGAAGTTCAGATACGAGAAGTCGTCTAATAAAACTAACGAATTACCCCGTCAGCAATGGCGGGGTTTTTCTATGCCCGCTTTCCGCTACCGTCAAGTTTGTAGTGCGAAGGTGGGACGACGGCGGATAGAAAGGAAGAAACACTCCGCCGCCGTCCCGTAAACCAGAATAACATCACTGTAGTCCCGCGATGCGAACAACTGTTCGGTTGTGGCGGGGCTTCTGGTTTGAGTCGGGGCATGAAAATACCCCCACCTTTCGGCAGGGGTATTCCCGTTAGTTTTATCGTGCTACTTCTACAACCTGAATTGTGTAGAAAATCTTTTCACTTTTCTGTTCGGTTAGTTTGAGTGCTTCGCTGTATGTGTCGCACCAAATCTCGGAAAATGTGTTAGCCACAAAATCAAAGATGCGCACCCGTGCCATTGTGGGGTAGCCCATTATGCCCCCCACTTCGCTGTGAGTACGGTCTGGATTATGAAGGCAATCCACCCGAATGTTCCAATGTTTACGAGTACCTCAATCATGGGGTTTTCTCCTGTCTAGTAGGTATGTATACAGAATACCAAAGGGGTGTATCACGATTAGATAAATCTAAACCTTGACTCTGACACACCCACCCAGTACAATGTGCGTAACTACTAAACATGAAAGGTAAATCATGAACACTAGAATTCGTGAAGGTCGCTACTGTGACCCAACGGTAATCCGTGACCAAATCGGTCTAATGACCGTGCTGGCAATCTCAGGAGGCAAGTGGTCAAGTATCCGCACCAGTGACGGCAACGCAATCGGTATCTCATTACCATGCGGAACCAATCGCACGGTGGAGGTCACCCTGTCATTTATGGACACCTACACGGTACGGCGTTATCGTCACATCGTGCGTGGTGAACGGCGAGGCGATGACATCGTGGAATACGAAGCGCAAGATGTCTACTGCGACCAAATCGCAGAAGTGGCGTATCAAGCGTCAATCTTCCGCTAAACCCATACCGAACTAACCCCTGCCCATTACGGGTGGGGGTTTTTTGTGTCTGAACACATTGCGCAGCCCCGCGATTTTTGTGTCAAAAACGAAAGCGGGGCTAATGAGATACATAAATACCCCGCACCTGGATTGGTACGGGGTATTTATGATTTTGGGGTTTATGCCCTGTCGGTTGAGGTCGGAACTTTGGTAGTTACGCCGATGAAGGTGACGAATCCAAGCCACCCCCAAACAGCGACATTCAAGGCGATTGGTGCCATGTGTTTCTCCTGTCTAGTAGGTGATTACATCTTATCAAGTGGGTGTATCACGGATAGATTTATCAGAATGACACACCCCTGTGTCATACTGTTTACATCGCTTGGAATCCCCCAAGCATTAGACCTACCTAGGAGGTAGACCATGGTATTCGCCAGAATACGAACGGACAAGACGCTTGTCACCCGACAGTTCCCCGACATGGAAACCGCTCAGAAATACTGCGATGCGGTTATCGGTGCGGAAACCCAAGACGGAACAGTTGAGTACATCTCAGTAACCGACTACACGATGATGAACACCCAAACATGGGAATTGCAAACCCAATAACAACCCTCAGAAGTGCCCCTGCCTATTACGGGCGGGGGTATTTTTGCGCCTTCAATTCTTTCAGCACCAACACCGCCAGCGTTAGCCCCGCGCCCATAGTTATGGGAAGTAGATACCACGGGACTATCAAGGTCAGAAACGCTGAGAACAGCATTGCAAATAAGTTTGTAAAGATTGGTTCCATCTGGCTTCAGTCTAATCGGGGGCATAGAAAAACCCCACGCCCGTGTGGACGCAGGGTTTATCTGATGGTTAGTCCCAGTCTTCGTCGTCTGTTGCGTTTTGGTATTCGCAAGTTGGACAACTGTCTTTTTTGTCCCCGTCCTTTGTGTGTTTGACACCCCACGCTTGTTGTAGGTGAGTGTCGCACATGGACAGCATGAATGTTATGAAGTTAGCCTTCACAGCAACCTCGTAGTTGCGAATCTGTTGTAGTTCACAAGTTGTGGTGTCCTCGCAGACCAACTTGCGCTCCTCGTTGGGTAAGACCCAAGCGTTGAAGTTACAAAGAGCACAACAGCCGAGTTTGCGCTCGGGTGCGGTGGTGGTAATGAGACCCCTCCTCAAATAAAGGTCGGAAAGGTTTATCCGACCTCAGCAGTATGACAGAAGGGTGTGTCAATAGTTCGGATAAAGTTATCCACAGCATGGCTATCCGCCACCGTCGTATTTGTTCTTTGCTTTTTTTCAGTGTGCGAAAGTGTGTCCCTGAGTCACACATTTACCAAAAACAGTAGAGTTGCGTCAGTCCCGAGATTCCGAAGTTTCGGGCGGGGCTGCTTGGCTAACGCCGAAAGTGCCAGCCTTCTGGATACTCGTCTGGGTAGTACTCACCCTCAGGAAGTG
>Ga0049081_10001025_pt1 | contig 10552 bp, 22 predicted proteins | sample GreLakmeER78MSRF_FD_66717 | JGI IMG/M metagenome (GOLD analysis project Ga0049081, IMG submission 66717) | Freshwater lentic microbial communities from great Laurentian Lakes, MI, USA - Great Lakes metaG ER78MSRF | ecosystem: Environmental > Aquatic > Freshwater > Lake | place: Great Lakes...
ATTTAGCTAATGTCATCGCAGGCGGCAGAGGTGATGGTGGCGATGGCAATGTAAGCACGGATCAAGTGTTGCAAGATGTTAATAAAGCAACAAAAGCATTACCTGCTGAAGAAAAATTACCCGCTGCATTTGAATTTTTAATCAATGCAGCAAAACTTGGCACAACGCCATCAGAAGCAATTGCTAATGATTGGGTAACAAAAGAAGGCGCGTTAACTGAAGCAGGCGCTGAGCACGTTGCTGAAGTGCAACCCGCAGTTCAAGAGCAGCCTGCTGCTGAACCACAACCAGTAACAAATTTACAACCAAGCCCACTTACAAATCCTGCGTTAAATACTGAAACGCAACCAGTTTTGCAAGAGCCAATAAAAACAGTAAAGATCACTGAGCCACCAATTGGGGGTGGAAACATAGGCGGTGGCGGCACATCTACGACTACGCCGCCGTTAAGTGTCAACCCCCCGATCGCCAACCCACCGATTGACATCAACCCGCCTGCGATCGATGTAATCCCGCCCACTATCAAGCCCCCGCCATTGGTTCAGGCAGCGATCACGCCACCTACGGCTGCGCCTAAAGCATCAGCTCCGGGCACTACAATGACGCCATCGTATATGTACAGCGGCGTGGGCTCGCAAGGCACGACGATCGGAGCGCTGCCCGGTAACCTACAAGCTACATTCCTGCAAGGTGCAAACGTGGACGAATACAACCCATTTGAGAACTACAACGTGTATCAGCAGCTTGGTTCGCCGCCGCCTGTACGAGCCGCCCAAGGCGGTAGCCCCTTGCAGCTTGCGCAGATGCAGCAGGGCATCTACGGCGTCGATCCGAGCCTCTACGGCGTGCTTCAAAAGCGGGCGGCACCTAACTATTTCACCTACGGCTCTGACACGTCTGGGGGCAATCCTACAACGTTTGCGGGTAGTCAGTTGATGGGTAAGCCCACGCCCGGCATCCCTGTCATCCCAACGGGTCAAAAGGCAGCCGCCGACTGGCTCTACCAAGGCTCGGGCACCAACCCCTTGGCAATGGCAGGCACAGGAATTGCAACCCTGCCCACAGGCACGATGGCTGAGGGCGGTCAGGCTCACGCTCACCGTGAGCACATCCCAGAGTTCATCACAGGCGCGACTGGGCACTACGTCAGGGGGCGCGGCGACGGGCAGTCAGACGACATCCCCGCAATGTTGGCAGACGGCGAGTACGTCTTTGACGCATCGACCGTGTCAACGCTTGGCAATGGCTCATCTGACGCAGGCGCTAAGCTCCTAGACGCGTTTCGCGAGTCACTAAGAGATCACACAAGGTCAGCACCCGCTGATAAAATACCACCAAAAGCGTCGCCTCTTGAGTACATGAAAGAAGCGCTACGAAACGTAGGAAGGAAATAATCATGGCTGACATCGATCTGACAACCTTTGACCCAACGTCTGTGCCAGTAGCGCCGTTAACTGCTGCTGCCCCCACGCCGGGGGCGACGTTCAACGCTGCAACGGGACCGAACCTGACCGCCGCGCCGTCAAACTATGTGACCCCGCCTCAGTTGGGCACACCCTCTACGCCATCAAGCGGCTCGTTCACTCAGGGTGCGGCACTACCTAACATCACGACTACGCAGCAGCAGGCTACAGCGGCTCCTGCGTGGTACATGGACTACCTGAACAACTTGGCGGGCAAGAGCACCCAAGCAGGCGCTAACGCTCAGTACATCGGTGCGCAGCCTCTGCAGCAGCAGGCGTTTAACCAGACTGCAGCAAACGTTGGTAACTACCAGCCAAACTTGCAGTCAGCTAACGCGCTCACGATGAACGCTGCGACGACCGGTGCGCCAGACTTAGCTCAGGGCTACATGAACCCGTACATCAACAGCGTCGTTGATGAGGCGGGTCGCTTAGGTCTGCAGAACATTCGCAACACGATCTCGCCTCAGGCAACTGCGGGTGCGGTGGGTAGCGGTCAGTTCGGCTCAACCCGTGGCGCTAACGTGCTTGGCCAGAACGTCACAAACGCGCTACAGACGCTTGGCGGTCAGCAGCAAGGTCTACTTGCAAGCGGTTACCAGAACGCGCTGACTACTGCGCAAGCTGATCTGCAGCGTCAGATGATGGGCGGCTCGCAGATGGGTGCCTTAGGCACCACGACGCAGAACTTGGGCATGGGTGACGTGAACGCGCTCTCTACGATGGGTGGTCAGCAGCAGCAGATGGCTCAGAATCAGCAATTGTTCCCGTTGCAGGTTGCAGCGCAGCAAGCAGCGCTGATGAAGGGGTTCACGATTCCAACGTCTGTATCTTCGACTTACACAGGACCAATTCCCGGCGCGTATCAGACCTCGCCGCTCCTGCAGCTCGGCTCGCTTGGCGCTGGTATTGGCTCGTTCTTTCAAACACCTGCAAGCGGTGGGCCGAGCATCATAGATAATATTAGCGGGTGGCTTGGCAAGACTTTTGGTAGTGGTGGTGGCGGTGGTTCTACTCCAGAGTATGTTCCCGGCACCGGTATATATCCCGGCGAGAATCCAAATATTTAAGGAATAAATCATGGTCACTTCAGTTGCAGGCGCACCGTTATCGGGTGGAATAGTAGCCCCGCCGATGGGTATTACTACCGACCAAGAAGCGCTCGCTAAGTACACGCAGGCAATCGACGCTCAGTTAAAAGCGCTTGAGAATCGCGGCGGAAACATCAACCTAGCAAAAGTGGCTGCTGCGATGGCTGATCCCGGTCGCACAGGCTCTGCTGCTGAGGGTTTCGGTCGCGCAATGGGTGTTATCGGGCAGCAGCGTGAAGAGCAAGAGGCGCAAGTTTTACCAATTGCTCAGATGCGCGCACAGTTAGCCGGTCAACAATATCAAGTGGCCAAGCAAGCAAAAGGGCTTGATATTGTTGGCAAGATATTTAACAAGTCACCCGGTGAAGCAATAGCAGGGTTGCAATCGAGCACAGGCGGTATTGACCTAGGTCTGATGCCAAAATTGGCGCAAGCTCACGCGGCGCTTGTAAATGACCCCGAGTTACGAAAATTTGTTACTGAGCAAATAGGGATACAGGAAAAACTGATTGACACTGCACTGAACTTAAGAAAAGAAGGCATGAGTATCTTTGAGATTAACGACAGAATCCCCGGTGCGCTCGAGTACTTTAAGTCGTTGGGTGGGTCTTCTGGCGCACCTCAGCCAAAGGGTGACCCTAATCTAACCAGCGGCCCACCGCGCCCGGAGACGCCAGCTGCTGGAACAGTTCCCGTAGGCACCCCACCTCCACGTGTGCAAGGTGAGGAGGCCGTGTTTAACGGCACACCAGATAACCAAGCGGTACCTGCACCTGTGCCTGCACCTACTGCGGCACCTGCTCGTCCTGCATCAGCTGCAACGCTTACGCCACCAGCAGCTGTTGCAAGTGATGCAAACTCTTACACCGATCCGGTTACTAACATTACAACCGACTTAAGTCACATGGCTCCTGCTGAAAGGCGTAGGTTTGAGTATGAGCAAGAGGTTAAGAGGCAGGAACGCGCAAACGCTAATTTAAGCCTTCGTGGTAAAGAAGCTGAGCCTGTTCGCAAGGCTATTTTGGAATTTAGACCGGGTGTGACGGATCAAATTTTTGCAGACCTGACCTCTCTTGAAACTATCGCTAAACGTAATCCAAAAGTGTTTGATATCTTGCGCAACAACAATGATATCCGTGACATTGTAAATACAGCCATTAACCAAGGCATCCCACTTGGAAGTTTTGGGTCGCTTCGTTTACCAGTTGATGAGTATATTTTGGCCAGCATGAAGGACACCGAGCGTAGTGACTATCAACGTGCACGCATGATCTTGGCGCAGCAGTTCTTTGCCAGCGCGATGGCAAATAAAGCCGCTATCCCGGGCACCATCAGCAACAACGAAGACAAACTGTTGCAGGCTCCGTTGGCCGGCATGTCAGATACTGTGCAAACCGTTAGGGATTACATTAAACGTAGTCAAGTACAAAACGGGCATCGCGCTCAAATGTACAAAGCTTTTACGGAGTTTGAACAAAATAATAAAGGCGCAGGCCTTGAAACGTTCTTTGACCCTAACAATAAATCATCGCGATATAGCCAAGTTAACAGTCATTACGCTGACATGTATCGGACTGTTTTAGGGGAGCAATAATGACATTGCCAACGCTTGAAGAAACTTTAAACCCTCCTAAACGGGAAAAACCTGATACGACGGGTTTACCCTCATTAGAAGAAACTATTGGCATAACCGCTAAACCCGTTGATGCGCCTAAGTTAAAAGAGTCTGCCTCGACCGACGAGATCAGAGCTTACCTTGCCCCGACCGCGGCAGGTGCCTCTGTGGGTGCAGCCAAGGAGCTGCTCAGAACAGTCCGTAACAGGCCAGAGGCCCCCTTTGGACCGCCGGGGCTTACCCAAGCGCGCGAGGCGGCATCACAGGCACAGACGGGTGTGACCACGGCTCTAAACAACTACCGCGCGCAACAACTCCCTTATTTCACCGCCACAGACATCGCTTACGCTAACCTCGGAGCCACGACCGCTGCTGCTGAAGAGGCCGCTCAGCGGTTGGCTGCAGCACAGGCTGCCGCACGGTCATTTGGCACGCCCGTTGAGCGCACGCCGGTGGTTAACTGGGCAACAGGCAAGAACACCAGCCAAGGCATGACACCCTTGCTAACATCCTTGCAAGCCAGCCAGCAACCGAGCATGGAAGCCGCCTACGCGCTCAACCGGACCATGAGTCCTGTACCCGGCATGAGCGCGGGTGAGAGCCTTATTCTGCCCGACAGATTAGCTGGTGAGCAACGAACGGTGGTCAACGCCTTGCAGGCTGCGCAAACGGCAAACGAGGAAGCGCAAGCTGCTCGTGCTGCCGCGCAGGCGCAATGGTTAAACCTGACAGGCAACGCGCCCAACGAGTTCGCTCGTGCGCAGACCAACTACACCGCGGCAACTGGTGCTGCTACCCAGACGGCTGAAGAGCTCGCACGGCTTCAGGCTCAACGGCCCGGGCCGCTTGCGCAAGTTGGGCGGGCTATCTCCAAGACACTCGGCCCCCTGTTGCCAATCGCAGGCGGTGCGTTGGCCGGGCACGATATTGTCAAAGCCGTAGCCGAAACACAAAAGCAGATGAAGGAAAAGAACCCCAACTACACCGAGGCCGCGATGGATGCGCTAAGCGGTACAGGTGGGGCACTCATGCTAAGCGGCAACCCATACGCAGTTGGCACAGGTGCCGCGATGACAGCCATACCGGCTGGGCGCTCGTTGGTCAATCAGTACTCCAAGGCCATCACCCCGATGTTGGAGCGCGACCCTCGGAACGCGCAGTTTTTAATACCGTAGCCTGCTCCCATGCAGTGAGCCAGATGTTGTAGGGGTCCTCGAGTAAATCGTTGGCCTCTGCACGGTCGAGCAGTTTGAGCCAGTCTTGGTATGCCTGTTCACATTCGTTCAAGGTATTTCTCCAGTTTGTTAAATTTATCATGGCTTGGCTCGTACTTGCCCAAGAACCACGCGTACACCGCGGTGCGTGACACCTCTAGGTGATCTGCAATATCCACGATGCTCACGTCAAGCTCGATGGCCTTCATGGCCAAGCGTGTGAAGGGCGTGAAGGGCGTGTCGTTGATCTGCCTGATCAGTGATAGTGAGTAGCCGGCCACTACGAGCTCCCCTGCTCGGCAATCATCTTTTGCGCCATCTCGTTGGCCAACTGCGGGATCAAGTCCCACGGCACCTTGGCGGCCGTTATCAGGGCCTGCATCGCCATACCGGCGTACAGTTTGAACAGCTCGTCGTCATTCATTCTAAAATCCCATCCCAAAAAATAATCGGTGTGTCTTCGCCAACATAGCTGCCTTCGAGGTTGAAGTTGCAGTACTCATGGGCCTCTTGTGGTGACATGCCTTGTGACATGAGAAGAACGACAATCATCTCACCGCTATAAACAGCCCGGGTAACGCGATTAAACCCGGGGTGCCATACATCAGCGGCACCAACTAAGGCACCATCAAATCCGTCAAATTTTTTCATGGCTCACCTCAATAAGTTTCTGTAGGTAGTGCTGCGCCTTCTTCAGGTCCTCAACGCCGCCCTTGTCCTTCCACCTACTAACGTATTTCACTACGTTGCCCTCTAGATAGCCCAAGTTGTTGGCGATGATGAAGTCCCACGGCTGTATGGCCTTGACTGCGTAGTGTGCGCCACCTACTTGTTGCGCGTTGGCGCGTATTGCTGCGCCTATTTGCGCAATACCTTTTAACTCTTGCTCGTTCAGTTCCATATCGGGTTCCTTAGCCATGCCGCTGCTTCGTTAGCCTATCGCGAATCTGCGTTGCGAGCTGCTCGAGCGCCACGTCCAGCACCATCGGCACGTCCACACCATCGAGCCCCTTGCGCATCACGTCAACGAGCTTGGCGCACTCTTCGCGCTCGATTGAGATCGCGGTCTTGGTCGTGTTGATCGCGATCTGCATGATCTCGGCCTTGGCAAGCGCCAGCGCCTCGTCAAACTCCTCCTGCGTGAACACCCGTGAGTTGGTGCCGCGGGCAAAGAACTTCTTCTGGAAATCAGTCAATTCTTTCATTTAAACCACCACTTTAAAAATAATAAGAATGCGCACCATGCGCCGTACCACCACAGCATCCACATTGGTAGGTCAGCGGGGATGTTCATTAGTCCTCTACCCCATCAATCCACTTATCCAGCCTGTCGTGCATCCACTTGCGTTGAGCTGCTGCAAGCGTCATGTCTTTACCATCGACAATTACGCCTGTGGTGCTCGCCATCTCTTGATCAAATTGCTCACCCTTGGTAAACGTAATCAGCTCCACATCCCACATGGCGGTGACTACAGTGCCTTCCCAGTTGATTGCAAGTTCTGTTTTCATTTCATTCCTTTGGTTAATTCGTCATAGTGTTCGTACTCGTACAGGTACTGCAAAGCAGTCACTTGATTGCCTAGTTTTTTAAAGTGTTCGTGCATCTTCATGCAGTCCTCCTTCGTGCGTAGCTGCCATTTTTGTTTTGGTTGGTACTTCAACTCACGCACAGACAACTCAATCGGCGTACCACACACGCCCTCGTTCCACGCCTGAAACATGCCATCACGCTTCTGGTTGATTGTCAGGTCGCCGTAGTTGCTGTGCTTGAGCAACATGCCTAGCTCGGTAGCACCTGCCGTGAACTTTGACCGTGGCGGGTCGTTGGGTGGCACGATGGTGTAGGTGTAGGGTAACTTAGCCACCGTTCTTCTCCTTGAGAACTTCTTCTGTGGCGTACTGAAGCGTTAGCCCATAGGTAGGGGCACCTCTCTTCGTATGGCCTTGCACAATACTCCTCATTTCGTTGCGCTCTTCATCCGTCAGCCCGACCCATTTACGCCTATAAAAACCTGCTGCGTTAAGTATCTGCTCAAGATTTGGACCAAATATTTTAGTTGGCATTTTAGGAGCTTGTTCTTCAGCTTGCTTAATCTCTTTAAACTCAGCTTGTTCTTTTGCTGTTTCGTATCCAGCATCAAACCCCGCGCGCCAGTCTGTTTGCTCAGGCTTGGCTAACTCTTGTTTAAGAGCTTGAATTGTTAATCCGCATTTATTTGTTATGTAAGAATCCATTGTGCAATCTTGGTAAGCAATTAACAATTTCAAAGATTGCTGCATAATTTCACGGCTCATTTCGTCACCTCAAGTGCGTAGAGTGGTGTATTTAGCTGCGGGTGTGTTGTTTTATTAAATAGCACCCCTCTGCTATCCATGTAGCCAACAGGCTTCAACGCTTTCAGTTCACGGGCTGCGGTGAGGGCTTCGTCAAATTTATCAATACACAAACTTGGATGCTGTGTTTCTTTAATTGCCAACTCAAGCGCATTGATAATTAAATCGATTTTGCTTGTTAGTCGGGGATGCGCCACGTTGTTCAAGGCAACACCATCGCCATTTGTTGCGGTACGTTTGATATTAAAAGTGTTGCTCATTTCTCACCCCTTGCTCTGATTTCATCTGCGGCATAAGTAACGTAAGGTTGTCGTTCAGTTGGCTCATATTTAAGAGCAATTTTCGCACAAGCCTCACGCTCGTCTTGGCGCACAAGTTTTGCAAAACGCTCAAGGTCATTTTCTAAAAAACTAATTGCTTCGCCGTGCATTGCTTTGTGTACTGTTGCACCCGCTTGCACAGCCAACTCTTTGATTCGTTCGTTCATGCGTCATCTCCCATTGGCATAGCAAACATCTGACCTGAGAAGGCGTTCAGGATCGCTACCTTAGCCTCTTCACGCTCGTCTTCAGGGTAGTCAGCTACAACATCGTCAAGTATCGTCAGGATGTGCGCTGCAAGTTGTTTTGATGTGATTGGTGTGGTCATAGCATCACCTCTTTGACGCCATATGCCAACAAACCCAAAAATGGTCGGTCGTCATACAGTCTCTGATCAACATGATTCCTGAAAAAATATTCCACGCCATCAGCAAAAGCCCCGCAATGATGAGAATCACAATCGCCCATTGGTCACCTTTCATTTACCACCTCCGCTGATTTCAACCTACCTTTACCGTCAACAACAATTTTGATGCACTCATGCCCGACTTGGTCGTCAACCTCTACCCACGACTTCAGACCACAGATTAAATACTTCACCACATCAGGCTTTGGCTCTGGCTTGATGCGGTACTGCCAACTTTTATCCCAAGTCGGGTGTCTTAAATCTTTCCAATCCACATACTCACTTTTACCTTGAATCTGTGCCCCGTCAGCCCATGCGTGTATAAGGTCTGCGTGTTTGTGTTTCATTTTGCCTTCCCCTTCACATACCCGAACTTTTTCGCAAGCGTTTTAAATTGCAGCTCATTGATAAAGTACCAATCTTTCTGTACGCTCTCATACACAGGTATTGAGTGGACCAACTCATCATCAATCTCAATTGCATGCTCTATCAGCATCACGGACCGTGGTGCGCCGTTGATAAATACTATGTGTGCTACGGGTTTTTTGTTCATTTCACACCCCCACTCATCGCACGATCAACCTCGTCGTTCATCTGCTGCTCGGTCACCATGAACAACTGGCTGGTGTACTTGTTCAGCCAGCGGTAGCGTGCCGCATCAGCCGCCAGACCGCGGTGTATCCTAGTCGTTCGATCAAGCGTCGCGCTTAAGAAGTCAATCCTATCTGACTGCGCCTTAATATGAGCGTTGAGCTCGTCGACGTGCGTCTGCATTTCGCGTTGTTCTTTCATTGCAGCCTCATGAACTCGATGACGTTGTTTTTAATGGTGCTTATGACCGAGCCGTTGCCCCACAACTTGCACCCACGCGACACGGCCGCCGATCGCAACGACTCGGCGTCAAACTCGCCGGGTTCAAGTAAAAACACGTCACTGGGTTGCATTTTGTCAAAGTCTTTGCCGGTTAAAAAGGTGCTGTACGTGCCGTAGGGTACCGTCATCTGACGCCTCTTACGCTCGCGCGGTGCGACCACCTCAAGCGAGCCCTCGTTGATGATTGGCTCATCCGGTATCTGGATGACGTACTCGGCCTTGATGGCCTTTAATAAAACAATGGCTTTGTTCAATGCGATCTGTGTAATTTGTTCCACGGTTTAATCCTTTTTAATGTGTAGGGCGGTTTCTGATAACAACGAGAGACTCTTGTAGTAGTCCCACTTGGCGATGGTTACCGCATCCTTTGAGGGTGGCGTCCAGCCGTATTTTTTCCAAGTGCGTTGCACGTTGGTGGCCGAGGCTGGGGCGTAGGGTAAGTGCTCTGGTTTGAGTTCCATGATCACATCCCGTAAGAAATAACAAAGTACAGGATGAAGATGGAATACAGAATTACTGAGGCTTTAACTACAAAAGCAAGATATCGTGTGAGCATGTGTTTCTCCGTGTGAATTGACAATGTAAAGCTTTTTTTTAACTGAGTCAATAAAGTTTATGAAGACCTACGTCTATCAGAATTTTTACCGCCTCGCTCATGTACCACTGGTAGTCGATGTCAGTGGGTAGTACTTCTGGCAGCTCCATGATAGGCACCGCGTTGTCTGACTTGGGTACCTTGTTGCCGTTCTTTTTATAGCGTATGAAGTCGCCCTCAGTGCCCCGGTACCAGCGCACCACCTTGCCCAAGTACCTGCCCCGGTAGATCGCACCTGTGCGCACCGCACGCACCGTGGCAAAGAGCGTGATGTCCTCGCAGCCGTAGATGGTCTGCCTGATCGGTGTACCCTCTGCCAAGTACTTGACGGCCGCGATCGAGCATATCTCGTTAGCCGGGCTCTTTGAGAGCGTGGTGGCAGCATACGCGCCCTTGAGCTTCACGTGCCCGTCAGCCTTAATGGCCACGTAGCTGTTCACGTCACGCGAGTGCAGCGCGCGGTAGGCGGCCTCCTCGGTCACAAAGCCCGTGTGGCGCTCCCACGCGGCCACGGCCTCCTGCACGGCCACGTAGCGCTTCTTCTTGCCCCGTATCACGATGCCGTCGGTGTTGGCGCTCACCACCTGCGCGCCCGCGCCCTCTACCATCGCGATCAGGTCAAGTAGTGCTAACTGGCCGGT
>Ga0049081_10001026_pt1 | contig 10550 bp, 13 predicted proteins | sample GreLakmeER78MSRF_FD_66717 | JGI IMG/M metagenome (GOLD analysis project Ga0049081, IMG submission 66717) | Freshwater lentic microbial communities from great Laurentian Lakes, MI, USA - Great Lakes metaG ER78MSRF | ecosystem: Environmental > Aquatic > Freshwater > Lake | place: Great Lakes...
ATATTAAAGGAACGTCTTATTTCTAAGTATTGAAAATTTATCAAGGTGTTCAAGCATATTAAATAACTTTTCATTATAAATCATATTAATTAAACTATCAATATCAGTTTTTCCTGCTTTAGATTGCCATTTAAATGGTTCTTTAATTTTATATGTGATTAAACTAGTTTCCGGTTCAATATTATCAATACTTATTTCGTATTTTTTATCTTTTGTTTTAATCCAAGTATTAACGCCACCAAGTTGAGATACTTTATCTAAAACTTCAAAATATTTTTCATCATAATCTTCAATATTATCTTGAATGTCTTCTAATTTTTTTTCTAGCACTCTTTCAACACCGCTATTCCAAGTGTCTTCAAATTTTTGAGTGTCCCAAAATTCATGTTGCATTTCATAATACACTGGTAAATGTTTAATACTGTCTTTTCTAATTGCATCAAATAATAAATCTAAAAATTTATCTTCGTCAGTACCAAAACGAGCATATAACATCATACAAGATCCCCAATCCATTTCATATTTCCAAAAACAATATTTTTGACTATACCTTTCGACACCAACATTTCTTAAACAATCGCAATACGTGTCTCCAATTCCTTTTGGTACTTCACTTGATACTGCTTCGACATTTGCGTCTGTAAACACCTCCGTTATTTCATCACCAATATTTATTGTATCTAAAAAATCTCTTATTTCAATATTTAAAATTTCGTCAAGAGGAGTTCCTTCTTCTAACATTTTTGATAGTTTCATATATAATCTTGGTGAAATTGTTTTTGATATATCTCTAATTAATTCTAAATGATTTTTTCTTAATCTATCAGTAACATACCCTTCGTTCCAATCTTCACTATCTCTATCATAAAATTCTTCATACCAAGACCATCTACCATTATACATCGCATCGTAACTTCTAGCCTCCCATTCACCATCAGTATTATCTTCACCATATTCATCAGGAAAAAAGAATTTTAAATACTCTTCTAACCCATCACTAAAAGTAAAAACTATACCATCGTGAGTAACTTCAATAATATCGTCAAAACTTTTACCATCAGATGTTTCAAAAGTAACTCTATATGGACTAATTCTTTTTTTTGCTAAATGCATGATGTTTTTATAATCAGACCATTCGTCTTTTTCTTCCTCATCATCGTTTTCAAAAATAAACTTTTTTTTCAACATATTTATATAAATATATTGGATAATCAAAACAATTGTATTATCTTTGTATAAGTTCTTTGAAATCATCGTTTAAGATATATGGGCCAATATTGGAATTGACGGGCATTGGTTGAATAAAGGAAGCATGTCGGGACTGAATTAATCTCGTTAAAAACTGATTCACACTACAAATGGCAATGTGCTAAACAACCTTGAGACTTTGGGTCTAATCTCAACTCAAGAAGTAACTGTGGCTTAAGAAGTTTACGGATACGCGAGCCGGTTCACATACGCTCAGGAACAGAAGTGATTAAGGTGGAATACGACTGAACCCAAAATCGAGTCGTCTATTGGTTGTTGGTTTACGATAGTGAAGAACAAACTAACCTTGTTTTTGGTCAAGTAAAAAATCAAATATTTTGGGACATTAGAAAATGTCAACCTAAGCATGTAGTCGTCTTTTAAACAAGATGAGCCGGACGAGGAAGTCGGAGTCCTCTTGGTCCACCAACTAACCCACTATTTAATTATGGTGGGTTTTTTTATGCACAAAAAAACCTCACATCTTATTAAGAGTGAGGCTAACTTTCTAGAGAAACAGAAAATTAATTTTTTGTTGTGTCAGCAACTTCTTCCGTAGCGTTTGTTGTAGATTCTACAGTTGTTGCGTTAGGTGTAGCATTTTCAGTTGCCGTTTTTTCACCACAAGAAGTCATCAGAGAAATTGTGGTCAAAACCGTAAGACACACTAATACTAACTTTTTCATTTTATAAAAATTAAACGTTTATTTATATAATATATATCATAAAAAATCATTTAAGTCAATCGGTTATATCAAAAATTGTTGTATCTTTGTGGTATGCAAACATTCCTTCCATATTCAGATTTTATAAAATCATTAGAATCCTTAGACAATAAACGTTTAGGTAAACAACGTGTTGAAGCTTACCAAATTATATCGGCAATCACAGGTAGACCAAAGAAAAACGGACAACCCTATAAAGGTTGGACATCACATCCGTGTTCTGTTATGTGGCGTGATTATGTAAATGCACTTAAACAGTATTACAACGACTCTATTGACGTGTGGAAGTCTCGTGGTTTTAAAAACACAATGGAATATGAAACAATTGAGGGTGAGTTCGTTTTACCTCATTGGTTGGGTGACGAAGATTTTCATTCATCTCATAGATCAAATTTATTAAGAAAAGATTTTGACTATTATTCTAAACACGGTTGGGCCGATAATCCTGATGATCCTTATGTTTGGATGGACGATAAAGGGTTGTGGTATAAACAAATGGTCGGTACTAAAGAACGGATATATTTTAAATACCAAAACGTGATTTAGTTGCATTAAAGTTTTGTAGGACTTCTGATGCGGAGAGTGATATGTTATATATTTTACAATGAGAAATTCTTCCATTCATTGGGTTTCTACTACCCGCACCTTCATAACCAAGATAAACTTTTGAATTTGTGGTGTTAAGTGCTGAAACGGCAGATGGGAATAATGATGTTTTAAGAATTCCATTTACGTATAAATTAATACCATTTGACGAATTAAGTGCCCCCCCATTATATGTTAATACTATATTTGTCCAAGTATTGGTTGGGATTGTTTGGGTGACGTATGCATCATTGTTAAAACCAGCAAAATAGGGGTAATTAGTATTGGCACCAATCACTTGATTAACTTCTAAGTTACATAAAAGGTTACCTCCAAAACTACCCCAACTACATAAAACGTGTCGACTAGTCGAATTACTGACTTGAAACCACACATCTATAGTTCTACTGTTATTAGAACTAATGTTTATGTTATTATTCGTTACCACATAATCATTAGTACCATCAAAAACAATACTACCCCCATTCTCAGAATTAAATGTAGGACCATTCACTAACGTTCCATTATTCCCACTTCTACTAACATCATTCCAAATGGTTGATCCACTAATATAAGATTTAGTGTTTGATGCGTCCAAATATAATACAAGACCATTGGTTACAATATTAACACCACCACCTACCGTACTCATACTAATTCATCATTTGAAGTCCATTCAGGACCACCCAATATTGTTAATATTTCATCATATGTATAAGGACCTTCCTTTGTTGTTAAATTATCAACACTTGACGGTGTTGTATTTCCATCCCATTTTACAAATGTCTTTGTTCCGTCAACAGATCTTCTAACAGTATCAATTGATGTTTCTAAGACTTGTGTAAAGTCTATTGTGTTTAATTCTGATACGTTGAATATCATAAATTCTCTGTTTGGGTATTCTTGTGTTTCCATAATTATAAATATCTTCCTTTAGTTGCGTTATAGTTTTGTAGGACCTCTGATGCGGATAATGCTCGGTTGTATATTAAGGTTTGTGCTATATTTCCATTTAAATACCCACCTAGGATTTGTGATCCGGCTATTTGGAGATTGACAACATTTGATACTACAAAAGTTTGTGAGTATGTGTTTGAATTATCTAAAACGCCATTTATATATATTGTTTGTAATTTTGACGTATTATTGTATGTTGATACAATATTATACCACACACCATTTGTGATTGATAAATTAGAATCCAATAATCCATTCGCATTATAAGCCCAAAATCTTATTTTATTTACGGAATTTATTCTATATGAATACCCATATCCAAATGATCCATCAGTTGATGCGTCAATAATAAATTGGTTAGCATTTATTATATTAACTTTAATCCACGATGACAAAGTAAAATTAGTTAATTGTAATGTGGTTGAGTTAGGTGGTTTAATAAAATCATCTACTCCATCAAATACTATACTCCCACCATTTCCATTATTAAATGTTGGTCCGTTAGTTAAAGACCCATTATTACCTCCGGTTGATATATCATTCCATATCGTACTACCACTAATATATGATTTAGTGTTTGCGGCATCTAAATATAAGACCAACCCATCTGTAACCATATTTGGTGCAACACTTCCCGCCATTATAATCCGAATCTTGTTTTTAGTGTGTTATAGTTTTGTAATATTTGTGTTGCAGAAAGCACTCTATTATATATAGAGGTTTGAGCGATGTTTCCTTTCATCGCATAGGCAACTATTGGGTTACTATATGCTCCTAAAAATAAATTAGCGGCAGGAAATGTAACACTACTATTTGTTTGAGGTGTTTCAGCAATTCCATTTATATAAATGGTTGCAGTGTTTGCTTGCCAAGTATAAACAACATTATTCCAACGGTTTGTTACTGTGGATGTTGATGATGAACTAAAATAATTTGATCCACCCATTTGCACTAAAATTACACCTTCGGTGGTTCCCGTATTTGTGGATGTTGCGACAAGAATTCGTCTAAGACCACTATTAATCCCAAATAAAGAATTATAAGTAGTATTTGAAGCACCACCAGTACTACCAGGGCCCGTCATTTTAAACCACGTTGATATAGTAAAAGAAGTTAATGAGGTTGAGTTTGTTATTTCAACTAAATCATTTGACCCATCAAATAAAATTGATCCCCCATTTGCAGAATTAAACGTAGGACCATTAATTAAATTACCATTATTTCCAACTCTACTTATATCATTCCATGTTGTTGAACCGGAAACGTATGAACGTATATTCGCCGCATCTAAATATAATACTAGTCCGTCGGTAATGATTTTTGGTGAATAATTGAAACTCATTTATATACTCCTCACAATTGTCTTTAATGTCCATCCGGTAGTTGTTGCCGAACTACTAAGAACCGCATTATTCCCTGATACCGCAACTGAGAATGTTACACCAGTAGTATTACCAATATCGTTTGTTGATGTTTCTGTGTATTGTGCCGTTGATCCACTCCATATTGTCATAATATTTCCGGCTCTTGCTCCCGTTGTTCCTGTACTAACTAACGTATAGTCAATAAATGCTCCTGTATATGCACTTGTCGGAATTGAATAAACGGTATTTGTTCCAGCAGTTAAAGTTACCCTTGTTGTTGTATTTAATGATGGTGCCAGATACGAACCCATCAATGTTGTGTTATCAGAAAATACCTCTAAAATCGGTAATCCTGATATATCATTCACACTAAATAATGAACCAACCAAACTGTCGTTCACACTAAATAACTCACCACTTGATCCTTGAACTGTGAATAATGGTGAGGTTGTACTGTTTCCTGATCCGATAACTGTTAATATGTTTTGTCCTGACCCTGAAATGTAACCGGTTGTTCCAGTAAAACCTCTCATATTGGTATTTCCTGTTACAGTTAAATTACCATTTATAGTTAATCCCGTTACTGTATTAAATATAGTACTAAAGGTTCCTCCGGTGTTATTTGTAAATGTAAAAGTATTATTTGAATTTGTTACACCGGTTACTCTAACATCTGTTGGTAAATTTTGGTATGTTGTTGCGCTTATTGTGGTTGCAGTTATTCCTTGAGTAAATATTGTACCTCCTGTTACCGTCCCACCACTTAAAGGTAAGAAATTTCCACTTACGGTTGATGTTGATCCTGTGGTTAATCCGGTTACATTAAAAGTCCCACCGGTGTTGTTAGTGAATGAGATAGTTCCGGCAGAGTATGTTCCACCCGTTACTCTAATATCTGTTGGTAGATTTTGATATGTTGTTGCTGATATTGTTGTTGCGGTTAATCCTTGAGATGATGTGTTTCCCGTAATTGTTAATCCACCATTAACAGTTAAACCCGTTACCGTATTGAATAGAGTACTAAATGTGCCCCCTGTATTATTTGTATATGTAAAGGTATTATTGGAATATGTTGCTCCTGTTACTCTAATGTCCGTTGGTAAGTTTTGATAGGTAGTTGCTGAAATTGTGTTCGCAGTTAAACCGTTTGTGAAATTTGTTGGTCCAGTGACGGTTCCTCCTGAAAAAGTTGCTGAAGGTAAATTTTGATAGGTTGTTGCGCTTATCGTATTTGCGGTTAGACCTACAGTAAATTGAGTACCTCCACTTACTGTACCACCGCTTAAAGGTAAAAAATCACCACTAGCAGTAATTCCACTAGTTAAATAATTTTGTAAGTCTGTTATATATGTGTGTACAGTATCACCTGTCGTGGCACTATAATAAGTAACCAAAGGAACCAAAGTGTTTCCTGATATTTTCCCACCGTCAATATATGGTAATTCGGATATTTTTTTATTAGCCATTCTATTTTATTTAATAAATATAGAATAATAAGATTTATAACATTTTATAAAGCGTAACATATCTCAACCGATCAAAACCAAGTTTAGTATAAAAATTCCCATAGTTTTTTATTTAAATAACGTATGATGCTAATAATGCCCCCATATCAGTAATGGTAATAACTGTAGTTCCTACCGTATTATCAGTAGGAACACCCACACTAACAGCGGTTGCTGGTGGTACTTTTAATGTTCCGGTTAATGATGCCGAAGCATAAGTTACTCCGTCTCTAACATCACCTATTATAGGTATGTCGGTAGTTGATGGGTCAACTAATTGTTGGTTTGTATTGTTTGCTTTTCTTACAGTAATAGTAGGTGCTGTGTTTTTAAACTTAACAAATCCACCAACAGGTGATCCTCCATTTGTACTAAATGTCATTGTTGAAATAGTAACATTTGATGCTGTATCTGTTACATTAAGTCCTACGGATAATGATGATGTTGAGCCACTAATGTTGCCGTTAAAAGTTGCAGTAGACGTTGATATTTGAACTGCATGTGAACCGGCGACAGCACCACCAGTACAATTACCATTAACCGTTAGAGTCCCACCCACAGCTAAAATACCGTGACAAGTTGTAGCACCACCACCAGTAGAATTAGAATTAATGGTGTGAATACCAGCGGTTATTCTAACAGCCGGATTATTCGCAACATTACCACCTATTATAGTTCCATTATATGTACCGTTACCAGCAGTTTGAACTCCGTAAGATGTGTTACCAGCGTTTCCACCAGTAATGATTCCTGTAAGATTTAGTACACCACCTGTGTTTATATTAATGGCTGCAGAACCAAAACCAACTGCAGAACCAGTGGCATTACCAATAAAGTTAACAGTGCCGGATGAATTAATTCCATATTGAACATTTACAGAACTACCCGCAACAACATTACCTGTTACATTTAAGATAGAACCCGCATTAGTAAAACTTATACCGTGTATCGCATTCCCACTACCAGCATTAATGTTACCAATAATGGTTACAATAATACCACTTGCTGATGATAAACAGGTAGTGCTTCCCGGATTAATGTTTGCGGTTATGTTACGGTTAGTACTCACAGAAAAACCACCTCCTGCGGCCGCTGGTGCTAATGCAACAGTAGATATTTGTAAAACATCTATATCTTGGTCTATTGTGACAGTAAAACCGTTAGCTCTAACATCATCACCAGGAATAGGTAAAGTACCACCATTCCAGTTGGCTGCAGTAGACCAATTACCATTTGCTAAAGGATATTTTAAAGCCATTTTTTAATAGGTATTTTTTATTTTATTTTTTATACTTTAAATGATGCTAATAATGTACCCATATCACCAATTGTAATAACCGCAGAACCTACCGTATTATCAGTTGGTACACCAAGAGCAACATTTAGAGGTGAAGGCACTTTCAAAGTACCAGTCAAGGAACCACTTGCATAAGTTATCCCATCTCTAACATTACTCGCTATTGGTATATCGGTAGTTAAAGGATCAACAAGTTGTTGATTTGTGTTATTTGCCTTTCTTACTGTTACAGTAGGTGCGGTATTTTTAAATTTTACAAATCCGTTAACTGGCATACCACCATTTGTACTAAATGTCATTGTTGAAATAGTAACATTTGAAGTAGTATCGGACACACCTAAACCAAAGGATGTTGATGATGTTGAACCAAATATGTTACCGTTAAAGGTTACGGTAGAATTTGATACTTGAACTGCATTTGAGCCACCAGTACCACCACCAGTGCAACTACCGTTAATTGTTGCTGTAGCATTTAGCAGTGTAATACCATGTGAACCAGAAGAAGTACCGCCAAAACAATCAGAATTTATTGTATGAATACCAGTATTTAACCTAACACCAGCCGAACCTGAACCCCCATTATTACCACCAGTTATAGTTCCGTTTAATGTTGAATTACCGTTACACACAATTCCGAAAGAAAACAGACCTAAAGAACTAGCATTTCCTGTAAAATTTAATGTACCACTTGATGTTATATTAATTGCACCTGTTAAGACACCACTACTAGTACCAATTAAATTAGATGCGTTCCCAACAAAATTAACTGTACCTGATGAAGTTAAACCAATTGCACTACTACCATTTGCGTTTCCCGTTACATTTAAGATAGAACCTGAATTAGTAAAACTTACGGCTGTTGTAGAACCAGCAGTTATATTACCAATAATAGTTACAATGTTACCAACGGTTGATGATAAACAAGTAGTAGTTCCAGCAATAATATTAGCGGTTATGTTACGGTTAGTACTTACAACAAATGACCCGCCAGCTGCGGCTGGTAATAATTGAGCTGTAGATATCTGTAAAACATCGATATCTTGGTCTATTGTGACTGTAAAACCATTCGCTCTTACATCATCACCAGCAATGGGTAGAGTACCTCCGTTCCAGTTTGCGGCATTAGACCACACTCCATTAGCTAAAGGGTATTTTAAAGCCATTTTTCAACAAATAATTTTTGTTCAATAAATGCCTCTTCGAGACTGATTTGTGTTTTTGTTTCAGATTGTTGGTCAATTCGGTTTCCTTCAGTATCCAATTTCCAACAGTTCATAACAAGTGCGTAATTATCACCGTCAATACAATTTATTACAAAGCTAAATTTTGTTTCCATTTTATTTTATTTTTTATGTGTATATTAATATATATCTATTATCCCAAGATCCAATTGCGGATTGAGTTATTGGTGAACCTGGTGTTGTATAATCAACTCTTTTTATTATCCAAGTTGCTGTTGAAGTTAAGGTGTATAGTGGTGCAGATCCACCATAAAAATATGGATAGACATAATCTGAATTTCTCTCATATGTAAATCCTGTTATTTGAATTTGGTTATTATCATTTCTATTTAAGGTTAATGTGTCTCCAGTAAAATTATATGTTCCACCTGTTACAAAAACATCTAGTGGTAAATTATTATATGTTGTTGCAGATATTGTTGTTGCTGTTAACCCACCAACAATTGTATTACCGGTTACCGTTAAATTTGCGATTGTACCCCCAGTAAAAGGTGTAACTTGTGGCTTCGCTTTAAAATATAAATTATTCATTATTCCTCTATGTTTAATAATACAACCGAATTAATATCCGATATTATTGTGATTTTATCACCACTTGATATTGGTTGGTTTAAATTATAACTAATATCGTTAACTAAAATAGTAATACTTGGCGTGTTTTTGATATTGTCAATTGAAGTGATTCTAAAATTTGTTACGGGATAAATATCAATACTGTTTGAGTCCATAAAATCAATTGTCCAGCTAGTGTTACCACTAACACTACTAATCCCTTTGTTCATCCAAAGAGATTCGTCTGTGTCCCAAACTAATGCGTCGCCGTTACTTGGGTTGGTTATTTTTATGTTGTGTAATTCTTCAAGTTCAAAACCAAGATTAATATCAACATTTAAAATACCATTAACACCAGATTTAATTACAGTTCCAAGATAAACCTCCGGAAGTGGTGCTATTGGTTTAATGTTTGTGAATGTACCACCACTACACAAATAAATCACATTACCATCTGAAAAATCACTTAAATCAACATTTCTAAATATCCCCTTTGTTACAACATAACCATCGGTATTACCACTCATATTATGAGCAACAAACCCTAACGTTCCTTCAGATGTTAGATAGGAAGAGTAATCGGCAATTTCCAAAGTTGGGAATGTTTGGGACCCATTTAAATAAACAACAGTGCCAGGAGGGATTAAATTTTCCGTATCGTTTTTAACTCTAATTACCATTTGTTGTCCAAACTCAATGAAAAAACCCGGAACATCTGTCCTTATTTTCATTGTTTTAGTGTCCTCCGTCCAATGTATTGTTCTTGTTGACATATATTATAAATAGTTTGTTATATTAAATTGAATGACCGAGTTAATATCGGTTGTTACATTAATTTTATTACCACTAGTAATTAATGTTGCTGGTGTGTACGGTGAATTATTAACTAATATTGTCGTTGTTGGACTATTAACCAAATTAATAATACTATCAATTGAAATATCATTAGGTGCGTAAATCTCAAGAGCTAATGAATCCATAAAATCCAACGTCCATTGTGTGTAGATAATAAATGCAGTTGTTGCTGATATTGTATTAGTAGTAATCCCACTTGTGAATGTTGTGGATCCGGTTAC
>Ga0049081_10001027_pt1 | contig 10550 bp, 22 predicted proteins | sample GreLakmeER78MSRF_FD_66717 | JGI IMG/M metagenome (GOLD analysis project Ga0049081, IMG submission 66717) | Freshwater lentic microbial communities from great Laurentian Lakes, MI, USA - Great Lakes metaG ER78MSRF | ecosystem: Environmental > Aquatic > Freshwater > Lake | place: Great Lakes...
AATATTACGCACATAACCATTCTGGACTGTGTGCCAATTACCAACGTTATCATCTAAAAATTTTCTGTGTTCTATTTCCATAAGTTCCACATTAGTTTTGAAAGTAAAGGTGCTAACACTCCTGGTATAAATACAAACGCTATTATGTTGGTACATATTGCAGGTAGTAAATATAAAACTAAACCTGTCCAAGCTGCTAAACAACTCGTGCAACTAAATGGCTTGAAATCTAATTTCAATTTTCTATGAAATTGGTGTATCTCTACAAAAAATATTGCAAAGCATATTGCCGCTATTATTATCATTTTCGTAATTGTTTTTTAAGTTCTTGTTTAGTTAATTTTAGTTCCCTATGGATTGACATATAAGGTATGCCTGTTACCCTGCTTAATTCTTTAGCGTTGCAGTTGTGCTTGATAGCATACACTCGTAATAGTTCTGCTTTGTACCAGTGCATCTTAGATAACTCGTCTTCTACTTTGTTAAGTAAATCTTCGTCCCTATCGTGTACTATTAATTCAACCTCTAAAGGTTTTCGGTATGTCCTATAAAATTGGCTTGTATTACTTTGCATCATATTAATCATAGTCCTAACTAAGTAAAACTTTAATACGTTACGGGTGCGCATATCAATTAATCGTTCCTCGTCCATTTCGCATAGCACTTTAAATAGTTCGCTTCTTAAATCTTCTCTTAAATCTTCAGGCTGCATTTTGTCTATTGCTTCCTTTAGTTCTCGGCTTTCCCAAAGTTCTAATATGATGCTATTCTTGTTCATAGTCCTTTAAGATTAGTTTGCCGTTGTCTTCGGTTGCTATGTAACAAAAACAATTTGCCGTCTTTGCTAAGTTTAAGAATGCTATTTGATAGCTGCTTAACTTATCGCCTATTGCTTTTGTTTCGCAGTAAACCGCTACTCCGCTTTGCGTGTGAAAGCCTACAACATCTGGAACTCCTTTAAGTCCTATGAAAGTTCGACCTCTAACCGCTAAATTATTGTTGCGCCAAACAAAAGAACCGTTTTTGTTTAAGGTCTTGATTGCTTCTTTGGTTAATTCGTTTGCCGTCATAATACAAAACTATATTAAATATTTGGATATAAAGAAATACTTTTAAAAACTCTATAAGCTACTTCGGGTACTATTGCGTTTCCGTATCCGTGTAATTGCTTTGTAACCAATTTAGTGGGTATCCCATTATCCAAGCATATAATTGGGGGTTCACTAATCCACTTACCCCCCCTACTAATCTGTATAGTTGTTCCGTAAGGCTTCCAGGTGAACGGTGATGTCTTTTCGTGTAAAAAGGAAAAGAAAGTTTGGGACGATTGCAATCTGATGCTACTGGAGTAAGCAACCAAATACAACCTTGCACGGTGATGGGGCGCACCGACGTCTGACGCTCTACAAACTCTCCATTCTGCATTATACCCCATTGCGGATAATTCGGTAAGTATTCTACTAAAGTCTTGTCCTCTGTTAGTTTTAAGAATATTTGCCACGTTCTCGGCAATAATAAACCTTGGTTTGATTTCTGTAATTGCTCTGCACATTTCATAAAAGAGCCCTGTTTTAGTACCTTGCAGCCCTTGTTGACCTTTACCATCTTGTTTTGCAATACTTGCGTCTTGGCAAGGGAATCCACCTGTAAGGACATCAATTTTTCCTCTGTGAACAGTAAAGTCTGTTTTGGTAATATCTCCATAAGAAATTGTATTAGGAAAGTTAAATTTTAAATGTTTTATTTTTTCTATATCAAACTCGCAATAAAATACGTTTTCCCAACCGCACCATTCAGCAGCTAAATCAAAGCCACCTATTCCGCTAAATAAACTTCCGTGTGTCATTTGAATGAAGTTTTATTATTAGCAATTTGCAAATCAAAAAATAAAGCTACTGCAACTGCCCTTGCTTGGTTTTTTAACCAACTTTCAGTCCATTCGTCTCGGTACTGCTTTGCACTTATTATGTCCATTTTATTAGCTTTGTAAGTAATAATCTCCATAAGTTTCTTTTTAGCAAGTGCGCCATCTTCTTTTGTCCACTTCTTAATGCCCGTGCTATTAAGCTTTGTAAATACACTTAATGGGTTAAACAACCTGTCGAAAGTTCTATTTTCCAGAACCTTATATTCTTGATAAGAGTAATCAATTATCTCTAAATCGGTTAAGTGTGGGATTGCTTCTACTCGTTCTTGTGGCATCATTTTTCTTACTTCGTTTGCTTTTTTCTTGTACCTATCCATAACTTGACTAAAGTATGCAGGACTGAAGTTCTGGTAATGATCTATAAAGTCATTAGCTACCATTTGCTTAAACGCTACTTTAATCTCGTTTATTGTAAAATTACCATACTCGGTTCTTATCCAATCTTCTAAAATTGCTAACTTAACATCTCCAGGATTGTTAATACCTACAAGCTGCATCAAGTAAATAAGGTTCTGCTTAAATATGGTAGAGTTTATGTTCCTCATTCGTTCCCCCGAAAAGGCGGTCATAATCTCCTGCTCCATAGGAAGTAGAGTGGATATAGTTGTAGTTTTTAAGGTTCTCGAGTTCGTTTTTATCAAGCTTTCGTTGATTGTTTGTAGTTCTTTTTGCATATTGTTTTGTGTTAGTTATCCAATTATTTGCTGCTGCTCCCCAACTTTTCATTGGGTTTTTACCTACTTTCCACCCATTGCTTTCGTAGTAATTTACAAATTTTTCTGCTTCAATCTTTGCTATTTCTTTACCTATCCGTAAAGACATATACTCGTAAGCTTGTTCAAAACTACATTTACTTTTATTAATATTTATATCTTTATTTATATCTTCATTTTCATTTTCCATATGGGAGTCCATATGAGGTTGCATATGCGTTTCATATGGTACTTCATATGATGGTTTGTCTTTAGGTTTCATATTGTTTCGCCTTGACTCAGTAAAGGTTTTACGCTTATCCTTTTCAACATCAAGCCTGACATTGTACCATAAACCTTCTTGATCTTGTATAAACTTGCATTTCACTTGCTCCCACAAGTGTCCTATCGTATGTTGTATCATATGAGTATTCATATGACCACGATTGAATTGAAGCATAAGCAAATCCATATATGCTCCTTTTTCTTCAAATGTCATTCCCATTGTGCCACTAACATAGTCGCCGGGATAAAATAAAAACGCTGGGTCTTTTGCCATAAAAAAAATAAACCCCGATAGGTACGAACTATCAGGGTTATTATTATTTAACCACTAAACACATTATCGGTTCGTACTTCGTTAATGTGTTTTTATATATCTGCAAATATAAACTAATTTTCGGTAATTTCAATCTTTTGGCAAATTCTTTTTAATTTGTCCTTAAACCAATCTTCCGTGTCAATTAGGTTATTTGCTTGTTTGATATTGTGAATTGCGGTGGTATGGTCTTTAGTGCCGGTGTATGCGCTTATCTCTTTTAGGTTCAATTTAGTGTACCTTCTGAGTAAGTAAGCAGCAGCCTTGCGACCAAAGGTAGTTCTTAATGATCTATCCCTTCTTGATATATCGCATTCAAATACCTCTTCAACTAATTTAACGATGCTTCTCGCACCTATATCCGCACCTAAAGGCTCGTTGTCTTCTAAGCCTAACAACCCTAACTGCGACATCATTTCGTGCAATTTAACGTGGGTATTACGTTGAGCATAGTATAACTCCTTTAGTTGTCTTATTGAAACATCTCTATTTTTAGTTAGCATAATTAAAACGGCAATCCTTCCGTGTCTTCTTTAGGTTTGAAATCATTAATGTAAATTTTAAAGTCTGGTTGTTTGTCCTCTGTCTTATAGGCGTTAACCCACATTGAGTAACGTACATCATTAATTGTAAAATTAATTACCTCTCCTTTAGCAGTTGTCTTTTTCCAAGCACCTGCACTCCATTTTTTTTGTTCCATTTTTTACTTTTTTATTAGTGAATATTTACTTACAAATTTAGGTTGTTTCTTATTACCTACGTTAATTAAATCGGACTGTATCTTATATCCTTTGCGTTTTAATTCAAAGATAACTGCCGATAATCTCAGGCTATTAAATTTCGTTAGAGCCTGGATTGGTGTCAATGTTTTGCCCGAAAGCAAGTGGTTCAAGATTTGTTGTTTCTGTGTCATTGTTATTGATTGGTGTTAAAAATACTGGTTTGTCTAAAAGGTTTTGATATTTTTCTATAAATAATAATAGGTCTGCATAAGCATCTTCGTTATACCAAGCGTAATGGTAAACTTCTGCAAGTAGCATCTGCCTTTCAAATGGTATCAATTCTCTCATTAGCTTTTGTTTTGGTTATAGGTTTCGTTGTAATATTGTTCTGCGTATTCGTAACGCTTTCCACCAATTAAAGAGTAGTTTTCATCTCCATCAATTCTTGCTTCTATTATCTGCTCTTTCTCTTTTTCAAGCATTTTATATGCCTTCAATACAACTTGGTTAGCAGAAATCATTTTCCCTTCATATTGATTAGTCCATTCAATTAATTCTTGCATTGCGGTTTTCATTAGCTTTCGTTTTGGTTAAAGGTTTGATTGTAGTAATCTGCTGCCTGTCTTGCTTGTTGATTGCTATCTGAATATATATAATCATAGGCATCTGACCACCCTTCTAAATGTGCATCTATTATCTGCTCTTTTTCTTTTTCTAAATATTTTTTAGCTATTCCAATAGCATACTCAAATGCTGCTACCATATCTAAATTACCTTCCTTAGATACTTTATACGAGTAGCTTCGCATTTCTTCTATTAATTGCTCTACTGCGGTTATCATTAGCTTTTCTTTATTGTTTCTTTAATCTTGTTAAATTCGTCTAAGGTCTTGATGGCATTGATTTTCTCAATAGCTTTATACTTCTGCTCCTGAGTAAACTTTGTTTTATCAAGTGCTTCAATTAAAAACGCCTTTTGACCTTCGCTTACTTCATCTTTATGCTCATTGGTAGCATCTGCATCTTTAGTATCATCTATTGCAAACAATCCATTAAGTGCGTACTTCCTGGCATAGCTACTTGCTGCTCCGGTAATCTGCGAAGCGTCCATACCCTTTTTGTTTTCCTCTTCACGAGCAAGACCCGTGCAAGTAATGTTATCTTCTCCGTTACTTAAACAAGCGGTAGCCTTTACATAAACTCTACCGCCTACTTCTATTACCTCATCGCTTAACATTAAAGCGTAGCCGTACTTATGGCAGATAGGTTTTGCAGCTTCTATAATATCTTCGGCACTTCGGTACTTGTATTTAGCAAAAGCATTGAATTGATTTTTAGGTGCTTTTAATTCCTGTTGAATTTTAATTAGGCTCATTGGTTTCTTGTTTTGGTTCTTCAATAATATAGTGTTCTAATACTTCAACAATAGGCTCTTTTCTTTTTTTCATACCTATAAAAAACTCATAGGCTTGTGAGTAATCCATTGATAAACTATTGGTTTCAAATTCTCCGTCTACACTTGTATAGTAATAGACGTTGCCTCTTAGGTCAGTTTCTTTAATAAATTCAATCTTCATAATGTTCGGTTTTTAAAAGTTCAAGTTCTGCATTGTTTTCTACCCAACGAGTAAACGTGTAATCATCGTCTTCGTAATCGTAGTTTTTAGGCAATAGGGCAGGGTCGTAAGGGTTTGATGTACTCCTGCTCCCGTCAATTAAGATGTTCCCGTATCGCTGATATTGGAACATTTGGTAGGTGGTTAAGTGTGTCATATTGTGTTTTGTTTACACAAATATACAACAATACACAATACAAAGTGCAAAACTATTAAAATATTTTAAAATTATTTTTGCAACAATGTTGCATTCAATTTGACTTATATAGGATAAAAGCATATCAAATTGTGCAATTTATGACATATTATGTACGCAGAAACGTACAAAGTGAGGGTATATATTAAAAAAATATGATATATAGTAAAGCTATGACTTGCCAAAGTCGGTAGTAAAATGCAGCCAAAAGTAGTAGTATTACTACCTTTTATAGTAACTTTTGAAAATAAAGTTTATCGTAACCCCCGTAAGAATATTCGGGTAAGTAAAGCCTAAAGCCACAATCTATAAGGTTATTAGCACTTGGGAAGTTGTCAATTGTTGTATATGTAATAGCTATATGGCAAAAGGTAGAAGCAGCTTTAAGCCTTGTTTTAATCATTCGTCTTTGTATGCCTTGCCCTCTATATGATTTTTTAACCCACGCACGATTAAATATGCAAATGCCTTTAGAGTAAATAGAACCGCAGTAAGCCACTATCTCGCCTTGGTCAAGCATAACCCACCATTCCCGATTGAACTGGAACTCATCGGCGCAACCCTTAAAGTTTGGGTTCGTATAATCTAACTGCTTTAGTTCTTCGTAAATTTCTCTATCTAAGATATTCCCGAAGCTGTAAATCTTCTTTAGGCGCATTGTGTATTTGTTCAAGTTTAGTAAGATAAAGTATCGCATCTTGCAGCTCTTCTTTTAAATGCGTTATCCATTGACCTGTACTTAAATCACTTCTGTCCATTGTAGTTCCGTACTTAGATTTTCCTACAAGTTCACGCCTACGCATATCTTCTATAACTGCTGCTAATATTTTACTATCCATTATTTGTCTGTTTTAGAATGTATCTTAAAACAAGTCTTGCACTTGTATAATATCTTCTTAACTCCTGTTGCGGTTGTGCGCCTCATTTGTATTGTAATCTCATCGCTGCCACATTCAGGGCAAGAGCCTCTATCCTGTCCAAAGATAACCCCGTAATGCGTTTTAGGCTCTATGTGGTTTTTAAGTGCGTTAAATACTTGCTCTAATAAAATCACATCTTTCTGGCAGTACTTAATCATTTTAGCCATTGCTACTTTGTCCTTATGCAGAACGATGTCTTTCCATAAACTATATTCTGTTTTGATTTTAGTGCCAATGCCTAAATAGTCAGCTATGTAATTAAGCTTGTTGCTATTAAATCTAAACTTTTGTCGTGCTACCTTTAGCGTGTCAATAGTAACATAAGAAGGGAACATTTCAATCTTATGAAATAAGCACCTGGTTCTTATCCACGCAAGGTCGAACTTATCTCCGTTGTGTCCTACTAACTCCGATGCAGAGTTTGCTACCTCAATAAAACTTTGTAGCATTCTTTTGTCGTTCTGTTTGCTATCCCATTGTAAAAAGTAAACTTCTTTTTCGTCTTCCCACTTGTAACAAATACAAATTATAGCTCGTTCTTGTATAATGCTATCGGGTGTTATGTTTAGCTTATATCCGGCACTCCAGAAAAAGCCAACATTGGGCGAGGTTTCGATGTCAAAGAATAGTCGTTTGCGTTTTGATTTTAGCATTATTTATTTTTTGCTGAATTTATCTATTGTAGTGTAACCCATTGCAAAAAGCGTAAGATACAATACTGCATCTACCAACTTATCGCTTGGGTTAATTTTTAAGATTATATTTAAGAACAAAGAAATAAAAAGACAAATGCTGCCAAGCATAGCAACCACTCTTTTGTGGCTAATACTGTTGCTTTCGTCTGATAATAAATTAACTAATATAGTTCTAAAGTTGCTCATACAGTTTAGCCTCAGCCTCTCTCCGTCTCACTAATCCTTTAAGCACTACGTTGTTTGCTCTTGTCCACTTCATAAATTCAGCCTTAATAGAAGGGTCTTTAGGGTTTGCATTTACTTTTCTAAGCAAAGTGCTATTCTTTAAGTTCCCTACTCCTGCATTGTAACCAAACGAAACAATCGCAGAAAAATTGTTATCGCTCAATAAACTTTTTATTAAAGGTTTTATTTGATTGATAAAATCTTCGAGTATATAATCAAACAATTCGTCTGCCCTTTCCTGTGTAATAACATCGCCTTGCTTGACCTTCGTGCCATCTTCGTACCTCGTGTTACCCCAACCGATACTCCAATGCCCTGCGCTGCATTGGTATGCCTTTAACTTGCAGCCTTCAAACTGCTTTATTAAATCTCTACCTGCTTTGTTTACTTCCATAATCTATTCCAATAAGCTAAAATTAACACAATCGCTATTATTAGACCGATTAGAGCCTTCCAAAAGTTATTGGCAGTACTTACCTTATTTTTATCTACAATCGAAATTTGAGTACTTTCTGTGCGATTAAAGGCTATCGTGTCTTTTTTAACTAAGCTATTGTCGGTCTCCTTCTCTTTTGTCTGGTACACCCACTTAGTTACGATTTTGGGAACTACTATAATGCTATCCTTTGTTACACGGATTGTGTCATAGATCGTAACCTCTTTAGTAAATATCTGCTCCTTCTCTATAATCTTAGTTACGCTATCATAAAAAGTCAAACGCACGGAGTCAATCTTAGTTGTCCCCGTGCTATCATATCTTTTTTCAAACTTCTTAACCGAAGCGCAAGATGTAAGTAGTAAAGCTAAAAGTATTATTCTCATTTAAGTTTCTTAGTCATTTTCCAATAGTAACGGATAGCCATACCACCAGAAACAATAGCCACCAAACTCGCCAACAATGTGAATAGTGGTTGAATATTTGTAATGCTAATAGTAGCACTTACTAAAGAAACGATTGTTGATTGGTCTGCTTGGTGGTTATTTGCCATTTATAGTTCTTCTTCTTCTTGTTTGTTAAATTCTACGCCAGTTACCCAATCTTTTAAGAAGGTAAAGTCCTCAAGGTTTGCCGGGTTCACTACGTTAATTATTTGAAAATCAAATTCTTTATCATTTAAAGCCTCAATGTCTTTAGTAAGTTTCTTGATGCCTTCCTTTGAGAATTTGTAATTTCCTTTTTCGTCTAATAGTAAGCAGTCCTTATCGTCGGTTTGTGCTGCATCTAAACGCAAGGTTTCTACTTCAGCTTGATAATCTTCGTGATGCTTCTTAACTCGTTCATATATTTTAACAAGTTTTTTTTGCGTCTTTGTTTCAGAATTACCGATAACCGAATTAAGGTTTGCTACTAATTGTAATAGGTCTTTGTTTTTCATACGTTGTTTTTTATTTGTAAAGATATAGTAAATTAATTATTCCAAGGTAGTGGCTTATTAATTATTGGGGGGTTCTTAAGGTTCTCGATTTGAGTATCTAAGTTTAACTCCATAGCATCTACATCGTTTCCTGCTACTAACCACTCGCATACTTGGTCGAAGGTTAAATCGTCATAAGCAGTAAAGTCCGTGTCCGAAGGTGTAGCACACGCCATTGCTCCGTATACCTCAGCATTGTAAGTTTTATCTCCGTCTACTTGTTCTGCTTGGTAACGCCAATGCACTACCTTAACTACATCGGTTAAACCATCTTCGCTCGGTGCGGTGTCCATTTGCGATACTACCCATTTAAAAGTTGTCATATTATTTTATTTTATCGTTTAATTCTTGAATTGCTTTAATTAACATAGGTACAAATACTGAATACTTAACTTGTTTCATTCCTGTTTTACCATCAACTTCAACCATAGAAGGAAATATAGTTTCAAGCTCCTGCGCTATTACACCTATTTGCTTTTTGTCATCTCCTATCAAGTTATAGTTTCTAACCTTAACTTTTAATAAGTCAGCAAGTTTAGAAGTAGTATCGCTAATGTTTTCTTTTAATTTAATATCAGAAATTGCTCCATAGCTATTGTTTCTGTTTACAACATTACCATTTCCGTATATATAAATTTTATCCTGTGTGCTATCTTGACCAGCAAATAAATAATTTGATGTTGTTCCAGCAACAGCCATTCTATTATATTGGACTACATTATTCCCAGATGTTGCAGTAGTTCTTATTTCAATACCAGTATTACCTACACCAGAACTATAAACAGTTAGACCTGAACCAGTAGTATTAGTTCCACCAATGACCACTTCACCCCCACTTGTTATGCGCATTTTCTCTGCAAGTGAACTACCATTTTGTCTTGTGTAGAACAACATATTAAAACCATAGTCACCATCTGTTGAATTTACTTTAGATGCTTCAATACCTGCTGCGCCTACTTGGTCTCCAAGACCTCTATAATTACCTCTTAAAAGTAAACTACCGCCAACTCCTGCTGCATATGATGTACTATCGTCAATAGTTACGACACCAACCTCAACCGATGTAATACTTGGCTTAGCTCCAAATACGTTTAATTTACCACTTGGCGATGTAGTACCTATACCTACTGAGCCCCCACTTGGATTAATTAATAAATTATCTACACCTGTACCAGATGTTAATGCTTGAATGTAACCAACATTGCCGGCAGTATCATAACCAATTCTTAATTGCTTATTGGTATTTGTATTTCCTCTTATATAAAGCTGTGTGTTGTTTGTTGCACTCCTATCCCAATCTGATTGAATAATAGTTGTAATTCCAGAAGATTGACTGAATGTTCCACTTGTTGCCGTTACACTACTTGAGAATGTAGCTGCTCCTGATTCTAATATTGTTAAGTTTGGTCCTGCATTGCTATTTTTTTGTACTGTAAAATCTGTTGAACCTCCATATACTATTAATCTATTTGAAACATATCTTAAACCTACACCACCTGTTGGGGGAGCACCACCGCCACCGCTAATAGATATTAAACCACTTGT
>Ga0049081_10001029_pt1 | contig 10530 bp, 6 predicted proteins | sample GreLakmeER78MSRF_FD_66717 | JGI IMG/M metagenome (GOLD analysis project Ga0049081, IMG submission 66717) | Freshwater lentic microbial communities from great Laurentian Lakes, MI, USA - Great Lakes metaG ER78MSRF | ecosystem: Environmental > Aquatic > Freshwater > Lake | place: Great Lakes...
AGCTGGGTTTGCGAATGTTGCAGCTTGGCAAATTGGCAAACGATTCCCCTTCCCCGTCATTTGGACCTCCAACGTATTCAATAATGGTGGGCGTGCTCATGGTTGTTTGTTTCTCCCGATGTTTCGCTTGTTGTGTTTCTGTCGGCACAGATCGCACCGGTAATTACGTCCGCTATGGCAGCGGCACATTGCACACAAACCCAAGAATCTATTTTGTTTTTGCCACCGGAGTTGCCGGGACTGGCGGGCCTTGGCTTTATTTTGAATCATGGGTTGTTACGGCAGCGGACTCAATGGCGAGGATGTCGCTGAGACGGTATCTCAGCATCCGCTCATTGAACTTTATGGGTATCAAAGACCCGTCCAGTTCACGGCGTCTTACGGTCATCGCGCAGCACGACCACCGATCACAAAGCTGCTTCCGAGACAGCAGGACATCGTTTTTTGCTTCTAGTTTATTATGTTTCATGCAAAGGAGGTTTCCATGCGTCAAGCCACGCGTCAAGCCGTTTTTTTTGTCTTGCCAAACAATCTTTGCTTTGCGAAGTATGCCACAGGAAGCCTGATGCTCGCTTGAAAACCGATATTGGGAGGGAGCAGGCCCGTGGTGCCGGTTTTTGGGGGATTACCGGCCCACGGGTTCTGCATCTCAAAAAAAATGCTTGCGTCCAATGCTGACCGCGTTCATCTTCCCGGCGCATCGCAGACGAACGCGACGTGAAACTTTTACATTTTGGCAGACAGCGGAAACGCCGAGCCGAACACTTGCGGGACAAGTATCCCGATTAGAATTTCCCGCTGAGTTCGTCCCTTGAGCGGGATTTTCTTTGCCCGCATGTGACGCTCGGCACGCTGGCCGGGACATATTCAGACGATCCCTGACCCGACTAATGCTTTCGGGGTTCGGGGCAAAATCGAGAGGGGTTCAATTCCCTTCATATAACCGTCATGGCCGCAAGGCCGTTACCGCAGAAATTGGGCTTACAGGATGACCGATGCCCGTCCGTGAAGGGCTTTTTGCGCTGGAGCAATCCAGAGTGACCGGAAACTCCGCAACCTCGTCCCGTTTGCAGTTCCATTCACACAGTAACCTTTTCACCGGGGTTACTGTGCCCGTTGCTCCCAATTTCCTGAACCCTTTGCAGTTGTTTTCCTGACCCTATTGTAATATGAAATGTAAATGCGGAAAGATATTGAAGCCGGGATACATTCGATGCTCAAAGTGCGATCTAACCGCCGAGCGATCAGCACCCGAAGTTGCCGAGGAATCCTCAGTAACTGCCGCCGACCGTGCTACGACGGAGACAGATGCTGTTTGGGCGGACAAAAGCCGCAACATCTTCGTGCATTCCCGCAACATGGAACGCCAGCGCGACGAGGCGCGGTGGAAGCGAATGGCATTTAAAGCCGAACGCGACACCGCCCTTGCCAAGCTCGCCAAGTGCCGCAAGGCGTTGCAGTTAATCGCCAACGAAGGAGCCGGAAACAAAGTATGGGGAGAAACAAAACCGGCCAAGATCGCCCGCGAAACCCTCGACGCCACCCTATGACCACGACGCCGAACGGAAGAATCTCGGCACTTTTTTATGACATCACTAAAAGACATCCACGCCCTGCTCGACAACGCTGTAAAAGCAGGTAACGCAGCCGCCGACGCAATCGCAGACCATGCCGCCGATCCGTTTGCCGTCATGCTGCTGCAAAGAATCCGCCTTGCGACTGCGGAGTATCGAAAAAGCAGAGACGAACTCAAAGTTGCAATGATTGCTCTGCACAAGAAAAGCCTCCTTGCCCCGCTCAAACCAGTTGACATTCCGCCAAAGAGGTCCAAAAAATGATACATGGATAAAAAACCGATTATGAAAAAGTTGGGTTTGGCTGGTTACAATCAGCCCAAACGAACTCCGAATCACCCCACAAAAAGCCATGTAGTAATGGCAAAGTCTGGTGGACAAGCCAAAGTAATTCGCTTTGGCGAACAAGGAGCGTCAACTGCGGGCAAACCCAAAGCTGGCGAATCAGAAAGAATGAAAGCAAAACGCGAATCGTTCAAAGCACGGCATGGAGCAAACATTGCAAAAGGCCCGGTGTCCGCCGCTTATTGGGCAGACAAAGTGAAGTGGTAGAATGACTGGAGCCGAACTCTGCAAGGTAATGAAACCGGACGGAGCCGGAATACGGGTTTTCAGTCATGACGAATACGATCCTGTAACCAGCACCATCCAGATCTCCGCAGCCACCGGAAAAGGCACCGACCAGTTCGCCCTGTTTCGGGCGGCGCACGAGTGCGGGCACGCGATCCAGCACCTGCGGATGCACCGGAGCTACTGGTTTTGGAGCAGCCCGCTTGCACAGGGACTCATGTTCCCGTTGATGGGCGTGGCGCTGACCGTGATCGCCGTAATGTTCGACCGCTACGTGTGGGAGGCCGTGACCTTGTGCGGGCTGCTCTGGTTCTTCCGCAAGTGCGTGGTAGTCTGGATTGAAAAAGAGGCGAGCATTATTGCGTGGAATTACATGGATCTGCACGGGCTGATCACCGATCACCGGACGCTGCTCCACTACATGCACCGGCTGCTCCGGAGCTACATCTTCGCCATTTGACATGCTCAAAACCCTGATCCCCGACCGTCTCTTTATTGGGGACATGGAGGGTTGCAACTGTCCGTTGCCAATGTTTGGGAGCCGGGTAGCCGCACGCATCCACGCTTGCAAACACCCGTGCCACATGGGGAAAGTGGGCCAGTTGCAGCCCAGCGACACCCGATACCTTGGGCTGGAAGAGTATGGCGACCTGTTCCTGAACATGATCGACAGCGAAAAGCCGTTGTTTCAACGCCAGAGCTTTGAGTATTTCCTCCGGTTTGCCCGAGAAAACTGGTTGGAGGAGCGCCCGCTAGTTATTCACTGCAACAAGGGCCAAAGCCGCAGCCCCACGCTTGCGCTGCTGTTCATGGCAAAGTGTCTGCAAATTATTCCAAACAGCAGTTACGACGACGCATGGGACAAATTTGAGGAAACCTACGGCCCCTACACTCCAACCGCCGGGATCGAGACATGGATGCGGGAAAACTGGCGCTCCATCGACTCCAAGCCGCTGTTCTATCAGGGCGGGACATCAAAACGAAAGTTTGTCCATTATTCTCCGCCCGACACCAGCAGCATCACCACCGAAGAAGCCGTGGCGCTCGTGCAAGGAAGTCCGGTAGTTCACTTTTCCACAATGGTCAAGATTGAGGACAAGGCCCATGAGCGCATCGTCCCCGTCCCAAACGTGCTTCAGATGCGGATTGACGAGGCTTACTGGCTTTGTCAGCAGGCCGGGATTATGCCAATGCTGCAAGTGCTCAAACCCCGACAGGTCGGATGCTCCACCGCAGTCGGCCATCTCTGCTATCATCACGCCAGAAGTCATCAGGTTGACGGATTGATTATCGGGGACGAGTCGAGCCGCACGATCAAAGTGTGGCAGATCTTCACCGAATACAGTCAGTGGGACAAGTTTCCGTGGAACTCCACGTTCAAATTTGACACCAAAAAAGCCAGCGTCACCTACTCGGACGGCACCGTGGGCCAGTGGGAATACGACACCGCAAACGATCCCAAGGCGGGCATCTCCGGCACCCGGCAGGTCATTTGGTACACGGAAGCTGCCCGCTACTCCAAGAGCGGAACCCGAACCGACGTAAAGGTGATTACCGCCTCGCTAGCTTCGCTTGCCAAGACCAAGAACAGCTTGGCCGTGGCGGAGAGCACGGCGGAAGGTGCGAGCGGCTGGTTCTACAACAACTGGCAGCAAGCTGCGTCTATCGACGATTTTAAAGCCGGGATCCACGGCAACGGTTGGGTAAAGATCTTTGCCGCATGGTTTGAGTTCATCGAGCACACGTTGCCGCGGCTAATTCATTACGAGCAGTATTTTCACAGGGAATACTCGGGCAGAGAAAAACGCGGGATCCAACTTTACGGATGGGACGAAAGCCAGATTGCGTGGCGGAGAAAAACTATTGAGGGCGAATGCGACGGCAGCGAGGAGATCTTCGATCAAGATTATCCAGAGAACGACCGCGATTGCTTCCTCCAAAGCGGTCGCCCGCGTTTTGATGACGACGGTATGACTCGGTTGGAAATGATGGCCGACCGCGAACACGACATGGCCGATACCGGCACCCTTTCTGGCAACGGATTAAACGTGCTATTTATGCCGTGCAAAGACAACGCATGGCTCTGGTTGCGGGAAAAACCCATCCCCGGTTGCGCCTACATCACGTTTATTGATCCCTGCACCGGAGAGCAAAGCCGGGGAGCAAAGAACCCGGACGCGCACGCCGCCGGGGTGTTGCGAGCAGCCTACATGGACGACGAAAAGCGCATCCATCCCGCCGCGTTAGTGGCTTGCATTGACGTTCCTCACGGATGCCGATGGGACGATTCAATGGTTGCCGAGCGTACTGTCATGATGTCCAACCTTTTTGGCGGGACCATGATTGTGCCGGAAACTGGCAACGGTTTGGGCGTGTTGGTAAAACTGCGCGATTTCTACGGAAACGTATTTCAGCGAATGAAAGAGGACAGCTTTAACCCCGGCAAATTCATGGCCGTGGCTGGGTGGGAAACAAGTTCCGCTACTCGCGATCTGTGGGTGGGAGCGGTGGCCGACGCCATTCGCGAGCAGGAAAAGACGTTTGATTGCGCCTACCGCCCGGCAGTCTCCGAAATGCGAACATTTGTAATCAACGACCGAGGAAAAGCTGAAGCCGCGCCCGGAAAACACGACGATTGGGTTGCCGGAATTGGCATGGGGCTTTACCTCCTCCCCCGGTTTGGAACCACGTATCGCCCAATGTCAGCGTTTCCATCACTTCAATCCCAACCGCAAAATCGAAGAAAAGGCGTTTTTTCATATTGACTTGGATTTCCCGAAAGAGGATGCCATAAATTATGGCATCCAAATCTGAAGTCGAAGCTAGAATGACCGCTGCTGAAGCGCGTCGAAGAGACCGCATTCAAAACCAACTTGCTGACAGACAACAAGGGGAAAAAAATAAAAGAAACACTCTTGTTGCTGCACTCAAGCAACGAACGGAGTTTTTGGAATCAATTTCAGATCCGAAGTTGCGGGCACGTTACGCAAGTATGCTTCCGCGTTTTGAAGGCTCAAGCGCCGTAGCGGATGTTGTAAAAAGCGCAGAGCTTACCGGCAGAATTATTGCCGACTACAAAAAGGCAACGCAAAGTCAGGCTCCTTCTGCAACGCCTGCAACGCCCAACGCACCCGGAGCGCCCGCAAAACTTGCAGCGCCTACAGGCAAATACTCACAAACTCCAGAAGAAGAATACGCCGCCGAAGTTAAAAAAATTACCGACGCCGGAGGAAAAGTGCCCGCTGATTACGATGTTGCAAACATAGTTGCATGGAGACGGCGCGACGAGGCAATGGCAAAGAAAGAAGCTGCAACAACAAGCTCGGATCCGTACGTTAGATTTCTTCAAGAAATTAAAGACGACCCCGATCTTGCTAATTTAGTGCGATCACAACAATCTTACAAACCGGGCGCAGGCAATGTGCCCCCTACCGGGAATCAATACGACGCTAGAATGGCGGGAGCTTATGCAGCAAGCCCACCGGAATACGTGGACCCTCGCAATAAAAGCGCAGCAGGAAATGCAATTCGCGCCCGAAACAAAAATCGGGAAGAAGTGATTGCGCGAGGAGCACCTAAAGATGACGCCGTACAATTAGTTCGTAACAAAATTGCAAAAAAACGAGAAGAAGACGAAAAACAAAAACAGTATCAAGATGCGTTTAATGAAGCACGACAAACTGGAAAACCAGTTTCCGTTCTTGGCGGTACAGTTCAAATAAAAAAACCGGACGATACGTCGCAGGCTGGCGGTCAACCGACGCAAAAAACCACCGGCGGCGTTGGCGCAAAAAAACTAAAGGATCCTCTGGGCGATTTTCGTTCGGCAACCGGAACCGACTTTGATAAGGATTCGCGCATGGACGCGTACAACATGCAGCGTTTGGAAGACGAAAAGCCGACGCTTAATTTGCGCGAATGGCAAAAAGCCGGAAGCCCGCTTGCCACAAGAAAACCACTTGCAACACCCGGCACTCCTGCAACTTCTGGCACTCCTGCAACTTCCGGCACTCCTGCAACTTCCGGCACTCCTGCAACTCCCGGCACTCCTGCGTCAGATGCGCCAGAACCCGGTTTGACAAAAGTCCCCATTGACGCCGCCCTTACCGGAACTTACGACGGTCTTGTTGACAACGTCCCTGCCGCTGCCGTTACCGCAACCGCTGCTCGCGCCGCCGAAGCCGTTGCCAATCGTTCTGCCGCAGCCTCTAAACAAGCCGCTCAAACTGCTGCCCAAATTGCTAGACGCGAAATGGAGCGACAAGGTGCGGAAAAGCTAGCTCGCGCTGCCGCCGCTGCCGCTGAACGAACTGCTGCGGCAAATGCTGCACGACCGGGTTTAGGTGCGCCACCCGCAAACGCAACGCCCGCAGGTGGCGCAAACCCAGTAAAGCCCGGCGAGTTTGGCAAACCGGGTTACACTGCACGCGTAGGTTCAGTCGGGTCGCCCGCAAGTGGCGCAGCACCCGCAGCACCCGCAACGCCCGCAACGCCCGCAAGTGGCGCAGGTGGCGCAACGACCAAAGCTGGCGCAAGTGCGTATGAAAAATTAACTAAACTTACCGCTGAAGAAGCGGCTAAAATGAAAGCCGGTGGCTTTGTAAAGGCCGCGCCCAAACTCGCTCTTGGCGGTGCTGCTATGGGAGCGGGCAGAATGGTTGCCGGAGCCGCAACCACAGCGGCAGGAAACGCTTTAGTAGATGCGGCGCTTCCTCGTAACAACAGCAATCTTTGGTCACAAGCCGGACGAGGCGCTAGCCTAGCTTTGTCTGGAGCAGCCGGTGGTTTTATTGCAGGCGGACCCGTGGGTGCAATCGTTGGAGCGGCGGCAAATCCAGCAATGGATGTTATGCAGACTATTGGGGAAACACGAAAATCTTACGCCGATGCTGCAAAAACTGATGCGGAAACAGCAGCAATGCTTACAAGACCTCCGTCAGCCGCTCGGCTTAAAAATAGAGCCAACAACCAAAAAAATCTTGAATCAGAATCAAGCAGTAATCCCGGCACCAATTTGACCGGAGCCGCAAGCAGCACCGGCACCGCTTTTGATAACGCCATGCCAAACCGCCCCGCAGCGCCGATGCCGAGCACCAGTCCAGTCGCGGCGGCAGGCACTGCGGTTCCAATGGGCGACGACATTGATCCTGTAACTGGTAAAAAACGAAAAAAAGAACTTTCCGACCCCTACTCTGGCCTCGCTTAAATGCATTTTTAGAAACAATATCTTATGCCTATTCGTATATCACCGCTTGACGAACTGATGGAAATTGAAAAATTGCCACCTACCAAATACAAAAAAATGAAACGGGTTAAACCTGAATACGGAATGACCGTTAAAAAAATGGTTCGCACCGCAGACGACCAAATGAATCCAGACGGACCTAAATACCGGTCCGGTCGAATTGATTCTGATTCGCAACCTAGAACGCCTGATTACAAATTTGGACCGGACGAAACCGCAGCGGATCAGATTAAAGCCAAACCAATGTTGGCGGCCCCGCCACCGCTGGGGGGGCCAGCGAAAATTGATAAAGTCCAAGATCCAGATATGTATGCGGCCCCTCAAACCAAACCAAGGGAACCCAATAAAATTCAACTTCCTCGGATGTTGGAGGAATCAGAAATTGATTTTAATGAGCAAATTGAAAAACTCAAACCTAAGTCGAGTAAATATTAAATGGCCCCTCAAGCCAAACCAATGAAACCCGATAAAATCCAACTTCCAGATTTCTAATAAATGGCACTCCTAAATTCATCGTTTGACCAATTGCTAAATTTGGAGGGACCGGTTGGAGAACCGTCCCGCGAACTGTTGGACGAAATGCCGCTTCCCGGCGAATCCCCAGTAGATACCAGTCAACGAACAATTCAGGAGGCAAGTCGCACAGCCATTATTCAAGCGCGAAAAGGCAAGGAACTCGCCGCTAAAGGATTTGCACCGTACACCGATCAACGCGGAAACGCGCAACCGGTTAAAGACGAAACTGGACAACCACTAACCAATTACGACACCAAAAACCAAATTGGTTACGATTCCGCCGGAGCGCCGAAAACAGTGTCGTTTGACCCCGTTGGATCTCCAGTTTTGTCGGATCCGTTTTCCGGGTTGGAACCGCAAACTGATCCCAAAACAGGAAATCGTTACCGAATAGCGCCGGGCCTGCCGTGGCAATGGGCGGGCACCGACGAACTGGTAAAAAGAAAAGCAGATTTAGCTTCAGAAGATAAGTTGCTGGGCCAAGCCGCTTCCGTAATTGGAAGAAAACTTTCTTTGGACGAGCGCACAATGGTCGTGGGAAACAAAAATTGGGAGTCGGGCACTACGGATTTGCTTACTAATGTACCCGCGCTCGCAGGAATTGATTTTAAAAACGCCGACCCAGACGATCTTAAAGCTAAAATTAACGCTCGGTTTGACGCCGATCTTAAAAGCGGACGAGCCAATAAAACCGATGGCTTTCTAGGATTTGGTGGCGAAATTACGCCGCAAGCACAAGAAATTCGCTCAGGCATTGAAGCAAAACGCCTCGCGGCACTTCAGTCCGTAGATAAACTTGCCCAACTTGGGCAAAATCTTACTGCAACACAGGCACAGATTGAATCCCAACGCAATCTAGCGCAACAGATTCAAGCCCGTCGTCTCGCAAACGATACGGAGTTACTGGGCCAGCAAGGCATTACGTTTGGCGAGCAGCAACCGGCTGTGCAAGAACCGCCCGCCACCGCACCGGTTCCCGGTGCCGCACCCGCGCAACCCGGTGCCGTCGCTCCTCCGCCTGCCGCGCCGGGGCAAACCGCTCCGCAGCCCGGTGCCGCGCCGGAGGAAGATAAGCGCGGGATGTGGGATTACTGGACGGGGCGGCTCGGCGCTGGCGTGGACAAGTATCAGGGAATGAACTGGCTGGCTCTCGCGCTCGGAGCGAACATTGTCGGAGCCGAAGATGCCGCCAAAGGCTTCATTAAACGCGGGCAGGCAAATCAGGCGCAAGCCGAAGGTTTCAAGAGCCGCGGCGCGGATAAGATCGAGGACATCCACAGCCCCGGAGATTTCGCGCACTGGCTTGGCGGGACGGTCACGGATCTCATTCCGCAGATTCTGGAAACTGTCACTACGGCAGCGATCGGTGCGCTCATCGGCAGCAGCACGGCCCCGGGTCCGGGCACGGCAGCGGGAGCGGTTACAGGCATTTTTGGTAAGGCCGCGGTGAAGTCGCTCGTCGCAAAAGAGGCGGCAAAACTCGTGCAAAAAGGAATGGCAAAGGAAGCGGCCAAGCAGACCGCAGAAGCGGCGGTTCGCAGCGGACTAGCCAAAGGCGCGCTCAAAGCCGAGTTGTCCCGCGAAGTCAAAACGCTCGGTTCGAAGGCCGGGGCGTTCCTTGGCTCGTTCACATCGGGCTATAAATCCTCAGCGGGCGAGATTTACGGCAACCTAATTTCCGACCCCGATGTTCCGGAAGGCCGCGCCGAACTGGCAACCGTGCTTTTCGCGGTTCCTGTTGCCGCGCTTGATTCACTGGTGCCGGGCGGGGCCGCATCAAAAGTTATCGACAAAATCGGCGGAGCGGCGGCAAAAAAGACCGCGCTTGAATTTGCGACAGGGATCGCCAAGCAACTTGGCATGGCGAGTCTATCGGAAACAGCCACGGAGGGGGCGCAAACCCTGCTGGGCTTTGCCGCGAAACGCTGGGCAAAAGAGCAATGGGCACCGCTGACACCCGATGAAGTCAGTGAGTTCTGGAACAGCGCCGCGGCGGGTGCTGCCGGTGGTCTTGTCTTTACAGGTGTTGGTGCCGCCGCGAAAGCTATTGCTCCGGCTACTGGCGCTCCAACCCCGCCCGCAGGCGGACCCGGCGCACCCGGCGGACCAGCAACCGGCACCCCGCCCGCAGGCGGACCCGGCACGCCCGGCGGACCAGCCACCGGCACGCCACCGGCCACCAACCCGCCCGGTCCTGATCTGTTCTCGGACGACGAGACACCGCCGCCCGAAACGCCCGAGACGGAGACACCGGAGCCGCCGGTCGTGCCGCCACCCGAGACGCCAGCGGAGGAGATCGAAGCGACTTCCAACTACAACGGGTACTCGTACGAAAAGGTCGGCGGGAAATGGCGCGTCAAGGGCACCGCGGATTTCGTCCCCGAAGGGAACTCTCGGAATGTTTCTGACGCGGAAGATCGGAAGCGCGGCGAGTTCATCGAGTCGATTGAGCGTGCGTCGAAACCAGTCGCCGCAGGAGTCCCTCCCACCGTAACGCCTCCCACCGTAACGCCAGCCCCTAAGACCGAAGCGGTAAAAATAAGTGATATTGTAGAAAGATTCCCAAATGGCGTTCCTTCAATTGCCGAGCTTAAAAAGATAGCTCAAGACTTGGGGATTGATTCT
>Ga0049081_10001031_pt1 | contig 10520 bp, 13 predicted proteins | sample GreLakmeER78MSRF_FD_66717 | JGI IMG/M metagenome (GOLD analysis project Ga0049081, IMG submission 66717) | Freshwater lentic microbial communities from great Laurentian Lakes, MI, USA - Great Lakes metaG ER78MSRF | ecosystem: Environmental > Aquatic > Freshwater > Lake | place: Great Lakes...
TGATGAGTGTTCCCTCGCATCTATGGGCGCCACCACAGGATGTCACACGCCACGACAATGAGCGCCAGCAAGAGCACGACGCGGTAGACTTTTTCTTCAGTGGTCATTTACTTCTCCTTGGTTAAAGCACGCGTTGCCATACTGAAATGATGCGTTGGTTGTCCTTGGCGTCGTCCATCGCATAGGCTTGCGCTTCGCTTGAGCTGTATGCACTGATCTCATGCCAATCACGGGTGACTTCGCCATCACCCTTCGTCTCAACTATCACGATGTACTCATTCATTTCTGCATCTCCTTGAGGTTGTCCTTGATCCATGTCACCAGCATGTGTGCGTCGAGGGCTGCGGCTTTCACGTCCTCGAAGTACTCGGGGTCGTACTGCATCTCGGTGTCCTCCATGTACTTGGTCAGGTCGTTGGCGATGCACATGGTCAGGTTGTGCAGGTGACGCAGTGCGTCGTGGATGTTGTCTGGTCGTTTCATTTGCTTTCTCCTTGTTACGCCCTGCAACCGGCAGGGCAGCGGCTTGCGGACAGGCTGTCCGCGAGTTCTGTTGGTAGCTATTTGATCTGTGAGAGGCGGCTGCGGCTGTCTGTACGCATACCGATGTGCCCCTCTGTTGGCTTCGGCGGGGGGCGCCTGTCCTCTCTGTCTGACAACACATCGGGCGTCGTGTAGTACAGCTTGACCGGGGCAGGTATCGCCCGCCATAGAGCAGCCAGTTCTTGCCTGTGCTCAGGCTTGACGTATGTGCGCCACTCGTACGACTCGGGCATCTCCGCAGCGGTTGACGCCTTGAACGCGATCACCCCTCGCGCAGCCCACAGCACCTCTTGATAGCGTTGGAAAAAATCCACCAGCGGTTGGAAGCGCGGCTTGTCTGTAGGATCGGCAACACCCAGCTTGCGCCGGGCACGAAACGTCTGCACGTTCACGACTTTGCTGAGCGGCTTGATCTGCTCCAAGATGATCGACATCCACGCCATCGCCCGCACTGACTGCCATCGCTTGTGCAAAGCAGCGCTTTTCTTGGCGTTCTTCTCACGATCACGCTTGTCCAATACCGCTTGTGCAGTGACCGGGTCAATGTCGCCGTGCTTGAGCATCCAGCCGATTTGCGTAGGGGTCAGTTCCTCCAACCAGCGCTTGCGCGGTTGGCAGGTTTGGCACAGCTTTGAAGTCGTCTCGTACCTGTGATTGCCTTCGTAGCCCCAAGCCTTGGCTTGTGCGCGGCTGAGCGTGCGCCTGAAAGCGCGTATCGGTTTGATCTCCCGACAGTTGGTGCACAGGCCCGCATCAAAGCCTGCGGCAGGGCGTTCAGCCCACGTTTGTCTATCGTCGATTAACAGGTTGGGCGAGTTGTCCATAAGTGATCCTGATTGTTAATCCGCCTGGAAAATCAAGTGAGGGGCTTGAACGTAGCATCCATGCGGGTTGCGGGGGCAGAGGCTCAAGTCTACTACCTCCAAAACAGAACTACAACACCAAAGGCAAGCGCTTTGTTTGTTTCGCTCGTCTTGGTTGTATGGAGAAAAGACTTTATCTATCTAAAAGCTTTTATATATAGATAGAAGACTTAGTAGAGTAGAGCGCAAACCCGCATGAACACTGGCTTGCGCCCCCTCAAGTGAAATTCCAGCGCGATTAACAGGCTTGATCGGCTTGGTTGGCAACATCTTGCGGACAGTTTGTCCGCGAGTCATCGCTTGATGGTGTAGCAGGCCCGCTTGAGGTCTTCCCAGTCCTCTTGCTTGCGGGCGTTGTCGAGCAGGCGGCGCCGCTCAGCACGTTGACGGCCAAGCTCTTTGAACTCCTCGCGCAGCTCACGCAAGCGCTTGAGATGATGGTCTTTGATGGACTGGTTGTCGTTGGGGAAAAGGTGGGTTTGCTTCATGATTGCTTTCTCCTATTGAGTTGCACTGAGTGATTGAGGATAGGTTGTGGCTATGGGTTGCGCGGTTGTGATTGACAGGATTCGGAACAGCGGCCACCCATCGCAGGTGCGCCGCCCCGAGAAACTCGCGGACAAGTTGTCCGCAATCACTTGCCAAGCTGCGACAAGAAGCTGCGCTTCTGCCCCGCGCTCAAGTCGGCGTAGGCTTTGAGCAGCTTGGCCACTGGGTCAGCCTTGTTGCTGACCTTGGGCTTCTTGGGCGCATCAGCCTTGGGGAAACACGCTGCCAACACCCGGTTGACGGCTCGCTCGGCTGCGCTGTCGCGCTTCGTGTATGTGATGCCGCGCTGACCCTTGCGAAGCCCTGTGCCGGGATACTTGGCGATAGCCCATGCCATTGCGTACGGCTGCGCCTCGCTGCGTGATGCGATGCCAGCACTCAATAGCTGGTCAGCAAAACTCACGGACGAGTTGTCCGCAAGTGTGAACGTAGGTGAAGCGGCAGCAAGCACAGACGGGTTGATGCCAAGCAGTTTGATAGCGTTCATGACTGAATCTCCAAAAGAAAAAGCCCGGCGACTGGCCGGGCAACAGATCGTATGGCTCCCCAAACGATGTCTCTATTGTAACACAGAGGGCTAAATAGGCCCGGTTATTGCTAGGGGTTGATATGGCTCAACCCCACCGTACCCCCACCCACCCTTATTGGCGGCGGGTCGGCGTCGTGACATGAACACTGTTTCGCACCCGCACAGCACAACTCCGTAATAACTATTACTTAAACTTCCCCATCCCCTACAAATTTTATAAAAATTTATAAATACCCTTGTCAAACGCAAGACAAATAAAAAACCCCCCGGCGCGAACCGGGGGGCTGAAAGAGAGCAACAACTCTCAAGGAGAAGCAAACTGGCAACCACTTGCCCATTTGCAAAACCAAGTGTACACTCGCCCGCCAATAGCAACAACACCTGTGTTTTTGCACAGGGCAACGCAAATGTTGGAGCACTTGGTGCATTTTGAGCCGGAGATCACCGCCCGGGACGGATTCGTGAAGCTGGCCGACGCTGCCAGTGCTGACGTATTGGCTGCTCAGGTTGATACGGAGATGTGGTTGCGCTCGCTTGGTGTGGCCACCGACGAAGAAGTTGCACAGGAAGGCGAGAAGGACGCTGCCCGGCAGGCGTTCGGGTTGCTCACCACCACCGCCGATGATGTGGACACCAAGGAAAAGCTCGTCGCGCTCAAGACCCCGGCTGCCGTGAGGCACCTGACGGGTATGCTGACCGCCTATGACTGGGAATTTGTACAGCAGGCCAAGGAAATCCGTGGCTACACCGTCGCCCAGCTCATTGAAGAGACCAAGAACCCCAACGCCAATATCCGTCTGAAGGCGCTTGGACTGCTGGGCAAGGTCACAGAGGTGGGGCTGTTCACAGACAAGATCGAGGTCAAGAAAACGGACTTGACTGAGGAAGAGATCGACAAGAAGCTCAAGGAGAAGTTGGCCAAGTTCATGGGCGTGGCCGACGCCAGCTACACCGACGTGGAAGCAAAGCCACCAACCGATGACGACCAACCCGCCACTGACGCCTGAGCAGGCCAAAGCGCTGCTTATGAACATGAGCAAGCTCTCCCTTGAGGAGAAGCTTGAGGCGCTGGAGTTGCTCAACAAGTCGGACGAACACCGCAAGCGCTCGCTGGCCCGCACGGACATGATCGAGTTCGCCAAGTCGGTGTATCCGGGCTTCAAAGTGGGGCCGCACCACAAAAAACTGGCCAGAATTTTCAGTGATGTGATCAGCGGCAAGAAAAAACGCGTGATCATCAACATCGCGCCACGTATGGGCAAGTCAGAATTCAGCTCGTACCTGTTCCCGGCGTTCTTTCTGGGCAGTTTTCCAGAAAAGAAGGTCATCATGGGCACGCACACGGCGGGTTTGTCTGAAGATTTCGGACGCCGGGTCAGGAACTTGATCGACAGTGACGATTACAAGGAGCTTTTCGGGGGCACCAAGGTGGCTGACGACCAGAAAGCGGCGGGCAAGTGGTCTACCAGCGCGGGTGGTCAGTACTACGCCGCAGGCGTAGGGGGCGCGTTGGCAGGCCGGGGCGCTGATCTATTCGTTATTGACGATCCTCACTCGGAACAGGACGTAAAAGCCAACAGCCGACTGGCTTTTGATACAGCTTGGAGCTGGTTTCAGACCGGCCCACTGCAGCGCTTGATGCCGGGCGGCGCGATCATAATCATCATGACGCGCTGGGGGAAGCTGGACCTGACGGGACGCTTACTGGACTACCAGACCAAGAACCCAGAGTCTGACCCGTGGGAGGTGGTGGAGCTTCCGGCCATCTTGAACGAAGACACGGAAAACGAGAAGTCCCTCTGGCCCGAGCAGTGGCCGCTGGACTCGCTCAAGCAGAAAAAGGCGGCGATGGACCCGCAGTACTGGAACGCCCAGTACATGCAAAACCCCGTCTCAAACAACGCAGCGATCATCAGCCGCAAGCTCTGGCGCATATGGGAAGCGGACGAGCCGCCCAAGTGTGACTATATTATTCAGTCATGGGACACGGCCTTTGAGGCCAAAACCAGCGCCGACTACAGCGCCTGCACCACATGGGGCGTCTTCTACAACGAGGAAGAGAACGACAAGGCGCAGGTGATTCTCTTGGACGCGTTCAAGGACAGGATGCAGTTTCCTGAACTCAAGGCAGTCGCCCTCAAGCACTATAAAGAGTGGCAGCCAGACGCGTTCATCATTGAGAAGAAAGCTGCCGGAGCGCCGCTGATCCAAGAGCTGCGCAAAATGGGCATCCCTGCGCAGGAGACAAACCCCAGCCGGGGCAACGACAAAATCTCTCGGGTCAACGCCATTGCAGACTTGTTTGCGTCGGGCATGGTGTGGGCTCCAGATACTCGCTGGGCGCGGGAAGTCATTGAAGAGGTGGCGTCTTTTCCAAACGGCGACAACGACGACTATGTGGACACCACTTCACAGGCCCTGCTACGATTCAGGCAGGGCGGGTTTATTTCGCTTGAGTCCGACGAGCAGGACGAACCTCGACTTTTCCGTCGCCGTAGCGCGGCGTACTACTGAGAAAGATTCCACACATGGCCACGAATATTGACAAGGCGCTGTTTCAACAGCCACAGGGTATCGCCGCAGCCGCTGAGCAGGAGGAGCCCATTGAGATCGAGATCATTGATCCCGAAGAAGTCAATATTCACGCAGGCGACATGGAGCTGTCCATACGCCCGGACGGCGAGGACGAGGACTCGTTTGGTGCCAACCTTGCCGAAGAGCTGGACGAGGGTGAGTTGACCACGCTGGCCGGTGATCTGGCGCAGGACATTACAAACGACATCGGCTCACGCAGCGAGTGGGAGAAGTCCTACGTGCAGGGGCTCAAGCTGCTGGGTCTGCAGTACGAGGAACGCACGGAGCCGTGGGACGGGGCGTGTGGGGTGTTCCACCCGATGATCACCGAGGCGGTTGTCAGGTTCCAGTCAGAAAGCATCACGGAGACCTTCCCGGCACAGGGCCCGGTCAAGACCAAGATCATTGGCCAGCAGACGCCGCAGAAGGACGAGGCGGCAGACCGGGTGCAGGACGACATGAACTACGAGCTGACCGAGGTCATGCGCGAGTTCCGGCCAGAGCATGAGCGGATGCTGTGGAGTTTGCCAGCCACCGGCTCGGCGTTCAAGAAGGTCTACTACGACCCCAACCTTGGGCGTCAGGTCAGCATGTTCATACCGGCAGAGGACATCATCCTGCCTTATGGGGCGACAGACCTCGACACTTGCTACCGGGTGACGCACGTCCTGCGCAAGACCAAGAGCGAGATCATCAAGCTGCAGCAAGCTGGGTTCTACCGCGACATCGAGCTGCCTGACCCGGACAAGAGCAAAACCGACATCCAGCAGGCCAAAGACAAAGAAACTGGCTTCAGCGACCTGAACGACGACCGCTACACCCTGTACGAGAGCCACGTTGACTTGGTGGTCAAGGGTGACGAGCACACCGAGTGTGACGATGACGGCCAGCCGCTGGGCATCACGCTGCCGTACGTGATGACCATAATGAAGGGCAGCAACGAGGTGCTGGCCTTGCGTAGGAACTGGAAAGAAGACGACAGGCTGTGCCTCAAGCGCCAGCACTTTGTGCATTACCAGTACATCCCCGGCTTTGGCGCGTACGGCTTCGGGCTGTTCCACCTGATCGGCGGCTACGCCAAAAGCGCCACAAGCATCATGCGTCAGTTGGTGGACGCGGGCACACTGTCGAACCTGCCGGGCGGCCTGAAAACCCGTGGTCTGCGGATCAAGGGCGACGACACGCCCATCGCACCGGGTGAGTTCCGGGATGTGGACATTGGCTCCGGGGCGCTGCGCGACAACATCCTGCCGCTGCCCTATAAAGAGCCCAGCGCCGTGCTGGCCGCTCTCATGGACAAGATTGTTGAGGAAGGCCGTCGGTTTGCCGCAACGGCAGATATGAAGGTCAGCGACATGTCGGCGCAGGCCCCTGTGGGCACAACGCTGGCTCTGCTAGAGCGCCAGCTTAAAGTCATGACGGCTGTCTCCGCCCGCCTGCACTTTTCGTTTAAGCAGGAGCTTAAGCTGCTGGCTGGGCTTATTAGGGATTACACGGATGCAGATTACGACTACGACCCGGTTGATGCGCCGCGCAAGGCCAAGAAGGGCGACTACAGCCATGTAGAAATTATCCCCGTCAGTGATCCCAACGCGGCCACCATGAGCCAGCGCGTTGTCCAGTACCAAGCCGTGATCCAGATGGCGCAGATGGCCCCGGACATTTACGACTTGCCCAAGCTGCATCGTGGAATGTTGGAGGTGCTGGGCATCAAGAATGCCGCTGAGCTGGTGCCGCTGGAGGACGATCAGAAACCCAAAGACCCGGTTTCTGAGAATATGGCTGCGCTCAAGGGTGAGCCGCTTAAGGCGTTTATGTACCAAGATCACGAGTCTCACATCAAGGTGCACACTTCCGCCATGCAAGACCCGATCATCATGCAGCTTGTGGGGCAGAACCCCAGAGCCCCGCAGATTCAGGCAGCCATGATGGCCCATATCGCTGAACACGTTGGGTTTGCATATCGCCAAAAGATTGAGCAGCGGCTCGGTATGCCACTGCCGCCGCAGGACGAGAAATTGCCGCCTGAGATTGAGCTGCAGCTCAGCGCCATGATGGCCGAGGCTGCGCAGCAAGTGCTTCAGCAAAGCCAGTCTATGGCAGCGCAGCAGCAAGCCCAGCAGCAGGCGCAAGACCCGCTTGTGCAGATGCAGCAGCAAGAGTTGCAGATTCGCGCCCAAGAAGTGCAGATTAAGATGCAGGAAGCCCAGCTAAAAGAAAAACAAATGGCCATCGAGGCTGCGGCTAAAGCCGACGAGCTGGCGCTCAAGCGCGAAGAACTTACCACCCGTATGCAGCTTGAGGGTACAAAAGTTGCGGCCAAGATGCGCTACGACACTGAGCGGCTGGCTGCGGAGCAGCAACGAGACGGTGCTCGCATGGGCGTTGATATCGCCAAGAGCAGGGAGCAAATGGCCACTCAAAAACAACAGTATCTGGCACAACTTGCCAAAAACAAGGGGAAACCAACTAAATGATCCAAGATTTCGCACGCGTACTGCGCGAGAAGTTACGCACCGACATGAATAACTACGCCGATGACTTGGCAGGCGGAGCATGTCGCAGTTTTGACGAGTACCAAAAACTCTGCGGTGTTATTCAGGGTCTAGCCACCGCAGAGCGTCACCTCCTTGACCTTGCAAAGAAAGTTGAAGAATCCGATGAGTGAAATACTCTTGCCCCCCGGCATTAGTTTGCCGCCCACCATCCAGCCAAAACACGCGCCTGCACCCGAGGCCGCGCCAGAGGAAAAGGCAACGAGTTTGCCCCGACCGACCGGCTGGAAACTGCTGTGTATCGTGCCTGATGTGTCTGAAAAGCTCGACGGCACGGACTTGGACTTGGTTAAACCCACGTCCTTACTCAAACAGGAAGAACACGCGACCACCGTGCTGTTCGTCTTGGATGTCGGCCCCGATGCCTATAAGGATCAATCCAAGTTCCCCAACGGCGCTTGGTGCAAAAAGGGCGATTTCATCTTGGTGCGTACCTATTCCGGCACGCGGTTCAAGATTTTTGGCAAAGAGTTTCGTCTGATCAACGACGATCAGGTGGATGCAGTGGTGCAAGACCCTCGCGGTATTACCCGCGCATAAGGAGCAATCATGGCAAACGAATTCAAGTTTCCGGACGAGAAGGAAGACGATTCCCAGATTGAGATCACGACTTCAGAAAGCGAAGTCGAGATTGATATTGTTGATGACACCCCCGAGCGCGATAGGGGCCGCAGGCCCCTTGACCGGGAGGTAAACGACCCAACCGACGACGAGTTGGATACATACACAGATGGCGTCAAAAAGCGCCTCAAAGAGCTGACCCACGCCCGTCACGACGAGCGCCGTGCCAAAGAGGCACTGGCGCGGGAGAAAGCGGAGCTTGAGCGGTTGGCGCAGGCTATGGTCGACGAGAACAATCGACTCAAGCAGTATGTGCAGTCAGGTACCGAACAGTACATGACGATGGCGCAGCAGGCGGCAGAGGCCAAGCTGGAGAAAGCCCGCCGAGACCTCAAAGCGGCGCAGGAGGCATTTGATACTGACGCAATTATTGCTGCCCAAGAAGCATTGGCTGAAGCCAAGTGGGAATCTCAAAGCGCAAAAAATATGCGCCCACCCACTTTACAACAGCCGCAAGAAGATGTACAAAGGCAACAACCGCAACCTGAAACGGTACGCGCCGACGAGAAAACACTGCGCTGGCAGGCAAAAAACCAGTGGTTCGGCTCCGACGGGTTTGAGGAAATTACCAGCTACGCACTAGGGCTGCATCAAAAACTAGTTGCAAACGGGTATGACCCGCGAACTGATGAATATTTCGAGCAAATAGACGCTCGCGTACATTCCAAGTTCCCAGAGCTTTTTGGGGGCGCGGAAGAAAAGCAACGGTCGCAAGGTTCTTCCACGGCACCGGCTAGAAAACCTGCATCTGTTGTGGCTCCGGCCAGTCGTTCGACTGGCCCAAGAAGGGTTGCGCTTACGCCCACGCAAGCTGCGTTGGTTAAGAAGTTCAATCTTGATCCGCAAAAGTATGCACAGGAAGTTTTGAAACTGGAGGCCCAAAATGGTTGAATCTCAAGATCGCACCGCCCGTGACCTGAAGTCACGCGATAAATCCGCTCGCGCTGTGTATACACCGCCGAGCAACTTGCCTGATCCAACACCTGAGCCGGGGTGGGTTTACCATTGGGTTGGTACTCATATCCTCGGGCAGTCAAATCCCACCAACGTATCTCAGAAGATGCGGGAAGGTTGGGAGCCGGTCAAGGCAACAGACCATCCAGAGCTGATGCTTGTGGGTAATGAGAAAACTGGCAACGTGGAAATTGGCGGCTTGATGCTTTGCAAAATGCCGACCGAGCGTTTCCGCGCTCGCCAAGAGTATTACAACAAACAAGCGCAGGGACAGATGGACTCAGTGGATAACCACTTTTTGCGTAACAACGATCCGCGTATGCCTTTGTTTTCGGAGAAGAAATCCTCCACGACACGGGGTGCCGGGTTTGGTTCTGGTTCAAAGTAACAAGGAGTCCTTAAATGGCAGCAGTAGCATCCCCTTACGGGCTAAAACCCGTAAATCAGTTGGGTGGCACCCCCTATGCCGGTGCAACCCGTACTTATCTCATCGATCCCGCAGGCACTGCCGCTAACATTTACAACGGTTCGCCCGTGTATGTGAATGCAAGCGGTTATTTGGCTGTGGCAACCGCCACTGGCGCTGATGCGACAACCAACGGCTTTCCCACTGGTACCGCTAATACCGGCATCGTGGGTGTGTTTGTTGGCTGCTCGTACTACAACGCTCAAGGGCAGTTGATCTTCTCGCAGTACTACCCAACGGGTACCACTGGCGTGGTTCAAGCGTCAGTTGTTGACGACCCCAACGTTGTGTTCCAAGTCCAGTCCGCTGGCTCGGTGACTCAAGCCGCTGTGGGCGCTAACCTGTTCTTCTCTACCGGCGCTGTGGCAACCGGCAGCACGACCACAGGCAACTCTACGGCTTCTGTCGTGGCAGGTTCCTCGGCTGTGACCACCACTGCGGCTTTCCGTGTTGTCGGGTTCCCCAACGTTCAAGGCTTCTCGGTTGTTGGCGACGCCTTCACCGATGTCTACGTGAAGATCAACCCCGGCTACCACACCTATACCAACGCCGTTGGTCTGTAAGGAGTATTGAAAAATGGCTATTTCACGCGCACAACTGCTCAAAGAGCTGCTCCCCGGCCTAAACGCCCTGTTTGGTATGGAGTACGCCCGCTACGGCGAAGAGCACAAGGAAATCTACGAGACCGAGAAATCGGAGCGTAGCTTTGAAGAGGAAACCAAGCTGGCTGGCTTTTCTGCCGCGCCTGTCAAGAACGAGGGCTCTGCCATCGCTTACGACAACGCGCAGGAAGCGTTCACCGCTCGCTACACCCACGAGACCATTGCTCTGGGCTTCTCGATCACCGAAGAGGCGGTTGAGGACAA
>Ga0049081_10001033_pt1 | contig 10514 bp, 12 predicted proteins | sample GreLakmeER78MSRF_FD_66717 | JGI IMG/M metagenome (GOLD analysis project Ga0049081, IMG submission 66717) | Freshwater lentic microbial communities from great Laurentian Lakes, MI, USA - Great Lakes metaG ER78MSRF | ecosystem: Environmental > Aquatic > Freshwater > Lake | place: Great Lakes...
GCAGCGATCACGTGCCGTACGCGCGGCTCAACGTGCCCGCCGTCATGTACTCCACGAACCTGCATCCCGACTATCACACGCCGCGTGACAAGCCGTCGGCCATCGATTATCCGAAGCTCACCCGCATGACGCAGTGGATGTATCTCACGGGCTGGTATGTGGCGACGACACTCAAGCGCCCCGCCATTGATCCCGGATTCAAGCTCGAGCGCTAGGACCGCCGTGCCCCATCGGTGATAGGGAAGGGAACCCGTTTGCGTTCTCCCATAAAGCTCTTCATTTTCACCTGCACGCCTCGGCATCGGTCCGGGGCGTCACCTACCTAGGAGGATGTGCGATGCAGGCATTCGTGCGCCGCATGCTGGCCCCGCTGTTGACCATCACCGCGCTGTCGTTCACCGCAACCATCGCCAGCGCGATTACGGGACAGGCGAAGCCCCAGCTGTCCATCGAAGCCGAGCGGTCGCCGCAGGGCGCTCGCATTACCTTTAAGGGTAAGAACTGGCCGGCCGCTGCCCGCATCAAGCTCACTGCCACGCGGGCGCCGGCTTCGACGAAGCCGCAGGATTTCGGGATCATCGACGCCGACAGCACCGGGACGTTCACCGTGCGCAAGGTGGCCATCTGCACCACGCAGAACCAGGAAGACGGAGCGCTTGAAACCGTCACCTTCACCGCCGCCGATTCGGCGACCGGTGTCAAGGCCACGGCGACCACCCGCGGAAACGCGTGGGTCTGCCAGTAAGTTCAATCGCTCTCCACGCATGTCTCGCGGTGTTGCCCCTCGGGCAACACCGCGATCGTGTATTCGCCCTCGATTCTTCCCGATCGAGCCGCGTCATATTCGGGATCGTCGTCTGCCCCATCTTCTCGCCGGCCGATGCGGTGGGGGCCGACCTCAACCTTTTTGCCCGCTGAGAGAGAGTCTGGTCGCCAATGGGTCCGCCGTCGCATCCTTGCCCCACCTCGGGTGGAGGGCGCGCAACGCAAGTAGGCCCCTCTTCAACCGGTAGAGACGCCACTCCCCGCAAAATCCGGCTGATTCCGGGTCGGAGCGGCTCGGCACGTCACGTGGCCACGAGGGAGGCCGCCGGCACGCTGCCGGCACGCCGCCATCACGAGTGGGAAGCCGGTGAGGCGCCTGTGACGGGCAGGGCCGCGCTATATTGCGACTATGCCTCGAAAGCCTTCCATCGTCCTTGATGCCCGCGCGCTCGATCGCACCCTGCGTCGCATGGCCGACCAGATCGTCGAGCTGAATGCCGGCACCGATAACTTGGTGCTCGTCGGAATCCAGCGCCGCGGTGTGCAGCTCGCCGAGCGTATCGTGCGTATGATCAAAGCGCAGGAAGGCGTCGATATCAGCAGCGGCGCGCTCGATATCACGCTGTACCGCGACGATCTGCAAACCGTCGGACCACGCCCCGTCGTCGGCGCCACGCAATTGCCGTGGACGCTCGACGACCAGCACGTCGTCATCGTCGACGACGTGCTCTACACCGGACGCACCGTGCGCGCGGCGCTGGACGAACTGGCGGATTTCGGACGTCCGGCCCGCATCGCCCTCGCGGTGCTGATCGATCGTGGCGGACGTGAACTCCCCATTCACGCCGACGTCGTCGGCCGAAAGGTCGAAGTGCTTCCCGACCAGCGCGTTGATGTGTTCATCGAAGAACTCGACGGTCGCGATGAAGTGCTGATTGCGGCTCGCGACGACGAGGCCTGAGACCATGCCTGGCCCACTCGGCAAAGATCTCCTCGGACTGGCGCCGCTCTCGGCCGATCAGATCCGACTTGTGCTCGATACCGCCGTGCCGTTCCGCGAGATCTCGGAACGCGCGATCAAGAAAGTGCCGACACTGCGCGGCGCCACCATCGTCAACCTGTTCTTCGAAGCGTCCACGCGCACGCGCATTTCGTTCGAGTTCGCCGAGAAGCGCCTCAGCGCCGACACGGTCAACGTGGCGTCGGCCGGCTCCAGCGTTTCGAAAGGGGAAACCTTGGTCGACACCGCGCGCAATCTCGAAGCGATGAAGATCGACATGGTCGTCATCCGTCACGGCGCCTCAGGCGCTGCGCAGTTTCTCGCCGAGCGCATCGAGTCCAACGTCATCAACGCCGGCGACGGCACCAACGAGCATCCCACACAGGGGCTGCTCGACTTGCTCACGCTGCGCAATCACCTCGGTGACCTCGCGGGGCGTCGCATCTGCATCGTCGGGGACGTGCTCCACTCGCGCGTCGCTCGCTCCAACATCTGGGGCCTCACCAAGCTTGGCGCCGAAGTCGCCGTCTGCGGCCCGCGGTCGCTCCTCCCCAACGCCATCGGCGAAATGGGCGTGACCGTCTTCGATCGCATCGAAGAAGCCGTCGAGTGGGCCGACGCCTTCAACGTCCTGCGATTGCAGCTCGAGCGCATGCAGGCCGGTTATATCCCGTCGTTGCGCGAGTACAATCGCGTCTACGGCGTTACCCGTGCGCGGCTCGAGAAGGCGCCGCGCGATATCCTCATCCTGCACCCTGGCCCGATGAATCGCGGCGTGGAAATCGACTCTGATGTGGCCGACGGGCCGCACTCGGTGATCCTTGATCAGGTCACCAATGGCGTGGCGGTCCGCATGGCCGTTCTCTATCTGCTGGCCGGCGGCAAGCCGGAACTCGCCGAAGCGGCGAAGAAGGGAGGCGCATGAGTCAGGACCTGTTGCTGCGCGGCGGACGCATTGTCGATCCGTCGCAGGGTATGGACACCATCGGTGACGTCCTGCTGCGCGATGGACGAGTCGAGGCCTGCGGCACCGGCATCGGAACCCCCGATGGCGCCGACGTCATCGACGTCAGCGGCATGGTGGTCACGCCCGGTATGATCGATGTGCACATCCATCTGCGCGAACCGGGTCGTGAAGACGTCGAAACCATCGCCACCGGCGCCCACAGCGCCGCGGCCGGTGGATTCACCGGCGTCTGCGCCATGCCCAACACCAAGCCCGTGACCGACAATCAGGCCGTCGTCGGTTTCGTGAAGCGGCAGGGTGAAGCCGCAGGCTTTGCGCGCGTCTATCCGTACGGCGCGATCTCGGTGGGGCAGAAGGGGGAGACGCTGGCCGAAATCGCCGAGATGGTCGGCGCTGGCGCCGTCGCCTTCAGCGATGACGGCCGGCCGGTCGAGAGCGCACAGCTCATGCGCAGCGCGCTCGAGTACGCCCGAGCGTTCAACGTCCCCCTCGCCGAACACTGCGAGGACATGACGCTCGCCCACGGCGGCAGCATGAACGAAGGGATCATGAGCGCGAAGCTCGGCCTCAAGGGCATCCCCGCCGAAGCCGAAGAGATCTACGTCATTCGCGACATTCTCCTCGCCAAGCGCACCGGTGGGCACATCCATCTGTGCCATCTCAGCACCAAGGGCTCCGTCGAGCTCGTGCGCTGGGGCAAGGAGCGCGGTATCAACGTCACGTCGGAAGTCTGCTCGCACCACATCTCGCTCACCGAAGCGGCGGTCGAAGGCTACAACACCAACGCGAAGATGAATCCGCCGCTGCGCACCGCGGCCGATGTTGAAGCGCTGCAGCAGGGACTCGCCGACGGCACGATCGATCTGCTCGTCACCGATCACGCCCCGCATCACTACGACGAGAAGGAACGCGAATTCGCCGATGCCCCCAACGGCATCGTCGGACTCGAAACCGCGCTGGGCATAAACTGCACGTATCTGCTGCATCGCGGCATCATGACGATGTCGCAGATGGTCGATGCCATGAGCTGTAAGCCGGCCAAAGTCTTCCATCTGCCGGGTGGTACCCTCGCGCGGGGCAGCCTCGGCGACGTCACCGTGTTCGATCCGAATCGCACCTGGACCGTCGATCCGAAGACGTTCAAGTCGAAGGGCCGGAATACGCCGTACGGTGGCCACCAGCTCACCGGACAGGCCCGCCTCACCGTCGTCGGTGGTCGCGTGGTCTATCGCGCCAGCTGAGGCCACGGTGACGGAAGAGCAGGGACTGCGCGTCATGCTGGCCGCCGCCTGTCGGCGACTGCATGCGCGCGGCCTGCTGGCCGGGGCGGAGGGAAACCTCTCCTGCCGGTTGCCCAACGGCGACCTGCTGGTCACCGCCAGCGGCGTCGATAAAGGCGCCATCGACCACACCCACGTCCTCCGGGTACACGCCGATGGCGCGCTCTGGCGCGAGGCACGAGCGCACGCGCCGACGGGTGACCCCCAGCCGCATGACACGACGCATCGCCCCTCGTCCGAATTGGGGATGCATCTCGCCTGCTATGCGGCGCGCGCCGACGTGCAGGCGATCGTGCATGCCCATCCCCCGGCAGCCACCGGGTTTGCCGCCGCCGGAATTCCGATCCCCGCCGACGTCTTGCCGGAGTTGCCCGTCGTGGTTGGACCGATCGCGATGGTGCCCTATGGGCGTCCAGGCACGCCGGCCCTTGCCGACGCCATGCGTCCATTTCTCGCGTCACACGAAGTGTTCTTGTTGGCGAATCATGGGGTAACCGCCCTCGGTCGATCCATCGAGGACGCGTTGTTGCGCATGGAAAGTGTGGAGCAATCCGCACGCATCCTCGCCGTGGCCCACCTGTTGGGCGGGGCGAAGTCGCTCCCTCCAGTTGAAGCGGCTGCACTTGCTTCACTGCATCCCCGCTATGAGGATACAGCCCGGACGAACATCGGCTGAATCTCCGTTGGCGACCCGCGTGACACGCGGTCGTAATGCACCGCAGCCACCTTCGTCTGATTCACATCTGGAGTCGGTTCGTTCATTTAGCAGCGCCCTCACATAACGGAGTCTCGCGCAGTGTCCATCGACGAAGTCCGGTCGCTCGTTGCCGAGCGGCAACGCTATGATGACTGGTTGACCGCGCTCGACGGGCGTCGTGCGGAAACGCCAAGCCATGTGTTCGATCGCGTGTATGGCGATTATGTCGCGCGTCGCGATGCCGTCCTGGCGCAACTCCGCGAGCACGTTGGTGCGCTCGCGACGCACGGCACTGAGCTCGGTCGCCGGCTCAGCACCCTCGAGGCCGAATTGACCGCCCTCGAAGACGAGCGGGTCGAGGCCATGCTGCGCACCGCGGTCGGCGAGTACGACGGCAATCGCTGGGAGACCGTGCGGCAGGACGTCGAAGCGAAGATCGCCTCCCTCGGCGAGCAGCGTGGCGGCCTCCTCGCGGGTGTCGACGAAATCCGCATCTTGCTGGCCAGCGCGACGAGTGAGCCGCCAGCGGCGAATGTCGAAGCGCCCGCCCAGGCCGCGGTCGAGGACATCGCGGTCGAGGACATCGCGGAGGAGGACATTGCGGATGAGGTGACGATCGAGGCGCCGGTCTCGCATGCGGCGGAACCCGCGACCGACGGCGATATCGCGTACGACGCCTCGTCCATCGCGTCGCCGTCTTCGCCGAACGCCAGCGCCGAGCCGGCCGCTTCGGCGCCGTCCGTACCGGTAAACGCCGACGAGACCTTCGATGATCTGGCGTTCCTGCGGTCGGTCAACGACCCCACGGCCGCACCGTCCAACGACCCGCTCAAGACCCTCCGCTGCACCGAATGCGGCACCATGAACCTGCCCACCGAGTGGTACTGCGAACGCTGCGGCGGCGAACTCGCCGCGTTCTGACGCGAAGGCGATCGCGAAGGCGATCGCCACAACGACGAAGGGCCGGACTCACTGAGTCCGGCCCTTCGTCGTGCAACGTGTGCGATAAACCCTTAGGCGGCCTTGTTGGCGGCCTTCGCCATCTTGCTCTTCTGACGAGCAGCGGCGTTCGGATGGATGAGTCCCTTGCGCGCCGCACGATCAAGCAGCGAAACGGCAGACAGGCGATCATCGGCACCAGCGGCAGCGAGCTTCGCCCGCTTGACGGCGGTACGCAGCGCCGAGCGCTGCGCACGATTGCGCACCGCAGCCGCACGCGACTTTCGCAGGTCTTTCTTCGCGGACTTGATATTCGGCACGAAAACTCCCCAGCAGGTAGAATCGGTAAGTTCGGAAACAGCAGTAAGATAGGGCGACGCCCCAGGCCACTGCGGACAGACCGGAAAACATAGCCGAAACGATGCCACGGGTCAAGAACCTCCAGCATCTCCGGCCATTCGCCACGCTTTGACACCCGACCGGTGCAGGGCTACCTTCCAGTTCATACTTGCTTGCATTCGCGTCCTGCGCGCCCGCCGGCCGACCCCTGACGCCCCTTCCCAATCGCCGCTGCGGTGGATTCTACACAGCAACTCGTCCTCATCGCACCCGTGCTGCTCTTCTCGATGGTCGCCCACGAGTATGCGCACGGCTATGCGGCGTTGAAGCAAGGGGACATGACGGCGTACCAGCTCGGGCGCATCACCTGGAATCCCCTTAAGCACATCGATCCGTTCATGACCATCATTCTCCCGGTCATGCTCGCGCTCATCGGTGCGCCCATTTTCGGCGGGGCTAAGCCCGTCCCCGTCAATCCTCGCAACTATCGCCACTACCGTCGCGGTGACATCATCGTCTCGCTGGCCGGCGTCGCCACCAACGTCGCCATCGCGCTGTTGATTGTGCCCCTCATTGTCGGCGTCGGGCTGCTCGGACAGTATCTTCCGTCACTCATCAGACCCCTCGGCGTGCTGCAGCAAATGCTGGCCGCCGGTATCTTCATCAATCTGATTCTCGCGGCCTTCAATCTGATCCCGATTCCGCCGCTCGATGGATCGCACGTCTTCAAGTATCTCCTGCCCCCGAAGTGGTCGTTGCAGTACCAGCGCCTCGGGGGAGTCGGCCTGCTCCTGCTCTTCGCCGTGCTCTCGTTCGCCAGACCGCTCGTGAATATCTGGCTGGCGCCCGCCTACATTCTGCGGACGCTGGCTGAGCAGTTCTACTTCCCGTACATGCTGCCAAACCCCTTCGCGTGAAGGCCGCGTGATCGCTCCGAACTTCCGCCACGCCGAACATTCGGCGACCCCCTTTGTCGTCGAGCTCGGCCATTTCACCGGCCCGCTCGATCTGCTGCTGTCGCTCATCCGCGATGAACAGCTCGACATTTACGACATCCCGGTTGCCCGCATTGCGGAGCAGTTCCTGGCGCGCATCAGCACGCTCGGACTCGACGAAGCGGCCGATTATCTCGAGATGGCCGCGAGACTACTCCGCATCAAGGCGCAGATGCTCCTGCCGCGGGCGGAGGGCGAGGAAGCGTGGGAAGATCCCCGCGCCGAACTCGTGCGCCGGCTGCTCGAGTATCAGCAGATGCGCGAGGTCGTCGATCTCCTCGAGCGTCGTGGCGAGGAGCGTCGGCATCAGTTCCCCCGTCGTTGGGTGCCGCAATCCGTCGATATCACGCCCATCAACGCGCCCCTCTCGCTCTCCCTCGGAGAGCTGCTGGCGGCGGTCGATCGCGTGCTGCGCACGACCAAGGAACCCGCGCTGCATGAAGTCATTCCGCGCGCCCTCGATGTCGCTGGTGCCATGATGACGGTCCGTGCGGTGCTCGCCATGCGCCGCTCGGCCCGCTGGTTCGATATGGTCGGTCGTGACGCCGAGCCCTGGCAGATCCTGTCGGTGCTGCTCGCGTTGCTTGAAATGGCGAAGCTCGGTGAACTGCGGATCGCGCAGCATCACGCCTTCGCCTCTGTGGAGATCTGTCGTGACGCCGTTAGCGAAGCTGCTTGAAGCCGCCCTGTTCGCCGCCCCGCGCCCCATTCCCATGGAAGCGCTGGCGGCGTTGGACGTTGAGTCGAGTCCTGCCGCGGTAGCGGCGGCGCTCGATGCCCTGCGCGAGCATTACGACGTCGATGGACATGGCGTCGAACTGGTCGAGCAGGGAGGCGGCTGGCAAATCCTCACACGCGCCGAGTTCGCCGAAGCCATCGAGCGCGCCCAGGTCGCCGTGCGTCCGCAGCGACTCTCGGCCGCTGCGCTCGAAACGCTGGCCATCATTGCGTATCGCCAGCCCATCGGCCGTGCCGAAATCGAAGAAATCCGCGGTGTCGCCGTGGGCTCTGTCCTGAAGTCGCTGCACGAGCGCGGGCTCATCGACGTGGTCGGACGCAGCGAGGGCATCGGCCGGCCGCTGCTCTACGGAACCACCTCGCAGTTCCTCGAGCAGTTTGCGTTGCGACACTTGGAAGAGCTCCCCCGCGCCGACGAGTTGGCGATTGCCCTGCGTGGCGCCGGTAACACCGCCGTCGTGCCCGAGTGACGACGCCCCCCAAAAAGACCGCCGCCGAGAAGAAGGGCGAGTACCGACGCGGCACGCAGAAGAAGGCCGCCAAGGGGCCGTCTGCGCGCGGCGCCGCCGCCCGCGCCGCCAACGAGAAGCGTGGCGTCCCCTCCGTCGCCAAGCCCAAACCGCCGCGCGAGCGGAGCGTGCGCGATGCCGCTTCTCGCGACACCGCGCCACGCGACACCGCCTCACGCGATGCCGCACCACGCGATGCCGCACCACGCGAAAAGCCCAAAGCGCCTAAGCCGGAGGGGCGCGCGCCTGGAGCGTTCCGCCCCGTACGCGATCGGAGCGAGGCCGGTTCCTCCAAGCGCCGTCCCAAGCCACAGCGCTCGGCGGAGGCGCCGCCGTCTAAGGCCGGTGGCACCGTCAAGGCCGACCGCGAAGGCCCCATGCGCGTGCAGCGGGCCCTCGCCCGCGCCGGCGTGGTGTCGCGCCGAGGAGCCGATCAGGCGGTGGCGGACGGGCGAGTGCAGGTGAACGGCGCGATCGCCACCGTCGGACAAGTCGTCGATCCGTTCCGCGACGTGATCATGCTCGACGGAACCCCCGTGATCACCCGCGTGACGTCGCATACGTGGATCGTGCTGCACAAGCCCGCCGCGGTGATGACCACGAGAAAGGATCCGGAGAAGCGCACCACCGTGTTCGATCTCGTGGACGACGTCCCAGGACTCGTGTACGTCGGTCGTCTCGATTTCATGACCGAAGGCGTCCTGCTGCTCACCACCGACGGACGCGCCGCGCACGCGCTCACACACCCCAGCAATGAGGTGGAGCGCACGTACGTCGCCACGGTGCGCGGGGATGCTGTCACTGCCGCCAAAGTCGCTCGCCGTGGCGTCGAGCTCGACGACGGTCTCGTCGTCCCCCGTGAAGTGGTTGCCCACCCGCTCGGTGGACGGCGCTGGGCCCTCGAGATCACCATCGCTGAAGGCAAGACGCACGAAGTTCGTCGCCTCTGTGAAGCGCTCGAACTCGAAGTGGAGCGTCTGGTGCGCACACGGTTCGGTCCCGTTCGACTCGGGGATCTGCCGTCGGGCGGGGCCCGAGCCCTCAACAGCACCGAGCGGGAAGTCCTCGAAGCGCTCATGGTCGGCGGTAAGTAGTTCAGTCGGAACGAGCCAGCGGGCCACAAGCGGGAACCGCGTAAGGGAGCAGACCGGACGCTGTCGGGTATGCTCAACAGAACGCGCCACTACAAAGAGGAGCAGCCGATCGTGACCACGAGCGTTGCCGCGTCGCAGGACACGGCCCTGGTGCAGGGGGTCCTGCGCGAAGTCGCCAAGCGAATCGTCGGACAGGAGTACATGGTGGAGCGCCTGCTCATCGCGCTCCTCACTGGCGGGCACGTGCTGCTCGAAGGCGTCCCGGGGCTCGCGAAAACGCTCACGGTGCGCACGCTCGCCGAAACTGTGCGCACAAGCTTTCAGCGCATTCAGTTCACCCCCGACCTGCTCCCTGCCGACGTCGTCGGCACGCAGATTTTCGACCAGCCCACCGGCGAATTCCGCGTCAAGCACGGGCCGATCTTCGCCAACATCATCCTCGCCGACGAAATCAATCGCGCCCCGGCCAAGGTGCAGGCCGCCCTGCTCGAGGCCATGCAGGAAAAGCAGGTCACGATCGGTGGCACGACGTATCGCCTGGCCGAGCCGTTTCTCGTGCTCGCCACGCAGAATCCGATCGAGCAGGAAGGCACCTATCCGTTGCCCGAGGCGCAGGTCGACCGCTTCATGATGAAACTGCGCGTCGGCTATCCCACCCGCGCCGAGGAGAAAGAAATCCTCCGACGCATGGCCGGCGGGGAAAGCATCGTCGTCAACGCGATCGCCTCGCCGGAGCAGCTGCTCGACGCACGGCGTCGCATTGCCGAACTGTACATGGACGAGCGCATCGTCGATTACATCGTCGACCTGGTACACGCGACGCGCTCGCCCGCCGATGTCGGCGCGGCCGAGCTGCGCCCGCTCATCGAATTCGGTGCCTCACCGCGTGCCACCATTGCACTCGCGCAGGCGGCCCGGGCCCATGCCTTCCTCCGCGGCCGCGCGTTCGTGACGCCCGACGACGTGAAGAGCATTGCGCCCGATGTGCTGCGCCATCGCGTACTCACGTCGTTCGAAGCCGATGCCGAAGGCGTCACCAGCGACACCATCGTTTCGCGCCTGCTCGCCGTCGTCGAAGCGCCCTGACCGCCGTGGCGAAGTCCGACGCGTCGACCCTCTCGCCGTGCGCACCCGCCGTGTCGTCGCACGCCGTGTCGCCGCACGCCGTGTCGCCGCACGCCGTGTCGCCGC
>Ga0049081_10001035_pt1 | contig 10512 bp, 10 predicted proteins | sample GreLakmeER78MSRF_FD_66717 | JGI IMG/M metagenome (GOLD analysis project Ga0049081, IMG submission 66717) | Freshwater lentic microbial communities from great Laurentian Lakes, MI, USA - Great Lakes metaG ER78MSRF | ecosystem: Environmental > Aquatic > Freshwater > Lake | place: Great Lakes...
ATTTTACACCAGAAAATTAATAATAAATTCACCTTTGTTACTCTTTCTGAGCATGGTGTAGCAATATCAGATCATTCAAAAGTAGATTATTTTGGTGCTCATTTACGAACAATATCGGACGTGAGTGGAGCAGGAGATACTGTTATCGCTGTTGCAACGCTTTGCCTAACGGTTGGATGTTCTATGCAGGAAGTAGCTCAGATTTCTAATTTGGCCGGTGGACTTGTGTGTGAAAAATCAGGAGTAGTTAGCATTCATCCTGCTGAATTAAAATCGGAAATGTTAAAACTATTCAATTCTTAACTTGTTAAAGTTATACTATGTCAGAGAAAATTGTGAAACCATACGGTGACGATAGAACCTCAAAAAAACAAGAGGTTGCAACTATGTTCAACAACATTTCGGCAAAATATGATTTCCTGAATCATTTCCTATCGTTGGGGATTGATAAATTATGGAGGAGAAGAGCAATCAAAGAACTAAAGTCGCTCAAACCCAAACGGATGCTTGATATTGCTACAGGAACCGGGGATTTTGCGTTGGAAGCATTGAAAATAAATCCGCACAACATTATTGGAGTTGATATTTCTGAAGGAATGTTGAAAGTTGGAATGGAGAAAATGAAAAGCAAGGAGGTGGATCATATCATATCGCTTCGATTAGGTGATTCAGAAAATTTACCTTTTGAAAATGAAGTATTTGATGCTATTACGGTAGGTTTCGGAGTTCGAAATTTTGAAAACCTCGAAAAAGGATTATCTGAAATGTTACGTGTTTTAAAACCTGGAGGAAAAGCAGTCGTTTTAGAATTTTCTAAACCTAAATCTTTCCCGATTAAACAGCTTTTCAGCTTTTATTCCAATTACTTTATACCGTTTTTTGGTAAACTTTTTTCCAAAGATCAACGGGCATACTCCTATTTACCAGAATCAGTGAAAGTTTTTCCCGAGGGACAAGCATTTCGAGATATTTTGATTCAAGTGGGATTTGAAAATGTAGCTTCATTTACCGTTTCAGGTGGAATTGCAACCATATATTCGGGTACCAAATAGCTAAATGTAATTTTCAGTAACTTATTTCGTTCTGTTGGTGTGAGAAATTTCTTTATACTTTTATTGCTTGCTGTACCCTTTGACTTTTTGAGTCAGCCGTACAAGACATGGAATTACAAGAAATTTGATGATCGTTTATTTCATTTTGGTTTTATGCTAGGAGTAAACCAAGCTGATTTTTCTGCTTTACCTGTCCTAAATGCATACGAGAAATTTGGCGTAAAATCACTGACTACCAAAGCGCAACCAGGAGGGCAAGTTGGAATATTAACCACCATGAAAATTTGGAAACCTACCTTCAGATTGCGTTTTATGCCCTCACTTTCCTTTCAAGAAAAGGTATTGTTGTATACTTTTGAAAACCCAGATACCACGAAAACCTTCGACATAGTGGAGGAGGAGCGTGTCAATTCTACAAGTTTGGATTTCCCCTTGATGTTTCAGTATCGAACATTGAGGTATAACAATTTTGCCGCTTACTTTTTGGGAGGAGCGCAATATTCCCTCGATTTACAGTCTCAAGAAAAAGCAGCACAAAATTTCATTGATCCGTATGTCAAAATACGTAAACATGACTTTCAATATCAAGTTGGGGGAGGGGTAGAGTTCTTTTTGCCTTATTTTAAATTAGCGTTTGAGTTGAAATATTCTCATGGTTTTCGAAATACTTTTATTCAGGACAATACGCCTGTATCAAAACCAATTCATAGTTTATATAACAAACTTTGGTTTCTTTCAGTAATATTTGAAGGCTGATGGAAAAAGAAATTCAATTCAAAATGCTCCCTGAGCAGGCGAAAAATGAGGAGTTTATTAAAAATACATTAGCCGAACTTTCTGGATTTGACCTCGCTAACTTAAATTTTCATTGGAAAAAAAGAAGTTTGGATGCACGGAAAAAAGAAATCCTCGTTTTAGGAACATTTATCGTCTCTGATGAGGTGATTGTGTCTCAAGATTCAGCAAGTTTCTCACCAAGCAACGTGGAGTCGAAAAAACAGCTTGCAATTATTGGCGCTGGTCCTGCTGGACTTTTTGCTGCTTTGCGGGCAATAGAACTTGGATTGAAACCTATTGTTTTTGAACGAGGAAAAGATGTTCGTTCAAGACGAAGGGATTTGGCAAAGCTAAACAAGGAAATGATTGTTAATCCGGAATCCAATTATTGTTTCGGAGAGGGAGGAGCAGGAACCTATTCAGACGGGAAGTTGTACACGCGTTCTAAAAAAAGAGGAGATGTCGCGAAAGTATTGAATTGGTTTGTTCATTTTGGTGCTTCACCTGATATTACTATTGATGCACACCCTCATATTGGCACAAATAAACTTCCTGCTATCATTACTGCTATGCGAGAGGCAATAATTGAGGCTGGAGGTGAAGTGCATTTTAACTCAAAACTAACGGATGTTTTTATTAAAAACGGTGCGATTTCAGGAATTGAAATAAATGGTTCAACCAAAATAGATTTTACTAAACTTATTTTGGCAACTGGGCATTCTGCGCGTGACATTTTTTATTTATTAGATCGAAAAGGAATTGAAATTCACGCCAAACCATTTGCAATTGGTGTTCGAATTGAGCATGACCAGTCATTAATTGACAGCATTCAATACCACGGCCGATTAAATGATGATTATTTACCCCCGGCTACCTATTCATTAGTCGAACAAGTAGATTCGAAAGGTGTTTTTTCATTCTGTATGTGTCCGGGTGGAATTGTGGCGCCCTGTGCAACCGAGCAAGAGGAAGTGGTCACGAATGGTTGGTCTCCTTCTAAACGAAATAATCCATACGCCAACTCAGGAATTGTTGTGAGTGTTAGCCCAGAAGATATTTCGAGTAATAATGAGGATCCATTTTCATGTTTGAATTTTCAAAAACAAGTTGAAAGAAAAGCATGGGAAATGGCGGGTAAAACGCAACAAGTTCCAGCGCAACGGTTAACCGATTTCATGCAAGGAAAAAAGTCAGTAGATTTACCCAAAACCTCTTATCAACCGGGTGTTGTGAGTGTGGATTTAACCAAGCTTTTCCCTGATTTTATTACGGCTCGTCTACAAAAAGCATTTAAAGAATTCGGAAAAAAAATGAATGGTTTTGTGACATCGGAAGCGGTATTATTGGCACCTGAGTCTCGGACTTCGTCTCCTGTTTCAATTCCACGTGATAAGGAAACGTTTGAGCATGTGAAAATTAAAGGATTGTATCCGTGTGCTGAAGGTGCTGGGTATGCAGGTGGAATTGTATCTGCAGCTATAGATGGTATGAAGTGTTCGGAAAAAATCGCAGAAATTTTACTTATTGAAGTTTAAATTTCGATAAAACAGAAAAGTAACTTACATTTGTTAACAATAAATTTAAAAATAATGAAGCTAATCCATTTGTTTTTGGTGTTTGTGATTCTAAGCACGACAACTGTATTTTCTCAAATGAGTATTTCAGGTGGAACGAGTATGTTGAATCCTTTTGGGATAAAAAAATCATTTTATGGATTGCACATAGGAGGAGAATTACCTCAAAATAATCAAGTGACTTTTTTTGGTCGAATGAGTTATTTTTTTCCGCGATTTGAAGAAGATTCATCTCAGGCAGTAGCGGTTGGTAAAGATTTTAACATTTCCCCCTATCAAATTCCAGTGAATTACCTCAATAAAACGAATTTCGTAATGATCGAGGGTGGAACACGTTCCTATATTGGAAATGGTTTTGATAATGGCTTTTCTGGTTACGGCGGCGGGAAAACAATGTTGATGGTCAATAATATTGGTTACCGTGTTGCTAAATACAATGAGGCAAGTTATACATTGGATGAAACATCGTTAGGAAAAGGCACCATACTCAGTATCTGTTTGGGATTACAGGGTGGATTGAAATATACCATGCCAACTTTCGGAACATTTTACATAGACGCGTCTTTGGATTATATTCTTTTTGCCTCACCGAGTAACACCAATATACAAACTTCATATTTTCCGAATCAACGAATATTATTTGTTACGTCGATTGGATTTAGAAAAGATTTTTATTAAAAATTTCCACCAAGGTATTAGCTCTATTTTATCAATGTCATCTATTATTTCGTTGACTGTTTGATATCGCTGGTTTTTCGCTTCTATCAATGCATTCATTACTTCGTTTTCTGGTAATTGATTGGGCGGTAATCTAAATTGATGTTTCACACACATTTTTGAAATTAGTTGAAATAACTTATCGGGTACATTACCAGCATTGATTAATGGATGCGTGATTTGTAGATTCGTATAGACAGTAGGATTTGGATGTGATAATGGTAATTTCCTAGTCCAAAGTTGGTATAATACTATTCCGAGTGAAAACAAGTCACTCGAATGATTAACGATCGATTTTTTAGACAAAATTAATTCAGGAGAAGAGTAACCCAATGCAAATAAAACCTCCTGATTATCCGCTTTTGGAAAGTAAAACGCCAGTCCAAAATCGATCAAAATAAATTCAGTTTTTCCGTTACGGTTTGTTACAAGAATATTACTTGGTTTAATGTCATTATGTACTAGACTATTTTCCTTTAAAAAATTGAATGCGGGTGCGAGCCCATTTAAAACGAATTTGATACGATCAATTTTTTTATCTTTTTGCTTATTCCACCATTGATCAACAGTTTCTCCTTCGATATACTCTTTTAACAAGTAAATACAGTTCGTGTCTTCCCAGAAATCAATTGTTTTTTGAAAGAAAGGTTTTTCCAATTGAAATTGCGCTTCTTGTGTAATTTTCTCTTGTTGAATGATTGTTTTTTCATTTTTTTCGACGCATTTCAATACAAATCTTTTATCATCCAATTTACGTTTAACTAGAAATACCGATGCAAATTTTCGGGTATATTGGTTGCCTAATTTCTGCAGTATTTCAAAGTTTTTCATGCATTGTGATGAAATGAAAATTCTTTAGTCATGAAACTATTTTCAAATAAATGAGGGTAGTATTTTTTCATTTCGACATGCATAAGTTCAACGGGTACATCGTCAAAAACACCGTATTGATGAATGTATGTCATGTACTTTTGTTCGTGAACATATTCTTGAAATAATGAATCGGTTTCACCATCCCATTGTAGTACATCAACTTTGTTGAAATTACAAATGCGCGTATCGAATGCTGGGGTGCACTTACTCCATTTACCATCAAGATAGACATCTACAAACCCATGAAATACAATTTCTGGTCTTCGTAAGTAATGTGTTAATTTTTCAACCCCGATGTGATTTTTAACAATGGCAAAACCAAGTCTGGCTGGGATTCCAGCTTTTCGAAAACAGGCAGTTAAAACAATTGCTTTTTCTACACACCAAGCTCTTTTTTTATGAATTATTGTACTTGCTTGAAGTGCTTCCTTTCGTAAATCTAGGTGGTATGGATCATATAAAAATGCATCGCGCACAAATTCATAGAGTTTAATGGCGTTTTCTATTTTATTTTCTCTTGGTTGAAACTTGTTAAAAAAAACTTCAAATTCTGGGTGATTGAAGTTTAGATATTCCGTTTCTTCCAAGTAGTTTTGCATGATACGAAATTACAATTTAGAAGCTCAACATGAAAATTTTCGACCAGCCTTTTGACGAAAACTTTATGCAAAGTCCAGTTCCGTTGTTTGCTAAGCTGAAAAGAATCATTTTAGGTGCAGAAATCCCGGGGATTTTTGTTCGATACGTATTTTACATCAATTCCATCATTGGCTTCATTTTTTTAGTTTGGCATTTGTTGGGGGGAGCATCTGTTTTCTTTCGTTCGCTGATTTTTAATCAGAAACAAATTCAGGTAGACCAGTTGATTTCTGCCAATTCTCAAAAATTAGGATACACTTTTGATGAGTTAATTTGGGCATTAAAAATTCACCATATCATTGCTTCTTTCTTGTGGCTTGGAATACTTGTTTCGATGGTGTTGTTTTGGAGAAGAGACCCAAAGACCATTATTTATTTACTTTTTTTATTTTTGGTCTATTTTTTACAAGGGATTTATTTCTTCGGCTGGGCATTTATTACAAAAGAATTGACTCCGTTTGATTGGAGCATTCTTTCGGTTTTTATGATTCTTGTGCTAATAGACAAGGTTTTACCCATTGTGATTGAAAAGGACTAGGTATATTCCTTAAAAATTTTGTTCAACCATCTAAGCATAAAGAACATCATCAGCGATGCAAAGGCAAGAAATGCAGCATTTACCCAGAAAAAATCAGCCTTATCCGTATATCCATCCCATAAACTACTTAGCACACCAGAAAGTTTGTTTCCGATTGAAGTTGCTAAAAACCAACCCCCCATCATTAAAGCAGTAATTCTTGGAGGACTCAATTTACTTACAAGTGAAAGACCCATAGGACTTAGAAATAGTTCTCCAATTGTAATTACTGCATAGGATGAAATAAACCACCACGAGCTTGCTTTTATTGTGCCATTGTCATTGTATTCAACCGCCCAAACCATCACAAGGCAAGACAGCGCTGAAATTAATAAACCAATAGCAATTTTTGCCGGTGTTGACGGTTCTTTGCCCTTTCTGCGTAAAAAAGCAAAAAATGCTAATATCAAAGGGGTGAGCGCAATTACCCAAAATGGATTTACTGATTGAAATAAATTGGTATTGAACAAGTATAAATTTGTTCCTTCTTTTGGGAGGTTTTCCTCTGGCATGTTTTTAAAATACGACGGAAAAGCAAATTCTTTCAGTTTTTTATCCTTTACACGAAATTGGTTGTCCATTACAACAACACTATCCTTAGTATACGTAATCGTGTCAACTAATTGTAAATTACTCATGGTAGAAACCATGGCAGTAGGTATTTCACGATCTGTATATCGATCAGCCCATGTATTTAAGGTTGATCCATTTTGTTTAAAAACGGCCCAAAAAGCAATGACCACAGAAAATATCGCGAGCATAGCTGCCATTGGTTTTTTCTCTTCGGCGGGTGCTCGATAAAGCAAGTTTGCATAAAATAAAATTACAGGAACACAGCCAAACAGAAAGGCGTCAGTACTATGAGAACCTATAATCGGTTCCGGTAAAAAATAGCCAATCACTCCAAAAGCCAATGCAGGTAAAAGCACCACTCCAAAAATCTTCAGTAAGGGCATATCGTTTGGTGACCTAGGCTTAATAACATCCACTTCCTTAATGTGCTTTGTGGCAAACCAAAAGATTATTAATCCCACAAACATTCCCACTCCAGCAGCCATAAAAGCAGCGCCCCATCCCAACATATTGTATAATGCAGCACCAAAGAAATTACAAACAAAAGCGCCAATATTTATTCCCATATAGAAAATATTGTATCCTTCGTCTTTTTGGTTTTTATATTTTTCGTTGTTATACAGATTCCCTAAAAGGGATGAAATATTTGGCTTAAAAAATCCGTTACCCATAATTACTAGAAACATCGCAATATACAGCGTATTCAAATCATGAACAGCCATTAAGCAATAACCCGCGCCCATCATAAATCCACCGATATTAATGGATAGACGATAGCCTAAAACACGATCAGCAAGTAATCCACCAATAAAAGGGGTTAGAAATACGAATGCGATAAACGTACCGTATAAATCAGATGCTTCCGATTCTGTCATTCCAAAACCATCCACAGCATCTTTTAAATACAGCGTAAAGATTCCAATCATTAAATAATAGCCGAATCGTTCCCACATTTCAGAAAGAAATAAAAACGGAAGGGCTTTCGGGTGTTTTTTAAAATTGAACATAGAATAAGCTAAAACAAATTATTTTACTCCATGCATCATTACCAATAATCTTTTTGATAATAAATACAAAATTACTGAAGCTGTCCCTGCCATGAATACAAATATCATGAAGAAATTATATAAGTTTTCGATTTTCATACCCAAAAATGAAGGTTTATCTGGTTTGATATTCCATATTTCAATAACTTTTGAATCTTTTTCACCTTTTTTACCTGCTTCATATTTAATAATTGAAAGTTTATTCCCTTCCTTATTAAGGAAATGAGCGAAATGAAATTTAGGTTTTGAACCAACAATTAATTTTAGTGTAAAGTCTGATACTTTAGTTTTCGTTTCAGAACTAATACCAAGACTTATTAGAGAATCTTTTTTTACATTAGCTTCAATTCCAAATAATTTATTTTTGAATCCTTCCACAAAAGATGGTGCTTTTTCAACTTTGAAATTATCAGAGACTAAACTTAAATCAGCAAAATTGTTTTTGTGTTTTGAAGCTATGTCTTTAACAAAATTACTATCAATAGATTTCATTTTAACAGTTTCCGTTGCCTTTAAGTCTTTAAAATCAAATTCAGAAACATTAATAGTTCTTTCTAATTTAACCTCTTCAGGATAAAGAGAACTTAAATCTCCAGCAAATTTGTTAGCCGTTGCAGTTGATAAAAACCAAACTCCCATTAATAAAGAGGCAAAGCGAACAGGTGCAAGTTTTACTACCATTGAAAGTCCAATTGGTGAAAGACAAAGTTCGCCAAATGTATGAACAGTATAGAGTGTAACTAACCAAAACAAGCTTACTTTAACACTGGGGTCTATGTCTTTAACACCAATAGCGATGATGAAATAACCAACTGCTAATAAAAATAAACCCAAAGCTTGCTTAACAGGTGAACTAGGCTCTCTATTATTTGATCCAAGCTTTGTCCAAATTAAAGCGAAAATTGGTGCGAAAATAACAATAGCAACAGCGTTAATACTTTGAAAATAGGAAGAGGGAACCTCCATATTAAAAATGTGTCTATCTGTTTGTTCTTGGGCGAAAAATGTTAGTGAAGCTCCAGCTTGTTCAAAAGCAGACCAAAAGAAAATCACAAAAAAAGCAATTATGAAAATCACCCATATTTTTTGTTTTTCTTGACGAGTAAGGCTTTTATCAGTAATTATAGAGGCTGGAGCAATAATACAAAGGGTGTAAATAAATGCACCAATTAAATCTAAGCCCATCAACCCTTTGAAGGCTACAAAAATTATTATGGACATCAATGCCCATTGTATTAATTTCCCCACGTTTAATGGTTCTTTGTCTTTTTTAACAAGAACAATTTTTTCTGGTTTAGTACCAATTGCTTTTCCGTTTGGATCAACAATATATTTGTTTTTTAATAATTCAAAAACTATAGTGCTAATTATCATACCGATACAAGCTGCAAGGAATCCCCATTTGAACATTCCTGGTACAATTAAACCATCTTGATCATATACTTCACCTAAACCACCAGTAACAAGTGGCGCAAAGAATGCTCCGAGGTTAATACCCATATAGAATATTGTAAATGCAGCATCAACTCGTTTGTCGCCTTCGTTGTACAACTGACCAACCATTGTAGAAATGTTTGGCTTGAAGAATCCATTACCGAATATTAAGAATCCAAGACCAGTAAACATTAAAGTAGATGCTAAACTGGCATCTGTATAAAATGAACCAGCTAGGAACATAAAGAATTGCCCAATAGCCATCATGATTCCACCAACAAAAATAGACCTGCGGTTTCCCCAATATCTATCAGCAACATATCCACCAATAAGTGGTGTTAAATAAACTAATCCTGTATAATTACCATAAACTGTAGAAGCAAGCGATTTGTCAAACATTAAAGCATTTACCATGAAAAGGGTAAAAATCGCCCTCATTCCATAATAACTGAAACGCTCCCACATTTCGGTTACAAATAATAAGTAAAGTCCCTTTGGATGACCTTTTTGAACAGAATTTTCCATATTTAGTTTTTAAGTTTCAGGCTCGAATTTACTAAAAAAAATGAGAGGTTTTGTATTATTTTAACAATCAGTTCATTTTTACGTTAAATTATACCTTGATTTCAACAAATCGCAGATTGGATTGTCATTGTAATATGAAAGATCTATTTTTTACTGGATTCTTGTTTTTGTTACTCCAAAGCTGTGCGCAGCAAACAACCCACACTGTTTCAGAATCTGATGCGTTTCCGGATAGTTTGAAAATTGTTAAAACGGATGAAGAGTGGAAAAAAACTCTTCCTAAAGAGGTGTATGATGTTACTCGTAAAGAAGGGACGGAATGCGCGTTTACGGACAAGTTCAAAGAAAATAAAGAAGTTGGGATTTATAGTTGTTTTTGTTGTGGACTAGAACTTTTTTCTAGTTCGGATAAATTTAATTCAGGAACGGGATGGCCTAGCTATTTTCAAGTTTACAAAAAACAACACGTTAAAATTGAGCGAGATACGTCACTTGGTATGATTCGCGATGAGGTTTCATGCGCACGCTGTGATGCTCATTTAGGACATGTTTTTAGTGATGGACCAAAACCAACTGGATTGAGGTATTGCATCAATTCCGTAGCTTTGGTTTTTAAAAAATTAGATAAATGATACAAGAAGCAACTTTTGGTGCAGGCTGTTTTTGGTGTGTTGAGGCGTGTTTTAAAGAAATGGAAGGCGTTATAGATGTTTATCCAGGATATG
>Ga0049081_10001040_pt1 | contig 10474 bp, 8 predicted proteins | sample GreLakmeER78MSRF_FD_66717 | JGI IMG/M metagenome (GOLD analysis project Ga0049081, IMG submission 66717) | Freshwater lentic microbial communities from great Laurentian Lakes, MI, USA - Great Lakes metaG ER78MSRF | ecosystem: Environmental > Aquatic > Freshwater > Lake | place: Great Lakes...
AGGACTGGCATCTATTCCAATATTTGCTGTTATTTTTGATTTGAAAGCCATTTTGTGTCCTTAACCTAAAGCAATAGCCATTGCAACTGCTTGATCAACAGTTTCTGATTGGCTATAAACTTGTAAATTTGTTCTGGCGGTTGTGTTAGATGCCAAATCACTTAGATTTGACGCCTTTACCAGCTTTTCGCCTAGTTCTGTGTTTAAGTTAATAAAATTATTATCAACTTGGGAATTGGTAAGGGGTATATTGATAGCAGTACCACCCAATACTCTTGTAATAATAGTTGCCATAAATATCCCCGTTAAGATTAAGCGATTGTGATTTTCCAAGTAATTGTTAAGGTATCTAGCGCACCTTTGTTAATTACTGGAAATACTGTGCGAGCTACTAGTGTACCGCTACCTGGCGTACCACTAGCGGTACCAGCATATAAAGCGGCTTCAGTAATTGCAGCAGTACCTACGCCTGTGCCAAAAGTGGCAATGTGCTGAATAGCATCATTAGTTACAGTAGTAGTTACTAGGGTAACTGAAGTTAAAGCAACACGGGCGCTTTCAGCACCTAGTGCTGTATTTCCCGCAGCTGCTGCTACTGTACCTGTACCGATAGCCATATAGCTAGTTGCAGCTAGAGTAGTATCTTTCATGCGGCTAGCAATATAAGCTAAACCTGTAGAAACAACTAAGTTTTCTTCTGCTTGTTGTTTTACGTTGCCAAATTCGTCTGTTAGAATTAGGGTCAACGTACCTTTAGTTTTGATGTTTTCTAATAACATATAAAATCCTTAATAAGTATAGTATTCACCTACATACCCAGCTTCTACATAATCGTTTGTGGCGAAGTAGCTTTGCATAGCAAGTGTTTTTGTTTCTGATATTGAAACAGTCTCCGTTTTAGAAACTTCTCCAACAAGAGTTACAGTATCGCTACTGTTTGTATTATCTGAAAGTGCTTTGTCAGTTGCAGCAGCGAATACCTCAGATAAAATTTGTGATTCCGTTATAGCTCTGTCAAAATTACTTAGAGTACTAAATACTTCTGAAACTATACCGTAATTCGAAAGCGTTTTGTCAACTGTAGCAACCTGATCGTCTTCTGTAGTTGCACCCCCATCAAAATCGTCTGTAGCGTCAACTAAATCTTCTAAGACTTTGGTTGTTTCGAATACTTTTTGTTCGGCGGTATTTACTGAATCTTGCGGTGCTTTATCTACTAACTGAGTTACTGCGTCTGCTGTTATAGCGGTTTCTGCAGTTGCTGTTTTATCTATTAGTTGCGATATGGTTTCTGTGATAGCAGTAATTTCTACAAGTACTGCGGCGACAGCTTTTTGTACTTCGTCCGCGCTAACAGCTTGATCCGCAGGATCTCTATTAAAGTTAGCTGTAACTGCAACTTGTTCACTAGTAGTTGCCGTATGTAATTTGTACGCATTAACTGTAAGGTTAACTTGTTCCGTGGCAGTATCAGTATCAGTAAGCGTTCTGTTAAATTGAGCAGTTCTATCAAATTGCTCATTAGTAGTTGCATAGTCTACTAGAGTTTTATCTACTGTCGCAACCTGATCGTCTTCTGTAGTTGCGGCACCGTCAAAGTCGTCCGTAGCGTCAACTAAATCTTCTAAGACTTTGGCTGTTTCGAATACTTGTTGTTCAGCAGTAGTTATATTTTCTTGCGCGACCTTATCTACTGCTTGCGTTGTTAACTCACTTGTAGTGTTAGTATCAGTTAGTACAGGTTCAATTGACTTTTCTGCTTGTTCCGTAACAGCATTAACTTCTGTAAGTGCTCTATTAAACTGAACGGTTCTGTCAAATGTTTCCGATATAGCCGCCTGATCAACTGCAACAGAAGAAATATCTTTGCTAGTAGTTTCAGTTATAACTGCTTGATCCACTTTGCTAGCATCAAATGCAAGTTGTGTGCTTTCACTAGTAGTTGCAGTTTCTTGTGCTACTTTATTTGGATTTAAATAAGCTTGTTCCGTTATACCGGCTTGATCTTGTGCGGTTTTATCTACTGCTATAACTCTTTGTTCTGTAGTAGTTGCAGTGTCTAATTTATTGGCATTAACTGCAAGTTGAGCTAAATCTGTGACAGTGTCTACGTCTACAAACTGTCTATCAAAAGTAGCCGTTCTATCAAATTGATCGCTGATAATACCGTAGTCTACCAATGTTTTACCTACTGTAGCAACCTGATCATCATCTATGTTTGCTTCACCAAGTACGTCATCAGTGGCATCTACCCAATCTTCTAAGACTTTGTTTGCTTGGAATTCTTGTTGTTCGCTAGTAGTCGCTGCGTCTTGGGCTGCTTTGTCTAGTATTTTTGATAGTGTTTCAGTGTTAGTAGCAACATGTGCTAGTACTTTTGCAACTGTTAATTCTAGTTGTTCAGTATTAGTGGTTGTATCTATAAATGTTCTATAGTACTCTACAACTCTACTAACCACTTCTGAAGCTACGGCAGGGTCATCTAGTACTTTTACAACTGCCGCACTAACTTGATTTTGTGTACCTGCTAAGTCTACCAGTACTTTAGCTATAGCCTTTACTAGTTGCTCACTGTATCCAGGTCTATCATCTAAACGTTTAAATAGGGTGGGTTCTGGAATACTTTCCTCACCCATATTTGTAACTACTACATTTAACTCTGTACTTTTAGTTTGTGTTAGAGTATTAGGTGTAACACTAGCTAAAGTGTTAGTAGATACACTAGTTGTAGATACGCTTGTTACTATATTTGTAGTGCTACTATTATCTTGAGCAGTATTAATAGAAGCAGATACTGAAATTTGTTTAATATCTGCCATAGTATTCCTTAATCGTTAGAGCTATATGTAGGACTAAATAAAAGTTCTACCATTCCTCTAACAGGTTTCCAAGTGCGTACAAAAACGTTATCTTGTGGTTCTGTTACACGTAGCTCAAAGAAGCCATAAACTGGAGTTTCTACAGTTGGTGTTTGAGTCCAAGTTGTGCCCAATGATTTTGGAAATTGTAAGTAAATTTTATTTATTGTGGTTTCAGTCCAAAATGCTGTATCTAAAACTGGAGTTACTGCGCTTGTTCTTGCTGCACCAGTTAATAATTTATAGTATTTTCCGTTTACAGTGTAGTAGACTACTTCTTCTTTATTATAAGCTGAAGCTGCGTCCCAGTTACCAATAAGTGAGGGCACCCTAACAGTTAATACAGTAGTAATTCCGTTTGGTTTAATTGTAGTTGGTGTAGTGGTTTGTCCAACAGTATTGTTTGCTTCTACTACTACAGCCTCGTAAACATATCCTTTGTTATTAGCATTTCCATACCAACTAAGGGCGTCTTCTACAAAATTTAGTGTAATAGGGAACTCTAATTGTTCTCCACGCACAAAACTCCAAAGTACGTCACCACCATCTGTAATTAAATCATTGATGGGGTCTAATAATCTAGATCTTGCCATAAATACTCCCTTGTCTTAATAGTTTAAAGCTACTTACTTCGTTTGTAAGAGCAATAACCTCGGTTTGTAATCGCTGATTTTCTACAGTTAACTTTTGTAGTTCATGATTTAGTGCAATTACTTCAGTATGTAAACGACCTAATTCCAGGCTAAGAGCCGTATTTTGCTCACTTAGACGTTCTAGCTCAGTATGCATAAGTTTAATAATATTTGATTCAGTATCAGTACTAAGCCAATCTTTTATTAACTTTTTAAAAACAAATAAACTTGCAATTATTCCCACAGCAAGCATCATAAGTGTTTGTATTATGTCGTCTGGACTTGTATGCTCCATAAAATATATCTCCCCTATCAGGAGGTTTATTCTATAAACAACCTGCTATAACATAGTTAAACCAATTTAATTAGCGTCTAAAGCCTGTCAAGAAAAAAATTCGACACGTCTAGACATTTTGTATTATTATATCATAAGGGCAGGCTAATGTCAACATAAAAAAATACCAGCCCTAAGGCTGGTATTTTTTATTTTACCAACTTTTTATATCAAGATTGGTGTTATAGAAACTAAAGAACTGATATTGTAAACTGTTAGAATTACTGCGACCATATATACTATAGCTTTGAGTTAACTCAGGATTAGTATTGCTAGGAAATATACAGTAGTATATTAATGCACTAGAACCCCAGCTACGCATTAGTGTTTGTAGTTGTTTACGGTCTGCGTCTGGCAAGTATTCTAAATCAAACTGCATAGTTTCTGAGATAGGCTTTCGGTCTTCGTACGTGTTACCGCTACGAGTTGTAGTAATTTCACTTAAATCTTCGTAGCCTAATTGAATACCATTACTAGCTTGTCTAGTGCTTTCCCAGTATGTGCCACAAATAAGTCTAGCACAGTCAATTGCTGTAACTGTAGTACTAGTTAAGGTAATTACTAGCTTTTTAAGCTGATAAGTTGTGGGAAACCAAATACTGGTTTTAGTAGCTCCGCCAAAACCAAAATCAACGTAAGTTGGCAGCGTGTACTTATTATACAGTGCTGTTACTCGACCTGTACAAGCCGGTAGATTATCAGTTTCGTAAATAGGCGTAGTGTCTGCGGTTTCTGTGTACCCTACAATTTTAATGGTATCCCCTGCCTGCAAATTTGTTGCAGGCAGGGCTATACAACTAATGCTTTGTGCGGTTGACCAAGTTAGGGTATAAGTTACGGCAGCACCAGTGCTACGATGAACACTGGTTTTTTGGGTGTTTTTAAGGTTATCAACACTAAAACCTGAGGCAGTTGTGCTTGCTGTAATAACAGCCGCATCTGCCAAATTGTTGTAAATTACTCTTAGGTTTGCCATATTATTCCTTAAACTGAGATCGAGATATATGGAGTAGCACCAAAATCCATAACAAAAGTATTTGCAGCATTTTTAATTTGGTGCCCAACAAAAATCGAACCAGCAGCCATAACTGATGCAGACACAGTTCCAGTTACCAGTAAACTTCCGTCTATAGCAACTGTAATTTGTGTCCAGGCAGCTCCTGTCCATACCCTAGTTTGTGAAAAATTTGTGCCGTACTGAGTAACTGTATCGTTTACAACTTTCTGACCACCAAAATTATCAGTAAAATACTGATTGGCAACATCATCACTCCACGATGTTCGGCCAGATATATAAGTGGTATTGCTTCCCCGAGTACCTATTGTACCTACAGGGCCAAACCTTACTGATTTAACTTCTCCACTAATACCGTAAAAACTACTATCAACGTAGTAGCGTAAGTTACTACCTATTCCCTTGTCAACTGTTCTAACCACAACACCGTCTCTGTAATACTTTACATACCTGCCATCGTAAACAATACTTAAAACTGTATCAGTTGTATATGCTAAACCAGTATCAGCTCCCGAGCCGTTTTCATAATAATGTAAGTTGGTGGGTGCAGGAAGAATATACCAAGCATGATCAATAGTATCATAGCTAGCATTTGCAGCAGGGTCGGTATTTAAACCTAACATTAAGTGTTTATCTGTCCTAACTGATTGAAAGCTTACGTAAGCTCCTCCAGTGTAACTTTCTGCTGAATAAGCTTGTGCGCTCCAAGAACTCTCTGTACTACCTATTTTCTTTAGTTGACTACCAGTAACGATTTGTATGTCACTACTAACTATCCAAGTAATAGTGCCTGCTGCTTGTAGTGCCGAGGTAGCAGTTGATAATGCACTTGAAGCAGTAGAGTTAGCAGCATTAGCAGTACTAACAGCTGAGCTAGAATTTGTATTAGCTGTAGTAATAGTGGTAAAAATATTATTACCACTAGTATCATAAATAGTTAGTCCATTATCATAAACTAGTCTAGCTGCAGTAGCACTGCCTACTCTAAACTTTCCGTCGCTATTTAAGTAGTATCCGTCTCCTGCACTAAAAGTAAGAGTACCTGGACTAGCCCCGCCTTTAATTGAACCACTAACTGTTAAATCACCAGTATTTGTGGTGATTGCAGATAAACTACCAACCTTTAAAGAACTAATGTAAGGGAATCCCCATGTAGTATTACTATTAGTAACAAATACACCATCACTTTGGTAAAGTGTTTGTCCTGCAGCTATACTAGTAGGTGCATTTGTAGTCCAAGTTATACCAGTAAACCAGGTTCCGACTGCAGGTAAGCTATCTCCAGTAGCCGTATATGTTGTGGGAGTACCGCTAGGTGTAGTAGTAACTAAAGCATATGCTCTGCGAGCACTGGCTCCGTCTGTACCATAGTAGCGTATTGGGGTAATACTTGCAGAACTCCAATTTACAGCAGTACTTGTGTCAGTTTGTGCAGCAATTAAACTAACTGCCGCTTGATAAAGTGTAAAGCCAGTTTGAGCAGCTGGTGGGGTTAGACTCCAATTTGTAGGTGCTGCAGTTATGGCGTTTGTTAGCCAAGTATACGTTGTAGATCCGGAAATAGTAGGTATGCTTAGTGCATTTTGGTATACTATGGCACTATAAGTTTTAATTAGTGCGTTAGCTTCTGTTGTTATTTGTCTTGTTACTCCACCAGCCCAGCTAGTGCTATTTACAGTATAAGTAGTTGTACTAAGAGAAGACTGCGCTAATATGGCTACGGTAATTTGCCATAGTTTGATGCCTACACCACCTGGACTAGTAGGTACAGTTTCTTTCCATGCATCAGTACCTATATATACATGGCCTTTTGTTAACCACGTATAGGTACTTGTACCAGTTGGAGTAGCTGGTTGTGTAGTCGACCATTGGTAAAGTGCAATTTCTGCTAATTGTGAGCCACCAGTACCTTGCTTAGCCTTAGTTATAGTATAAGTTGTAGTATAAGCAATTAAATTTCTGGTTGCAGTAAGTGTAAAATTCTCAGTATTACTAGTCCAAGCATTCGGTGTAGCTTCATTAACAGTTATTAAACCAGTTGAAGCGTTTACCGCAACTGTTACACCATTTTTTGTTTGTGTTGCAGGAGTATACACTACGCCAGTAGTTATTTTAGATACGCCATTATACAACTCAACAAAATTATCTGCGGCAGGTAAGGTATAGCCAGTACCGTCTGTATAAGAAGGCAGTAAATCAACGGCTCTAGTAGTTCTTGCTACTAGCTGGTTAAATATTTTGGAAATTGTAATTGGCACTGCCTGGTAGTTTACACCTTGGTAGTTTAAGCTAGCATTTATAGTAACTACATCCCCTGTAAAATTATCAGGGTTAATAGAAAGTTGATTACCACTAATTGTTGGTGCTGTAGAAAATCCAGAATAAGTAAATGTAACTGTGCCTTGTAAGTAACCTGCTAAAGTTGCTGTTACTACTGCTGCAACTGGTTGTGGTTGATTATCAGATCCATATTTAAACTGTAAAGTAGGGCAAGTCAAACTAATATAATTAGTAGATACTCCTACTACTCTAATAGCAGTATTTTTTAAAGCTACGTCTCTGGCATTCACGGCTGTTACTGTCATACTAAAACTCCTATGCTGACTATTCCGGTGGTCCAATTACGGGTTACGGAATATACCATGCCTAATTTTCCTGCACTTAATCCAAATCTAGCGCTCTGTATTGTTACTATATCACCTAACTGTACAAACATTAAGTGTGGTAAATAGTTAGCAGTAATTACGTATCTTTGTGTTTCCCATAAACTAAGACGTTTTTGTGCTTCTGTAGTAGCTTCAGAAGTAACTAGCAGTAGTGTTTCTTCTTCACTAACAGTCCCACTGTCTCTGTATAAGGTCTTTTTATCGGTATTTTCTAAAGGCAAGTAAATATAAGGTTCATCGAACCTACTTTCAGGATTTACGCCACCGGCTACTGTGGTTTGAATAGTATAATTTTTGCAATAACCTAATTTAATGCTGGGTTTGACTGGAAACATTTGTTGAATACTTAAAGAGTTAAGTATCATGTTATCGTCATTAAGCGTATATTTTGCTGTTCCTGCTGGCGCTTTAATTTCTACTAAACGTAATTTACTAGCACTTACAACGCCGCTTGTTACCACAATTGACGGGCATATTAAGTTTGCATTTAAACTTTTTGCTAATTGATTGCAAGCATCTAAGATATTTGTGCGATCACTAGAATAAAAACCTACTGCACTTGCGTTAGTAAAGTCATCAAAACTTATTTCGCTATCTGTAAACCTATTTGCGGTAGTACCGTAATTAGTGACTATTTGTCTAATAATTCCAGGTACTGTATTAGTGTATGTAGTTCTGCCCTGCGCACTACAAGTAATAGTTCCTACTGGACTAGTTAGTAGTGTAAAAGTACCTGAACCATTATTTTCAGTTACTGTAATTGGAACACCACTATCCCTGGCTTCAATTAAACCATTTATAGCACCATCATGAATCATGTACGTTTGGCCTGCGCCACTGACGCCACCCACATTAAAAGTTAGTGAGCCTGCGGTATTTGAAGATGCACTTGTAATTGTGATTTGTGTTGGACTATCAACATTTACAATAGTAGGCGTAGTACCAAATGCACCTGTACCACTTACTTTTGTTAATACTTGGCCAGCAAGCATACTAGTAGTAGATGTGATACCTGTTATTGTTGATGTAGTAGCCGAAGTAGTTATAACTCCAGGTATGCCACTAGCACCGCCTTTGTCTACCAATAGCGGTTGAATATTAAATGCTTCGCCAAATAACAGCGGCAAAATATTTTTTAGTGCGTTCTGAGAGTAATTAGTATCTGCTAGTGTACGCTCTGAAATAGGGTCGTTTAAACGCTGTAGTTTATCAAATAGTGTAAAACTTAAAGCATTTTCGCCAGGCGCAGTTATTTCTTGTATTAAACCATCAAAGATTAGTACAAAATCTGATTTAGGCCAACTGGGGTCGCCTAAGTAAACTTTAATTGGTCGCTTGCTCCACACATACGTTAAATATGCGTCATGAACACCACCAGTATTAACAATTTCAAGACTACCAAAACTAAGTGAAGCCTGACCGTCAACATTTAAACTTTCTGAAAAACTTAAGCCGCCTGTTATAGCGGCATTATAGTTTTGATTGTCGCCAAAATAAGCAACATTAGATAAAAAGAAGCTGGAAACTGCGGAGTTTCCAACTTCTGTAATATCTGCTAATACACATTTAATATGACCTGGCGTATTAAGCCAGGTCACCATTTCTGTTACTGTTTTCATTTAATCGTAGCCTTATTCTGAATACGAGTTACTTGAACTGTTTTATCAGATCCATCTGTAACTGCTTGAGCAATTTGCTCAGTGTTACGATCAGTAGCTTGAGCATTCATAACAGCACCTTCTGCAACAGTACGTTCTAAACTTGTTATTTTCTGATTTAATTCACGGATTTGAATAGACATATCGCGAGTATAGTTATCAGTAGTAGTTAGTCTAGACATTAGCACAAAGTTATCTGCTGCAGGAATAACGCGCTCACCTTTGTGAATTAACGCTGTCATATCTTGTGGCACGTAATTTGTACCTGTTGCCATTACCTTAGAATAACCAGTACCTATTAGCTTAGAAGTAGCATCTATGTATTCTTGCATTAATGTTGCAGTTGTTTTGCTACTGGCTTCAATGCTAAATAAATAGCTTTCAGAAGTTTTTAATGTATCTAGTTGTCTTTGTGAGTCAGTTAACTGAGTTTCTAGGGTACTACTTGTTTGTGCAACTATAGCAAGTACTGTATTAAAGTCAGCGGTATATTGAGCACCACTTGCAAAAAGTTCACGACTTAAACCTAAGAACTTATCAGTTGAACCCGATAATTTACTAATGGCTAAATTACGTGCATCTTCTTCTTCTTTGGTTTTTGGTATACCGTTAATAATAGATAGCAGGTTAGTAATATCGTCTTTTGCAGATTGATATTGTTGACTTGTAGTCATTGAACCTTTATCACCTGTTAACAGTGCATTTTTATAGTCGCTTAAACTAGTAATTTGACCTTTAATAGTTTTGGTTACACCATCAAGATTTGTTTTTAGATTTTTAGCGGCAGTTTGTTGTTCACCAAGAGCCCAAATTTGCTTTTGCAATGCTTGATTGCTTGCATCAAGTGCTAGCAATTCTTTATTGCGTAAAGTTATTGTATCACCTTCTAATTCTAAAATCTTCTTTTGTAAACCTTCGCGTTCTGCGGCTACTTTTTCTTGTGCCTTAAACACTTGATCAATTCCTGGGGCCAGGTTCATTAAAGCTTGGTAAGTATCGCGACCTGTTTGTGTAGTAACGTCTAAAGATCTTATTAGTGCTACAAAACCTTCTCGACTAGTTGCAGTAGTAATTTTTAGTCTTGCTAATTCATAATTTACTGCTTTTTGTACAGGTACTAACTGTTCTGATTCACTTAAGAAATTGGTCTTAAAGAAGTCATATTGACTAATAAATTGTTCTAGGTTTCCTGCTGCCGTAACCATACCTTCAGTTACATCAAACAAGTCCGTTACAAGTTTTTCAATACCAATATTTGTAAGAACTTGTTGAATCTTAGTATTAGCATCAACAACTCTAACTACAGTAGTT
>Ga0049081_10001041_pt1 | contig 10474 bp, 11 predicted proteins | sample GreLakmeER78MSRF_FD_66717 | JGI IMG/M metagenome (GOLD analysis project Ga0049081, IMG submission 66717) | Freshwater lentic microbial communities from great Laurentian Lakes, MI, USA - Great Lakes metaG ER78MSRF | ecosystem: Environmental > Aquatic > Freshwater > Lake | place: Great Lakes...
TAATTGAATATAACTAAATAGAGTGAAGATAACATATTTCATATTGTAATTTTTTCAAAGGTACAATTTTAAAATCTCATCAAAAAGCGGCATTTGTTCATTTAATCCCATGCAATATTCATTTGACCATTTCAATTCGATAAAGAAAAATTAGATTTGATATTAAGGAATAAGGAGAAAAAGTGGGTTATCTGAAATTAATTCTAACCGATCCTGCAAAATGATGCAGAAATAGTTTATAGTTTGATAACAGTTTAATAGTTTTAATCGTTTAGAATTAAGATAACCCGCTTCTTTTAACACATATTGCAGTATTTGTTAAAAGAAGTTTTTCAACTAATTTTTTAATTTAGGTTTTTGGTTTAAAAACGGTTGTCTAGTTGGCAACCGTTTTTATTTGATACAAAATCGGTCTACTCGGACTGGCATCATTTTCAATAGGTGCTACTTGCAAATCCAATACGTATTCTCCGTCTAAAATTGCGTTTTCAACGAAAATCAATTCCGTTATCGTTCTTGTTAAATCAGGTAAATTTGGCACATTCCAAAACCGATGATGAAAAGCCAATTCACCGCCATCTATTTCACGATCTACTGAAGGCAAATCAGTTAAAAAATGTACAACTTTCATTTCGTCTAACAAATCAACAACCTCTTTTTCAAAATAGGGCGGATTGGTATCGGAATAATTTACATGTCTTTTTTTCAATGAATTAGGCATCAAACGGACAATCAACGCTTCAACCTCTATCAATGGATTAATCAGGGTTTCAAGCTGTTTTTTCGTAATTACCTCATCCAATGTATTGTGTACATTATTCCATATTTTCTCAGGTTCAATGGTAACTAATAGTGCTGATACAAGAAATTTCTTCAAGGATTGATTAATTGAAAAAACTTGTTCCGTTATATGCCCGCAACATTCTGTGTGAGTACCGTGTCCGTGAGGATTAAAAAAGATATTTCTAAAATTCACTCCCCCTCCTTCTTGAATAGAACCTAAAAACGCATCTGTCCGAACCGGTTCAATAGTAGGGGCATCTAAATACCAAGCACGAACTGAATCAGTTACAGCATTCACAGGAATAGAAATATCCAATGGTTCAGTAGTTTCAATATAATTTTCGGGAGAAAGAAATAATTTCATGGTAACGAAAATAAGGAAAGTTATTCGAATAGTTTCAAACAATGCTGCTAACTTACTGTTTAAACCCTAACTTTGTACTATGGGTATTGTAGAACAAATTATAAAACCTATTCAACATGAAATGGTTGAATTTGAGCATCGATTCAGAGAAAACATGCAATCGGAAGTTGCAATGTTGGACAAAGTCACCCATTACATCATCAAACGAAAAGGGAAACAAGTTCGCCCAATTTTTGTATTTCTTACTGCTAAAATGCTTGGCGAAGTTTCCAACAAAACGTATGATGCCGCGACCTTAGTTGAATTGTTACACACCGCGACGTTAGTGCATGACGATGTTGTTGATGATGCGAATGAAAGAAGAGGATTTTTTTCAATAAACGCTTTATGGAAAAACAAAGTAGCCGTTCTTGTTGGTGATTATATGCTTTCAAAAATATTGTTATTATCCATTGAAAAACAAAATCCCGATTTGTTGGAGGTGGTTGCAAGATCGGTAAAAGAAATGAGTGAAGGAGAGTTACTCCAAATTGAAAAAGCTAGATTACTTAATATTACAGAGGAAATTTATTTCGATGTGATCCGAAAAAAAACAGCCTCGTTAATTGCAACTTGTTGCGAAAGTGGGGCTTTATCAGTAAATCAACCTGAAAATCGGGAAAAGATGCGATTATTTGGAGAGAATATTGGGATTGCATTTCAAATTAAAGACGACATTTTTGATTACGGTACACCAAATGATATTGGAAAACCGACCGGCTTAGATATTCGCGAAAGAAAATTAACACTACCCATAATTTATGCGTTGAATAATTCAGCACCAGAAATTAAGAAAGAATTAACGTTAATTATTAAAAATGAAAATGAAAATCCAAAAGCGGTAAAACGCGCGGTAGAAATTGTAATAGCCTGTGGAGGAATAGAATATGGGTACAAGAGAATGAAAGAATTTGCAGATAAAGCATTGCAATTAATTGCCGAATTCCCCTCGAATGAAGCAAAAACTTCGTTAGAACTATTGGTGAGTTATACCATGAATCGAGAGAAATAATTTATTGTTTTAAGAATGATGCACCATTTTCAATTCCGAAAATTGCTTAACTTCGAATAGAAACCAATCAATGAAAAAATTAATGAATCAACTATGAAAAAGTTCCTTTTCCTTTTATTTGTAATTATTTTAACAAGTTGTTCCGAGGATGAACCAGTTAAAAAGAATCCATTAATTGAAACCAAAGATGGAGTTGAGACAATTTGGTATCCTGGTAAAACGCAAGTTAAATATAGAAGAGAACACGATAAAAATAAAAAAAGACACGGTAAATGGATGTTGTATAACCCCGGAGGTAAGGTCATGTCTAGTTCTTCCTACGATCATGGGAAGAAAACAGGTGTTTGGTTGGTCAACTTTCCTAATGGTCAACTTCGTTATACAGGTGAATATCGAAATGATTTACAATTTGGAATATGGGTTTTTTACTCGATTACCGGAAAGAAAACATTAGAAATCACTTATGACGACAAGGGAAAAATTAGTAATCAGGAACGTTTTGAAAATCCAAATTCAAAAAAAGCGGAAAAAGATAGTACAAAGCAGACCAAAAAGTCTATTGCCAAATAATTCAATTCGAATTGAGTAAAATAGCGCCACATATCATCGATGAAATCATGCAGGCATCTCGCATTGAGGAGGTTATTGGCACATTTGTTAATTTGAGAAGAGCTGGTTCCAATTTGAAAGGGTTGAGTCCATTCACAGATGAAAAAACACCTTCCTTTGTTGTTTCACCCGCTAAGCAAATCTTTAAATGTTTTTCAACTGGTAAAGGGGGAACGGTTGTTTCGTTCCTCATGGAAAAAGAACACTTTTCGTATCCGGAAGCCCTTCGTTGGTTAGCTAATCGATACAATATTGCGATTCCTGAGGATAAAGAAGCAACAGCAGAGGAACTGGCATTTTTAAATGAACGAGATAGTTTATACATTATTAATGATTTTGCTCGTAATCATTTTAAGGATAATCTCTTTGAAAGTGAGGAAGGAAAAGCAATCGGTTTATCCTATTTTGAGGAACGGGGTTTTCGCAAGGACATCATTGAAAAATTTCAACTGGGATATTGCCTCAACAAAGGAGACGATTTTACGAAGGCAGCCATAGATAAGGGGTATAATTTAGAATACTTAGAAAAAGTTGGTTTAGTAAAATCAAAAGACGACCGACATTTCGATTTTTTCCGAGGAAGAGTAATGTTCCCAATCCATAGTGTAAGTGGAAGAGTGTTAGGATTTGGTGGAAGAACACTAATCACTGATAAGAAAATTGCTAAGTATTTCAATTCTCCTGAAAGTGTAATTTACAATAAAAGTGAAATCTTATACGGTTTATACTTCGCAAAAGGGGATATAATCAAGTATGACAATTGTTTTTTATGTGAGGGATACACGGATGTAATATCCTTACATCAAGCAGGATTAATAAATGTTGTTGCTTCATCAGGTACTTCGCTAACCAAGGATCAAATAAAATTAATTCGCCGTTATACCCAAAACATAACAATTTTATACGATGGTGATTCCGCTGGAATCAAAGCATCATTTCGGGGAATCGATTTGATTTTGGAAGAAGGCATGAATGTTAAAGTGGTTCTTTTTCCCAACGGAGAGGACCCAGATTCTTTTGCGAAAAAAAATAGCACCTCAGAATTAGATGATTACATTAAAACGAACACACAAGATTTTATCTCATTTAAAGCAGGTATTTTACTTGGTGAATCAAGCAATGATCCACTGAAGAAAGCTGAATTAATTAGGGATATTGTTCATTCAGTATCGTTGATTCCGAATTCAATCACGCGTTCGGTTTATGTTCAGCAAATTGCGACCTTATTTCACATTGACGAAGCTGTAATTTCGAATGAATTATTGAGATTACGAAAAAAAATAGTTGCCAAGCAATTTGATGCTCCTGATATTTTAGATGTTCCTGTTGAAAACCAACCACTTGTAACCGATTTATTAGTTGGGAAAACCGATCCGAAAGATTTTCATCATGAATTTGAAATCATTCGTTTATTATTAAAATACGGGACATTTGAAATAAAAATCAATCAAAATGAAGAGCTGATTTCGACCAGTGTAATTGAATTTATTTGTCAGGAAATAACCCGAGATGAACTCAGTTTTGAGTCTCCAATTCATGCTTCTATTTTCGCCCTTTATTTAGATGGATTAGCAGAAAACACGCTTTATTCAGCCAGTTTTTTCAAGCGCATGGAGGATCAATCCATTGTTGCGTTTGTTTCAGACATTGAAAGCAACGAATATGAATTAAGCAATCGATGGTTAACGAAATATAAAATTGAGACAAAAACAGAATTGGATCAATTATATGAAACAGTTATTGATTCTATTTATCATTTTAAATCAAAAAAAATTGATTTAAAAATTCAAGAAATTCAAAATGAATTGCAATCGAATTCTTCATTAAGTGATGAAGAAATGTTAATTTTACTTGCTGAACACATGAAATATGAACGGGTAAAACGTGTTTTTGCAGATAAACTAGGACGAATAATACTTAAATAATGTTTTCAACTACCATTTTCAATTTAGGGCCTTACCAAATTTGCTTGTGGAATATTATTTTACTTTCCTTCATCTTCCTTATTTCAGTGATTTTACGACGCGTCATTCATCGATTATTAAAACGATATTTGAAAAATGCCAATATTCGGGTAGAAGGTAGGCGTGTAACATGGCTCAAACTTTTAAGTCAAAGCGTTTATTTATTCGCATTATACGTTGGGATTATTAGTCTAAAATTCAATAATCCAGGTGTTACTTTCTCAGATTTTTTGAATTATAATTTACTTTCATTTTCCAAATTCAAACTCAATTTCTATCACTGCGTATTATTGTTTTCCGTCTTTTTTGGAGCCAAAATGCTTGTCAATATTATAAAACTATATATTTCTAGGAAATTTCGAGAAAATTCTCAATACGATAAAGGTTCAGAGTATGTTTATTTTCAAATTGCGAAATACGTAATTTATGTTTTTAGTATACTTATAAGTTTTCAAGTACTAAATATAGATCTCACTTTATTACTAACTGGTTCTGCAGCACTACTTGTTGGGCTTGGGCTTGGACTTCAGGATGTTTTCAAGGATATGATTGCAGGAATTGTTTTGCTTTTTGAAGGAAATGTTCGTGTGGGAGATATTGTTGAAATCAATAGCATTGGAAAATCTTCTGGAATAATTGCTAAAATCATTAAAATCAATGTTAGAACTACACAAATTGAGACAAGGGAAGGAAATGTATTGATTATTCCAAATACACGATTAACCCAAGATAATGTTGAAAACTGGAGCCATGGTTCTGAACTGTCTCGTTTTTCTATAACCATGAATATCGCTTATGGAAGTAATACAGAATTAGTTTCACGCCTGCTGAAACAAGCTGCTTTGGCTCATCCAAAAGTGAAAAAAAATCAACCGGTGTTTGTTCGATTAGCGGGTTTTGGAGAAAATGGATTAGAAATGGAGTTGATTTTCTGGGCAGACCAAAGCTGGGATATCAATAACTATAAATCTGAAATTCGTTTGGAAATTGATCGATTGTTCAGGGAATATAAAATCATCATTCCATATCCGCAGAGGGTTGTACATCAAAACAATCAACCATCAGATTTTAATCCACCTGGATTATGATTCGCATAACTCCATTCAAAGCAATACGACCGGTTCGTGACAAAGTACACCTCGTTGCTACGCGACCATATTACACGTACAAAAAAAACGTTTTAAAAGCCAAATTAGAAGAAAATCCATTTACTTTTCTTAGAATAATCAACCCGGAATTCAATTTAGAGCGAAAGACCAAACCAAACTCACACGAACGGTTTTTGCATGTTCAAGATAAGTATGTTGAATTTTTGAATCAAGGAGTCTTATTTCAAGAGGAGAAAGAAGCAATTTATATTTATCAGCAGACAAAAAATGGGCATCAATTTACTGGAGTTATTGCTGGTGCAAGTATAGACGATTACGAATTAGGTAAGATTAAAAAGCATGAAGCAACACTCACTTCACGAGAAGAAATGTTTGTTGATTATTTGAACATTGTTGGCTTCAATGCGGAGCCAGTTTTACTTTCTCATCCGGCTCACGATAAATTGGAAATAACTTTACTTCGATTGATGCAAGTGCGTCCGGAATATGAATTTACCACCACGGATGAAGTAAAGCATGAATTATGGGTGCTCTCTGAAGAGGATTCACTTGAAATACAACGGTATTTTTCTGAAATAGAACTATTGTATATTGCGGACGGTCATCATCGTTCAGCATCTTCTGCAGGATTAAGGAATTTGAGGAAGAAAAAAAATCAACCTGGTTTTACTAATGAAGATTATTTTTTAGCCTTTCTAATGGATGAACGTAAAATGCAAATCCTAGAATTCAATCGACTGGTGAAAACCATGAATAATCTTTCTAAAGAAGAATTTTTAAAATCGTTAGAAAAAATTGGGTCATTGACATCCTTAAACCATTCACAAAAACCGTTGCGCGAACATCAAATCACATTTTACCTAGATTCGAATTGGTATGCGTTAAACATTGACAAAACAATGATTCCATCAAATGATCCTGTAAAATGTTTGGATACCGATTTATTAACCGAATTGATTTTAAGACCTATTTTAGGAATTCAAGACCTAAAAACAGATCCAAATATCAATTTTGTAAGTGGTGCAGAATCACTAGAAAGTATCGTTTCTTCGGTAAATTCAGGCAAATTCAATATGGCTTTTATCCTCTACCCTATTTCCATAGATCAAGTTAAAGCTGTTGCCGATGCCAATGGGATTATGCCGCCAAAATCAACTTGGGTAGAGCCAAAATTACGCAGCGGATTAACGATTTACAACATCAATGAATAATTCTCTTGAATCAACGTATCGGGATATAAAAGCTACAATTCCCGAGAAAGTGACTTTAGTTGCTGTATCAAAAACAAAACCGGCCAGCCTTATTCAGGATTTATATGATATCGATCAACGCATTTTTGGTGAAAATCGAGTACAAGAATTGGAAGAAAAACACCAAGCCTTACCTAAAGATATTCAATGGCACTTGATTGGTCATTTACAGCGAAATAAAGTTAAATATATTGCTCCTTTTGTAGCAATGATTCATTCCATTGATAGTGAAAGATTACTGGACGAAGTTAACTTACAGGCAAAGAAAAACAACCGAAAAATAAAAGTGCTTCTTCAATTTTACATTGCCCAAGAAGAAACAAAGTTCGGTTTTGATTTGGAAGAAATAAAGGAATTATTTACAAGGAGATCACCAGAAACGTTTGATTCAATTGAATTTTGTGGTGTTATGGGAATGGCCAGTTTTTCGGATGATAAAATTCAAGTTCGAAGTGAATTCCAAAATTTAAAATTGATTTTTCATCAATTAAAATCAACCTATTTTTCCAATTCATCCTCTTTTTCAGAGATTTCAATGGGAATGAGTGGCGATTACCTTATGGCAATTGAAGAAGGAAGCACCATGGTGAGGGTTGGAAGTTCCTTGTTCAGTACTCGATAACCCAAAATAAAACCACAAAAAGGTGTAATATATTGCATTTTAAGTTATATTTACTACACCAAAATCAGAATAAATATTAATTAGTGCTATTTAATGCTCTTTTTATTGAATTTAAAAAAAAAGTAGTATATTTGTATTAAATAAAGCAATATAATGCACTTTAACGAAATAATTAATACCATCAAAGTTCGTCGTGAATCTTTAAAAGTAACCCAAGAAACTTTGGCAGAAATGTCTGGAGTTGGTTTACGAACATTAAAGCAATTCGAAAGCGGAAAAGGAAATCCTACCCTCTCAACGCTTACTAAAATTTGCAATGTTTTGGGAATTGAAATTTATTTAGGAATTAAACATATAACAATCAAATAATGAGATCTGCCAAGGTTTTATATAAAAATGAGGAAACCGGTATCATTACCCAAAACGATGATGGGTCATTTTCATTTCGGTATCATTCGAATTGGTTAGAAGATTCTCAAAAGCCTAGTATTAGTCTTACATTACCGAAATCAACAGATGTTTATTCATCCAAATTTCTATTTCCTTTTTTTTACAACATGTTACCAGAAGGAACAAACAAACAAATGGCCTGCGCATTTCACCGCATAGATCCAGAAGATTATTTTGGATTATTAATGAATACAGCGAATATTGACTCAATTGGAGCAGTTCGAATTATTAAAATATAACCTGAAGTGAATTTACCGAAAATAGCATATTGCCCGGGAACATTATCAAGTGGATTTGAAACGTATAGTCAAACTGCACTAAATAGGGTTTTTCATGGAAAGAAAGTTCATCACTTTTTGCCTTATGATTCGCCAAACTCGAACGAAGAAAATAATATTCTATTCGATGAAAACAGAAAAAGGATCTCAATTTCTGGTGTACAAGAAAAATTTTCGGTTGTTTTGGAAAAAAATAAATTACGGTTAGCTCGTGAAAATGAAGCAGGGACACACATTTTGAAACCAATTCCAAATTTTGGAAAAAAAGCGGATCAAATGCCAGCTAACGAGCATTTGACTATGCAAATCGCTCGGCAAATTTATGGGATCGAAACTGCAGAAAATGCGCTCATCTTCTTTAAAGACGGAACGCCAGCATACATCACAAAGCGATTTGACGTTCAATCAGACGGCTCCAAACTAGCACAAGATGATTTTGCTTCATTATCGGAAAAAACCCCACAAACATATGGCGAGAATTATAAATACTTAGGAAATTATTTGGAACTTTTTCAATTGATGGAACGCTACTTACCTATCTACAAAATTGAAGCACCAAAACTTTTTAAGATACTCATTTTTAACTATTTATTTTCCAATGGAGATGCGCATTTGAAGAATTTTTCACTAACGGAAACTCCAATGGGAGATTATCGACTTAGCCCAGCATATGATTTATTGAATAGCCGAATACATATCGATGATAAGGAATTTGCCCTCGAGGATGGACTATTGCCGCGCAATTTAGCGACCGGAAAAATGAGTTCACAATTTGCGAATCTTGCACGTGAAGCAGGAATAAGCGATAAAATTTTTCAGTCAATAAAGACATTAATGACGACGCAAACCACGCAAGTTGAAAAAATGATAGAAGCTTCCTTTCTCAACGATTCAATAAAAAGAAATTACCTTCAATCCTATCAAAGACGGTTGAATCTTTTTATTAAGGAATAAAGGATTATTGCTCCCGCCAAATCTCCCAACTTTTCAAGACTTGTTCTTTTTGCATGGATTCACCGTTGAGAATTTACTTTTCTACTATGTTTTTTTTAAACACTTATTATCATCTTCAAAAGAATAACTGGTTTTACTATATGGTCTAAAATTAAGTTATATGGTTTTATCTGTTATCATTCCAATTATTATTTTCAATTGAAATGAACTAACCAATCAATCCTAGATCTTTATCTTTTTGAATGTGCTTTTTAATTTTACGAATCCCAACAATCCAAAACCCGATAACAACGATAGTAAACAGTAACATTAATAATAAAGACAGCAGGGGATTAGCGTTTTCATGAGACATATACATTAAGCAAAAATTATATGTACCATGAACCAAAATTGGAAACAATAGCGCTTTTATTAAAAACCCTTTTCTTTGATCATCATCAGCGTGAAATTTGGATAAAGAAAAATAATAACCCATAATTACTGCAAAAAAACCATGGGCAGGAACAGCAGTAAATGCTCTAGCAATCGCAACTGTCATACCACCTTGAAATACATAAAGAATATTTTCGATCAGCGCAAATCCCAATGAAACAAAAACAGCATAAACAATACCATCATAGTTTTGATCAAAATGTTTACTTTTCCAAATAAACCAATATAAAAATAGAAATTTACAGCATTCTTCAACCAAACCTGCAGACAAATACGCATCATAAAATGAACCCAAAACAGCGTATTGTTTAAGGTTTTCTCCAATTGGGTTAAATAAAAAGATTCCAACTAACAAGGTAAGTATTACGGATAAAACCCCGCCTGAAAAAGCTTTAAGTAACATGATGAAGGGTTCCCTAATGGTATCTCGTTGGTAAATAACAAACATAAAAATGATTGCTGGTGTTATTGATGCAATTAGTAAAGTCAAAATTCTACATTTATATATTATTTACAATTATAAGCATAAAAAATTGAATCTAGTTAGTATTCCAAATCTCCCAACTTTTCAAGGCTTGTTCTTTTAGCATGGATTCGCCGTTGAGAAT
>Ga0049081_10001044_pt1 | contig 10448 bp, 11 predicted proteins | sample GreLakmeER78MSRF_FD_66717 | JGI IMG/M metagenome (GOLD analysis project Ga0049081, IMG submission 66717) | Freshwater lentic microbial communities from great Laurentian Lakes, MI, USA - Great Lakes metaG ER78MSRF | ecosystem: Environmental > Aquatic > Freshwater > Lake | place: Great Lakes...
CCCTACATGGCCAGCCGATGCGGTCGAACGGCGCTCTTTGGCTGCCCTGGTGCCATATGCGCGCAACGCGAGGACGCATTCAGACGCTCAGGTAGCGCAGATTGCCGCTTCCATCCGCGAATGGGGCTGGACGACGCCTGTGCTGGTCGACGAAGCCGGCGGGATCATTGCCGGGCATGGTCGGGTGATGGCAGCCAGGACGCTCAATCTCCCGGACGTGCCGGTGATGGTCGCGCGCGGTTGGACCGAGGCCCAGAAAAAGGCTTACGTCTTGGCTGACAACAAGTTGGCGCTGAATGCCGGATGGGATGACGCACTGCTGCGGGTTGAGCTTGAAGACCTGAAATTTGACGGGTTCGACCTGGGCTTGATCGGGTTCGCCGATCTGGAATTGGACGACATTTTCGGCAGCGAAGCCGATGGCGGGGAGGGTTCCGGCGGATCGTCCGGCGCCGGCAGTCTAGCGGCTCAGTTTGGTATTCCGCCGTTCTCGGTTCTCAACGCTCGCGAAGGCTGGTGGCAGGACCGCAAGGCTGCGTGGATTGCCCTCGGGATCAGGAGTGAAGTTGGGCGTGGTGGAACGCCGGAAACTTCGGCGCGAGTGGGACCTGATGACGAGGCCACCTATCGGACGATAGGTGGCCGCAAGCCCAACGCAATTCCGGGGGGGGCAGCCCCCGGCGGGTCGATGATGCCGGCGGCTGATTACAGCAAGCGCCAGCGCGGTGACGGAAAGGGCCGTCCGGTTGCGTAAGCTTGACGCCAGGGTGTTCGGCCAAGACTTGATGCGCGGCGAGCATGTTGAGGGGAAAGGTATGAATACCGCTCCCGGCCTGACCTGGGTCTGTGGCGATAGGGACCCTGGGGAGTTGGACGAAACTAGCCGCAAGAGTCTTGCGGCTAGTTCAAGCGGCACCAGCATTTTCGACCCCGTCCTATGTGAGCTTGCATACCGGTGGTTTTGTTCGCCCGATGGCCTAGTGCTTGACCCGTTTGCGGGCGGCTCGGTTCGCGGCATTGTCGCATCAAAGCTCGGCCGCTTGTATGTCGGCCTGGACCTGAGGCCGGAGCAGATCGAGGCCAATCGGGAACAGGCCGAGGCGATTTGCGGCGATCCGATGCCGGTTTGGCATGTTGGCGATAGCCGGCAGATCGACCGGATAGCCGCGGGCGTTGAGGCGGATTTCGTGTTTTCGTGCCCACCTTATGCCGATCTTGAGCGGTACAGCGACGATCCAGCCGACCTATCGACGCTGGCCTATGACAAGTTCCGGGTCGCTTATACCGAGATTATTGAGAAGGCGTGTTCGCTGCTAAAGCCTGACCGCTTTGCGTGTTTCGTGGTCGGCGATGTCCGCGACAAACAAGGCCTTTATCACGGTTTCCCCTGGCACACGGTTCAAGCATTTCAGGCGGCGGGGCTTCGGCTTTACAATGAGGCCGTGCTGGTAACGGCGGTCGGCTCGCTGCCTATCCGGGTCGGTAAGCAGTTCACCGCTTCGCGGAAACTCGGCAAGACGCATCAGAACGTGTTGGTTTTTGTCAAGGGCGATCCGAAGCGGGCTACGGAGGCAGCTGGCGAGTGCCAGTTTGGCGAGATACCTGCGATGGAAGGCGTTGAACCTCTATGACGGGGAAGCCGGGCCGGTGACGTTCCAGAACAGCACGCCCCCTTTGCCATGTTTGCGGGCGCATACTTCCCACGCCTTCGCGTCATAGTGCGGATCGGACGGAAACGGCGCGGCCCCGCGCAAGGCAAAGTCGTACGGTTTCGGGTAAATGTGGATTGAGGCGCCGGCTACGTCTTGTGGCGACAGCGTGCGACCAATTTGCACGGCATGGCGTCTCGCGTTCGGCCATGCTCGCGATAACCCGCGCATGAGGACACCGCTACCAGCCGCGCACCAGACCTCATCCGGTTGGATGTTCAACGAGTTGGCGGCGTTCGCGATGATATCGACGGCTTCGGGAAGATCGGCTCCAAACGGCAGCAACCATGCTCCGCTGGCCGCACAATACTCTCGCGCCCTGGCTTGGACGACGGACAGATAGCCGGGCCTTACCTGTAGCACTGCGGCGCCCATGCGCTTTGCCTCAATGGCGCGCGGGTGCGGCGTGGCTCGATTGGCGACAAAGATTGTGGCGCGACCTCCGGTTGCTGCCGCTGCATGGGCCAAGGCGGTTTGTGCGCCACCCTGGGCTGGGCTGGCGTAGACGATTTCCGGGTATCGGGCAAAAAGAGGGATAAAAATACGGGCTTTGGTGCCGCCCGCGTAGAGATCGTCTCGCACAACCGTGACGTTGGCGTGCTGCGTTATGATCGGGATCATCTCATGTGGTCCGGCACAAAGTGGTTAACCCGCTCGGGCGTGATGGCGTAAACGATCGCGCGCCGTCCGTTCTTCCCGTGTTCAGCGTTCATGCGGGATTCCACGGCCCTTGCGTCCGGTATTGATGCAGCGGTCTCGCGGAATACCTCGTGCGGGCTTTTCCGCAGGTAAATTGTAAACGACACGGCCCGAGCGATCTGGGTTTCGGTGTGGATGTCGGCAGCGTGCTTCTTACGCGACATTTTATGTATCCTTGGTTGGGGTTGGTTTTTCCGAAAGAAGTCGCAGGACGACCCACATTTCCCCTGGCACCGAGGATTTCCCCCGGCACCAGTTTGAAATGGACCTGAGCAAAGTGGGCTGACTTCGTGGATCGCCTAAGCCGCGCATGGTTCTGGCAAGGCCGGATTGGGATAGCCCTATCTGGCAGATTGCATCACGGAACGCGGCGGCTGGGTCGGTGTTGTTCATGCGCCGAATTAAGAACTATTTTCGTAGTTTGTCAACGAAGAATCTTCGTATGATTGGAGTTAAACCAGTGACGGCAGGACGGCCGAAATTCAACCCGACCAATGCGCAGCGCGCGCAGGTCAAGACGATGGCGGCTTATGGCGTGCCGCAGGCTGATATCGGGCTGGTGATCGGGTGCAATCCGACGACGCTGCGGCTTCATTTCCAGGCGGAACTTGAGACCGCCGCGGCTGAAGCCAACGCCAAGGTCGCGCAGTCGTTGTTCAAGCGCGCGACCGAGGGCACAGGCAAGGAAGCGGTCACGGCGTGCATTTTCTGGCTGAAGTGCCGGGCAGGCTGGCGGGACGTGTCATTCTCGCCTCCGGGCAAGAAGGAAATCGCCCAGGCCGACGCTGATACGGCGGGGCATGGGACGGACTGGGGTGATGATCTTGACACGGGCGCCACTCTGAACTGATGCCGTCCTGGGATACATCTTGCGTCGATTGGGCCGATCGGATCATGGCCGGCCGCTCGCTGGTGCCAGACCTGCCTCTGTTTGAGACAGAAGCGGCGCGGGGATTGCGGATCTTCAAGCGGCTGCGCGTCCCAGACATCAAGGGAATGCCGACGTTGGCAGAGGCTTGCGGGCCTTGGTATTTCCCGATCGTCGAGGTCATCTTCGGGTCCTACGATCCGACCACCGACCGCCGGGTGATACAGGAATACTTTGAACTGATCCCGAAAGGGAACGCGAAGTCGAGTTACGGCGGCGCGGTGATGGTGGCGGCGCTGATCGTCAACCGCCGGCCACAGGCTGAATTTCTGCTGATCGCGCCTACCAAGGAAATCGCGGACATCGCCTTCAAGCAGGCGAGCGGGACCATCCGAGCGGACGCGGAATTGGACAAGCTGTTCCACATCCAGCGGCATATCCGGCTGATCACGCACCGGAAGACGGGCGCGACGCTACAGATCAAGGCCGCGGACACGGACGTCATTACCGGGTCCAAGGCTGTCGGCACGATGATTGACGAGACGCACGTCTTTGCGAAAAAGCCGGCGGCGGCTGACATCTTCGTCGAGTTGCGCGGCGCTCTGGCCAAGCGGCCGGACGGGTTCCTGTTTCAGACGACGACGCAGAGCAAGGCACCACCGGCCGGTGTGTTCCGGACGGAACTTATGACCGCGCGAAAGGTGCGGGACGGGGTTCTGAGGCTGCCTCTGTTGCCAGTGATTTACGAACTCCCGGCTGAAGTGGCCGCGGATGACGGGTGGAAAGAGCGGCGATACTGGCCGCTGGTCAATCCGAACCTGGGCCGGTCGGTCAACGAGACGTTCCTTGTGGACGAGTTGCGGAAGGCCGAGGAACAGGGCCTCGAGCAGATGATCCTGCTGGCCAGCCAACATTTCAGCGTCGAGATCGGCCTATCTCTCGGGTCCGACCGCTGGCGAGGCGCCGACCACTGGCTAACGTCCGGCGAGCCAGACCTGACGCTGGCAACGCTGCTGGAGCGATCCGAGGTTGTCGCCATCGGCGTCGACGGCGGCGGACTGGACGACCTGCTTTCGGTCTCTGTCGTCGGTCGCGAAGTAGACACGCGGCGCTGGCTTTCGTGGTCCCGGTCTTGGGTTCATTCGGGCGTTCTGGCGCTGCGGAAGTCGGAAGCGTCCTGCCTGCAAGATTTTGCCGCGGCGGGCGATTTGGTGATCGTCGGCGACATGGAAGACGCGTTCGAGCAGGTCGCGGATCTGGCGGCCGAGATTGACGCGAGTGGGCTGCTATCGCGCGTGGGCTTGGACCCGATGGGGGTTGGCATGATCGTTGATGCAATGGCCGCGCGCGGGATCGACGGCGAACGGGTTGTCGCCATTTCGCAGGGCTGGACGCTGAACGGGGCGATAAAGACGACCGAGGTCAAGCTGGCATCCGGCGCTTTGGTCCATGCGGATCAGGCCATCATGGCCTGGGCTGTGGGCAACGCGAAGGCCGAGCCGAAGGGTAACGCGATCACCATCAACAAGCAGAACAGCGGCACGGGGAAGATTGACCCAGTGATGGCGCTGTTTGATGCGGTGGCGCTGATGTCTCGGAACCCGGAAGCGTCGGGCCGATCAATCTACGAGGACCAGGACGCCTACACGGCCGTATTCGGCGAAGAAGCCAAGCCGTCGACCGACTGGGACCGAACAATCCTGAACGACGTCGCTCACCCGCTGTTCGCCGAACACAAGCGGCGGTTTGAGGCGTGGCAGGATGCGCGGGTAGATGAGGATGCGTGGTGAAGAAGCACAAGAATACCGCAGCGCAGCGTCGGATTGGCGTCAAGCCGGTGCAGGATGCTGTCGCGCTGCGGAAGACGCGCGAAGACCAGCAGATTGACGAAGGCTCGCCGGTGTTCGGCCGGCCCACGGCTGGCGTCTACATCGACGCGGATACTTCGCTGCGGAACGATACGGTCTGGGCATGCGTCCGATATCTGAGTCAGACGGTCGCACAACTCCCCGCGCGAGTGATGCGGGACCAGGGCCGGTATTCCGAGCGGGTCATGTCGCATCCGGTCGTCAACGTGATGACATGGCGGTCAAACCCGGAACTGTCGCCATTCCAGCTTAAAGAGACCCTGACCGCATGGGCGGTGATGCGCGGCAACGGGATTGCCGAGATCGAACGCGACGACACAGGCCGGGTCCTGGCGCTGTGGCCAATCCATCCCGAGCGGGTGACGTTCAAGCGCGATCTCGTGACCGACGAGCTGGTCTATGAGATCAACAACGGCCGTATGGGCACTGTCTACCTGACCGGCCGCGACGTCTTCCACCTGCGAGGGTTCGGCAACGGGCCGGTGGGTCTGTCCATCGTGGAGCACGCGGCCGAGAGCATCGGGTGGGCACAGGCGACGGAACTGTTCGGCGCGGCGTTCTTTGGCAACGGGCTAAACACATCGGGCGCGATTGAGGGCGCCGGTTCCCTGAACGACGACGGGCAAAAGCGGCTGAGTGCCCAGATTGCACGGCGGCACGGCGGCCCGCGCAAGTCTCACCTGCCGCTGTATCTCGACAAGGCCATGAAGTGGGTTCCGACGTCGGTCAAGCCGAACGAGGCGCAGTTCATCGAGGCCATGCAACACCAGGTCGAGACGATTTGCCGGTGGTTCGGCGTGCCTCCGCAGAAAGTCGGGCACCTGTTGCGGATGACGTTCAACAACGTCGAGCAGCTTTCGATCGAGGTCGTCGTTGACAGCATCACGCCATGGGCGATCCGCTGGGAAGAGGAAGCTAATTTCAAGCTGTTCGGCCAGAACCGGAACAGCCTGTTCATGAAGCTGGAGATGAAGGGCCTGCTCCGCGGCGCGTTCAAGGAAAGGCAAGAGGGTCTTCAGATCCAGCGGCGCAACGGGATCATCAATCAGGAAGACTGGCGCGAGATCGAGGACTACGGCCCGTCTGGCGCCGAAGGGTCCGAGAAATACATCGTCGAGGGCAACATGACGACGCTGGAGCGGCTTGGCGAGGAGCCGGAGGCGGTGCCTCCCGCATCCACGCCCGCACCGTCGTTGAACGACAACATCGAAGACGACATGCCGGACGCGCCGCAGATGGCGCGGATTGCAACCCGACTGGCGCAAGCGAGGGTAATGCTCAATGCCGCGTGATGTCATGCCGTCGTCGGGACTGGTCGCCACGCGCGTCCAGTTGGCCGCTACGGTCGAGGAAATGCTTGGGATGGTAGTGGAGACGCTGGAGCGCGTCCGCGCCATCCAGCGCGAACCTGGTCCGGCCGGACGTGACGGTGTGGACGGGCTGCCGGGTGACCGTGGCAGAGATGGACTGAACGGCGCGGGCATTGCGGCGGCTGCCGTGGATGACGCGGGCCGGCTGTGCCTCATGCTGGATGACGGCCGCGCGCTGATGCTTGGGGTTGTTCGCGGTGAGCGGGGCATGCCGGGCGAACGGGGCTTTGATGGTCCGCCGGGGCGCGATGGCGTCGACGGGCGTGACGGTGAGCGCGGGGAACGCGGCGACGCCGGGCGGGACGGGCTGCCGGGGCGCGATGGCGTCGACGGGCGTGACGGTGAGCGCGGATCGGCCGGCGCTCAGGGCGAACTTGGGCCGCAAGGCGAACGGGGCGAACCTGGCATCCAAGGCGCACGCGGAGAGCGCGGGGCGGCCGGCATTCAAGGCGAACGGGGACTGGCTGGCGAACCCGGTCAGCGCGGGCCGCGTGGTCTGCGCGGCGAACCCGGCGCGGTCGGTGCGACGGTCGAGGTGATGGACACAATCCCGGCCAGGCTTTCGGCGTCGGACCTGTCCCGGGTCACGTCAACGGAAATCGTGGTCGATGGGCGCGTGATGCGGGTGCTGACGGTATGACCATCATTCCATTCAACGCCACAAAATACCCGCCGCACCGATACGCGGTCACCGCCAAGGGCAACACGGGCGAAATCATGCTGTATGGCGTGATCGGAGACCCCTACGACGGGATCAGCGCGGCGCAGTTCATGACCGACCTCCGCAAGCTGGATGGCGCGTCAACCATCAACATCCACATCAATTCTCCCGGCGGGATTGTGTCGGAAGGACGCGCGATCTTCAACCGGCTGAAGTCGCATTCCGCTCGCAAGATTGTCCATGTGGACAGCGAGGCGTCGTCGATCGCGGCGCTCATTGCCATGGCAGGCGATGAAATCCGGATGCTGGAAGGCTCCGTGATGCTGGTGCATCGGGCATGGGGCGTGGCCATCGGCAACGCCAACCAGTTGCGCGATCGTATCCGCGATCTGGAAACCATCGACCAAGCGCAGGTCGAGACGTTCACGCGGCGGACGGGCATGAAGCCGGACGCGGTGATGAGCCTGATGGATGAAGACCGATATATGAGCGCGGAAGAAGCCGTCCGGCTAAAATTTGCGGATGTCTCTTTCACCGGAATGAAAGCCGCTGCGTTGTCGGTGGACCGTTCCGCGCTTGGCCTGCCGGAACTGCCGGATGCCAGGCCCAATCTGACCCGATCGGAGGCGCGCGCCCGCATGGAAGCGGTGATGACGGCGCAGAAGATCAAACCGGCTCGCGGCGCTCGGTAGGAATACCGGCCGTGTAGGCGCCGCGAGGCGCAACGATGCCCATAGGCCCTTGGGCAAGGCGCTGGATGCTGACGCATCCTTCGGAATACATGGAGACTACATATGACCACCGAAGAAATGCGGGCGACGCTGGAAGACGCGCGTGCCCGTCATGACGAACTGTCCGCGCGTAACAATGCGCTGATCGCTGGTGACGACGCCGATCTGTCCGATGAAGAAGCGGCCGAGTTTGAAGCCAACATTGCCGAAATCCCCAAGCTGACCGCGAAAATCAGCCGCCTGGATCGGATGGTTGCGGCGGCGACACCGCAGCCCGGCACCAACCGCCGCACTGTGTCGGACCAGGCCGCGAACGCGACCACGGGCGCCCGCACCGTTCCGGCCACCGCGCGTGTCGATCAGCGCACAGGCGGCTTCCGCCACCTTGGCGAGTTCGCCGCTTGCGCCCGCGCCGCCGCGATGAACGACGACGGCGCTCGGAACCGGCTCATGGCCGTGAGCATGACCGAGGGGGTCGGCGAAGACGGCGGCTTCCTGGTCCCGGCCGAGTTCCGCGACAGCATCATGAAGGTGGTCGAGGGCGAGGAAAGCCTGCTGTCTCGCTGCGACGCGTCGACCACGGCGCGCAACGCGGTCACGCATCCAAAGGATGAGACGACCCCGTGGGGGACGTCCGGCATCCGCGCCTACTGGGAGGGCGAAGCGCATTCCGTCACGGCGGCCAACGCCAAGTTCCAGGGTGACACGCTACGCCTGAACAAGCTGTTCGCCCGCGTCGATGTGACCGATGAACTGCTCGAAGACGCGCCGCAGCTTGACCGCTACCTTCGAGTTAAGGCGCCGGAGGTAATGACCAGCGTCATCAACCTCGCGATCATCCAGGGCAACGGCGTAGGAAAGCCGCTGGGCTTCATGAAAAGCCCCGCGCTCGTGACCGTCGCGGCCGAGACCTCGCAGCCGGCCGACACCGTGCATCACCGGAACATCGTCAAGATGTACACCCGGATGTATGCGCCATGCCGCGCCCGTTCCGTGTGGCTGATCAACCAGGACGTCGAGCCGCAGTTCCATCTCATGTCGTTCAAGGATGGCACGTCGACCCCGGTCCCGGTCTACCTGCCGCCCGGCGGCGTCTCGACTACGCCTTACGGCACCCTCATGGGCCGGCCGATCATCCCGGTGCAGGGCATGGAAACCCTCGGCGACCTGGGTGATATCGCGCTGGTGGACATGACCATGTATCGCGCTCTGACCAAGGCCGGCGGCGCTCGCGTGGATACGTCGATCCATCTAAAGTTTGACACCGACGAAACCGTGTATCGCTTCATCTTTCGCCTGGCCGGTTCGCCCTGGTGGTCGGCGCCGATCAGCCCGCGCGATGGCAGCAACACGCTGTCCCCGTTCGTGACGCTGGCAAGCCGGTAACGGTAGCGGAAAGGAACCCAGACAATGAGCCCGAACCTTTCAATCCTCGAATACTGCCAGATCGTCAGCGGCTTCGCGCCGATCGCGCTGACCACCGCGCGAACCGGCGACGTGGTGAGCCTGAAGAACTACCGGCGCTGCCTGGTGGTTTTCCACAAGGGCATTGGCACCGCTGGCGACGACCCGACCATCACGCTACTGCAAGGCACGGATGTCGCGTTCGGCACCAACAAGGCGCTGAACTTCACCACGATCTACGTCAAGCAGGACCCGACCACACTGGCCGACGTCGGCCAGTGGACCAAGACCACACAGTCGGCCGGCAACACCTACACCGACGCCACTTCGGCGGAACGTGCGGCGCTGTGGTGCATCGACATCAAGGCCGAGGACCTGGACACTGCCAACGACTATGACTGCATCCGAGCCTCCATCGGCGATGTCGGCACGAACAGCCAGATCGGGGCGCTGGAATACATCCTGTATGACCCGATCCAGATGATGGCGCCGGAAAGCATGCCTTCCGCGATCATCGACTGACTTGAACGCCCGGCCTGATAAGCCGGGCTTCTACCCGAGGAAAACCCGATGCCACGTGTGCTATTCACTGCGACGCCGAAACTGCCCAGCGATCTCGCGCACCTTCCCTATGTCGCCGGGTATTCGTGCGACATGACGGAAGATCAGGCGCAGCGGTGGGTCCGGCGGAACGTGGCGCGGCTTGTTGTGCCTACCCCGGACGCCGCACCCGTGGCGGCGCTGGAAACCGTCACGGACGGCGGCCCGGTTCTGGTCCGCGCGTCTCCTGGCATCGACCCCACACCTCCGCGTGGCCGCAGCCCGTCTTCGCGCAATACGCCCTGAGGGGTTGATGCGCTACGTCGCGGCCCGCCACATTGTCATCGACGATAATCCGACCCCGGTCCCGTTCTGGGAACCGGACGCGTGGGGAGAAGCGACGGCGGTGATCCTCGGAGGCGGCCCGTCCCATGTGGACATTCCCGCCGACGCCTACCGCGCGCATCGGTTCATTGCGGTCAACAGCGCATGCCGGCACGTCGCTCCAATCGCGACCGCGCGCGACATCCTCTACTTTTCCGACAACTCATGGGCCGAGCGGTTCGAGGATCTGATCCGCACATGGCCCGGCTTGGTG
>Ga0049081_10001045_pt1 | contig 10433 bp, 8 predicted proteins | sample GreLakmeER78MSRF_FD_66717 | JGI IMG/M metagenome (GOLD analysis project Ga0049081, IMG submission 66717) | Freshwater lentic microbial communities from great Laurentian Lakes, MI, USA - Great Lakes metaG ER78MSRF | ecosystem: Environmental > Aquatic > Freshwater > Lake | place: Great Lakes...
TGACCAATTCCAAATTAGAAAACACTCAATTAAGGAATACCTATCAACTAATTACGATCGTTTTTATACTATTTATTGCGTTAGCAGCCGGTTTAATTTTAAAAAATTATTGGAATCGAAATAAATTATTACAGTTGCAAAAAGAGTCTGAAATGTCACAAACGCTTCTTAGATCGCAGATGAATCCGCATTTTATCTTCAATGCCATGTCGGTAATACAAAGTTACATTTACGATAACGACCCGTCCAAAACCTCTAAGTTTTTGGTAAATTTTTCGAGACTCATGCGTCTCATTCTCGAAAATTCTTCAAAAGAGTTTATCACCCTTGAAACTGAAATAGAAATTCTTCAAAAATACCTAACTACACAAAAATTAAGATTCGAAGACCGTTTTGCTTTTAAAATTGTTGTAGATCCACTTTTATCTGATTCAGAAACACTTATTCCACCAATGATAACACAACCTTTCATTGAGAATTCAATTGAACATGGCCAATTACATACTGTTGAGAACGGTTTTATTGAAGTCAAATTTACGCGTGATGAAGAAATGTTACAAATCACGATTATAGACAATGGAATTGGAAGAAAAATTGCAGGCAAGAGTAAAAAAAGTAAAGAGCACCATAGTATGGCCATGAAGATCACTGAAGAACGCATTTCCATAATCAATAAAAAATACACAAGTAACGGTTTTATTCACATTACAGATTTTAATAAGGAAAAAAAAACCGGCACTGTTGTGGATATCAAAATTCCTCTTAAATTTAAAGACCAAAACTCCTGATAATGATTAAAGTACTTGTAATTGACGACGAAAATAAAACAAGAGAGTTTATTGCGAAGCTTATCCGTTCATTCGGTCTTGAACTTGAAGTTATTGCACAAGGTGAAAGTGTAGAATCAGCATTAACCGCGATTGAGAGCAATCAACCAGATATTGTGCTTTTGGATATTCAAATGCCAGACGGTACAGGTTTCGATGTAATAAAAAGAACAACAACAAAAAACTTCGAAGTTATTTTTATTACTGCTCACCAAGAATTTGCCATTAAAGCAATAAAATTTAGCGCACTGGATTACATCCTAAAACCAATTGATCCAGAGGAATTACGTGCCGCTATCGAACATGCAATTCAAGCTGTTTCTGAAAAAAAAGATATTAAACAATTCGATACATTACAACATAATTTAGTCCCACATCAAAAAAAGAAATTGGTTCTTAAAACACAAGAAAGCGTATTTGTTGTTGAACTAGATGACATTATTCGATGTGAGGCTGATAAAAACTATACTTTTTTCTTTCTCACTAGCGGAAAAAAAATCCTTGTTTCCAAAACGTTAAAAGATTTTGAAACATTACTTTCAGGAAGTCATTTCTTCCGCATTCAACAATCCCATTTGGTAAACATCAATTTTGTTGATCGGTATGATAAAACCGAAGGAGGATCTGTTATCATGAAAGGCGGTGCTTCTCTTCCTCTTTCTCCAGCGAAAAAAGATTTGTTTTTTAAAATCTTAGAAAACCTTTAACTACCCGTAACTAAAATTTATTTTCGAGTTTGATAATTTACTCACATATTAATTCGTCTGTTTTTTAAGTAGTTACGGCTAACGTTGTTGTTTATTTTTTAACAATTCCTAAACTGTAATTATATTTCAGAAACAGTCCTTTATTTTGTAAAGAATTTGTAAATGTAATTCTCGGAAAAATGAATTTTAACAAACTGCAGTTTTTAATTAATTTGATTGAAAGTAGAGGCACTGGTACTCCAAAGGAACTAGCACGTAAATTGAACATGTCTGAAAGAATGATTTATAAATATATTTATATGCTCAAACACGAATTTAATGCACCAATATCCTATAGTCGGAGTATAAAATCCTATTATTTCTACGAAAATGGTCGTCTAGACCTCAAATGGAAAAAAGAAAGTTAAACATAGGAATTAATTAATTGAATTGAGTTTGTCAATTACCAGGTAAATCAGTAAAAATAGAATCAGAGCATAGACAACGATCTTTACAAGATACCATTTACTTGCTTTAGGTGGGATTTTATCCTTAAAATTAAACTCGTACATGATGTAAATTTACTTTTTTTTACATTATTTCAGGAATCAAATCAGTTGAAAATCAAATTCAATTAACTTTGCTGATAAGATTAATCCTATTATGAAACATATTTTAGTTACGGGTGGAGCAGGTTATATTGGTACACATACCGTTGTTGAGTTAATAAACAATGGATTTATTCCAGTTATAGTAGATGATTTCCGAAATTCAAGCCACTTGGCAATTCAAGGAATTGAGCATATCACCAAGCAAAAGTTGTTTGTTCATGAATTTGATTTGTGTGATCTCAGTGCAGTGAAATCGCTATTCTCTCGCTATTCGTTTGAAGGAATTATTCATTTTGCAGCGTATAAAGCGGTGGGTGAATCAGTTGCGTTACCACTAAAATATTACACCAATAATCTACAAAGCTTGACCAATATTTTAGCTTGCATGATCGAATTTCAAGTCAATAATTTGGTTTTTTCTTCTTCGTGTGCACTGTATGGTGACCCGGTGGGAATCAAAGAAGTTACGGAGAATTCTGAAAAAGCAAAGCCAAGTTCACCTTATGGAAATACCAAACTAATCTGTGAAAACATCATAGAAGATACGGCAAAAGCAAATCCTTGGTTAAAATCAATTTGTTTGCGCTATTTCAATCCGGTTGGAGCGCACCCTTCCGCTGAAATTGGTGAATTCCCAATTGAAAAACCCAATAATCTATTGCCTTTTGTAACTCAAACAGCAATCGGTTTACATGAAAAACTTACCGTTTTTGGCAATGATTATCCAACCGTTGATGGCAGTTGTGTCCGTGATTTCATTCATGTAGTTGATTTAGCGAATGCTCATGTTCAGGCTATTCACTTTTTGAATTCTCATAAGGATGGGTTCAATGAAGCAATTAACATAGGCACGGGAAAAGGTACATCCGTTATAGAAATTATTAATTTGTTTGAAAAAATAAGTAAGCAAAAACTGAATTGGGAGTTTGGACCTCGCAGGGACGGCGATGTTATTGAAATATTTGCAAACGCAAGTAAAGCGAAAGAATTATTAAATTGGGAAGCAAAACATACCGTTGAGGATGCTATTTTAAGTGCTTGGAACTGGGAAATCAAATTAAAACACAAACGATTTTGAGAATTTTACTCTTTCTTTTTTTTCTTCCTCTCTCTGCTTTGGGGCAAAAGGAATATGATACAAAAATTGAGTCTCAGAGTCGACCCGGACTTTTGTGGTACGTTACTTGGAAACCCTCCAACAAGCCTAAACCGCGCAAATATGATCGCTTAGTTTTTGATATTCATTACAACGATCTTCTTTTGGCCCAAGATTTTTCTAGTTCATCCACTCGATCAATAGGTTTCACAACTAATTGTTACAATGAATATGCGTTGAATAAAAAGAATACCATTTCTATTGGATATGGTGTAGGAATTTCGATGAATAAAACAATTCTCAATCAAAACTTGATTCAAACCCAATCCGGTATTATAAATTGTTTTCCTCATAGTGCTAACGATGCCTATATTCGTAATAGCTTAATGGGAACGAATATAAATATACCTGTGGAATTAAGATTTAGAACAGCAGGATGGAAACACACCAAATTATATGTAGGTGGAAGATTCGGATATCAAGTTACGTTGAAAGAAAAATATTTTTTTTCCGATGCTTCAAGAAACCACAAAATGTCGCTCAAAAATGCAGCTGATGATTTTACTTATTCCTTGTATGCTCGCATTGGAATTCGCAATTATTCCTTGTATGTTTCTTATCAATTAAACTCTATTTTTCAACATCCCGAAAGCCCTCAAATAAAATGGCTGCAACTCGGTCTTAGTATTTCTCTTTTCTAATGAAATTAATCGACACACACGCTCATTATTATGCTTCAGAATTTAAAAATGATTTATTAGATTGCATACATCGTTTCAAACAAAACAACATCACTAAAGTACTTTTACCCAATATTGACCTTGAAAGTATCGAGCCTATGTTTGCGCTCTGCCAAGATTTCCCTGAAACATTTTATCCTATGTTAGGTCTACATCCCGGATATATAAAAGAAGATTGGGAACATCAATTGGAAAAAATTTACTCAAAAATAAAGAATACTGAGGTTATTGCAATCGGCGAAATTGGAATGGATTTATATTGGGATAAATCATTTATTGAAGAACAAAAAAAAGCGTTCGAAATTCAAATTGATTGGGCTCTTGAATATAGTCTCCCAATAGTTATTCACGCAAGAGATAGTTTCCAAGAAATTTTTAAAATTCTTGATTACAAAAATTGTGATACACTATCTGGTGTTTTTCACTGTTTTACTGGCACTGAATATGAAGTAGAAAAAATTCAGTCTTATGGTGATTTTTACTTTGGAATTGGCGGAGTTGTTACTTACAAAAATTCTCACTTACCAGAAGTTCTAAAATCCATTCCATTGGATCAGATTCTACTTGAAACGGACTCGCCCTATCTTCCGCCTGTTCCCTTTCGAGGCAAACGGAACGAGCCAAGCTATATAATTCATGTTGCTGAGAAATTAGCAAGTATTTATCAACTAGGATTAGATGAAATTGCAAGGCAAACCACTGAAAACACCTACAAGTTATTTAGAAAATTGAACTAGTCTTTCATATTCCTCATTTGTTACATTAACTTTCGAGTAAATCCTTAACTTTGTCAAAAAAAAATTTATGTCTAACGCATTTTTCCAAGTTCCAGTAGCAATAAATGAACCCGTTAAAGCATACGCTCCAGGTTCTGCAGAACGCACTTCACTCTTAGCGAAATACCACGAAATGTATAACCAAGCACCAGTAGATGTACCTATGTATATTGGTGGCGATGAAATTCGCACGACAACAAAAAAAACAATGACCTCACCGCATGACCATCAAAAAGTACTTGGTCATTTTAATGTTGGTGAATCAAAACATGTTGAGCAAGCGATAAATGCCGCATTAGCAGCAAAAGAAAATTGGGCAAACTTACCTTGGGAGGATCGAGCTGCTATATTTTTAAAAGCAGCGGATTTATTGGCAGGACCTTTTAGAGATAAAATTAATGCTGCTACCATGTTAGCTCAATCGAAAAATGTTTTTCAAGCAGAAATTGACGCTGCATGTGAGTTAATCGACTTTTTCCGATTCAATGTTCAATACATGACACAAATCTATAAAGAACAACCTCAATCGTTGCCGGGAATGTGGAATCGATTGGAATATCGTCCGTTAGAAGGATTTGTATTTGCGATTACACCTTTTAACTTTACGTCAATTGCAGCCAATTTATGTGCAGCACCTGCAATGATGGGAAATGTTGTTATTTGGAAACCTGCCCACACACAAGTATATTCTGCACAAGTGCTAATGGAATTGTTCAAAGCTGCAGGAGTTCCAGATGGTGTAATCAACATGATAACTGTTGACGGACCTGTGGCTGGTGATGTGGTTTTTCAACATAAAGCATTTGCAGGGTTACATTTTACAGGATCCACGGCCGTTTTCAAATATCTCTGGAAAGAAATAGGAACGAATTTAGATAAATTCCGCACTTATCCTAGAATCGTTGGGGAAACGGGTGGTAAGGACTTTATTATAGCGCATAAATCGGCAATACCTGCTGAAGTTGCTACAGCAATGTCAAGAGGTGCCTTTGAATTTCAAGGTCAAAAATGTTCTGCTGCTTCTCGAGCATACATTCCGAGTAACATCTGGGCAGAAGTAAAAAGTCATTACGTGAATCAAGTAAACTCATTTAAAATGGGCAGCCCAGATGACACAACTAATTTTGTAAATGCAGTAATAGATGAGAAAGCGTTTGATAAAATTGCAGGATACATTGATTATTGTAAAACCCAATCAGATGCTGAAATTATCACAGGTGGAAATTACGACAAATCTAAAGGGTATTTCATAGAGCCGACAACGGTGGTAACTACCAATCCAAAATTCAAAACGATCTGTGAAGAGATTTTTGGTCCCTTATTGACTATCTACATTTATGATGCTGATAAATTTGAGGAAACATTAGCTTTATTGGACGAAACATCTGAATACGCATTAACAGGTTCTATTTTATCACAAGATCGTTATGCTATAAATTTGGCTACTAAAAAATTAGAACACGCTGCCGGTAATTTCTACATAAATGACAAACCAACAGGTGCAGTTGTGGGCCAACAGCCATTTGGAGGAGCAAGAGCATCCGGAACTAATGACAAAGCAGGTGCAATGATGAATTTATTGCGTTGGACCTCTGCCCGGACAATCAAAGAAACATTCGTTCCACCAACAGATTACAAGTATCCATTTTTGGGATAATCAAGTATGAAGGTAATTTTGAACAATATTAAGGAGCGATAATTTCGCTCCTTTTATGTTACCTATAGAAATAAGTGCAATTTTTGAAACACACTACAAATTTCATCGCCTTGTAAAATGATTCATACTAATTCGATTTAAAACAAATCGGTTGGTTCGATGGTTAAAAATTCTTCTATGGTCAAACCATCCCCCCCAACTAACAATGTTTTTTTGGGGTGATATAATTTACTGAATGCTGCTATTCCTTTAGCGCTCGTATTCTTTCCGCTTTTTACCTCTAGCGCTATCAACTGGTTATCTTTTTCGAGAATGAAGTCAACCTCCTCATTTTTTTCGCGCCAATAATAGACTTTGATTCCATCACTTATACTTGCATTCATTAAATGTGCACCAATAGCTGATTCAACAAAACGACCCCAAATTTTTGGCTCTAATTGAACATCTTGAAATGAAAAAGCTTGCTGTGCGCTCAATAAAGATGTATTAAAAACTTGAAATTTAGGCTTTGATGCACGTTGCCGTAGGGTTGTTCCGGCAAACTTATTAATTCTACCTAGCAAACCTGAATCTGAAAGTAAATCAATGTAATGTGAAAGCGTTGTTGTATTTCCCGCATCTTGCAAATCACCCAATAATTTATTGAATGCTAAAATTTGTCCAGAATACAAACAACCTAATTCAAATAAACGTTTGAGAAGGGCCGGTTTATCGACGCGAGTTAACATTAAAATATCCTTTGAAATAGTTGTCTCAATTAGTGCATCCCGTACATAATTTTTCCAGCGTTGCTCATTACCTATAAGTGTTGCTGATCCAGGATATGCCCCAAAATAAATATATTGTTCTATGGAGAAATCAAATGCTTCTCTCATTTCAGAGAATGACCAATGCGTCATATAAATTGTTTCAAAGCGACCAGCCAAAGATTCCGATAAACCATCCTGAATGAGTAATCGTGAAGAGCCCAATAATACAATTTTTAAATTAAGCTTATTCTTACTATCCTCATCCCAAAGTTTTTTTACAGATTCACTCCAATTTGGGATTTTTTGAATTTCATCAATAACTAAAATCATTTCCCCAAGATTCTGTTGCTTCATTCTCAATCTTGCTGAATCCCATAACTGATCAATCCAAGTTGAATTTGTTACATTATCCGCGGATACAAACTGATTTGGCGCTTCGATTTCATTCAACACTTGTAAAACCATTGTGGTCTTACCAACTTGTCTAGGTCCAAGAATCACTTGAATAAACTTTCTAGACTCTAAAATTCTATTTTTTAGTGTCCTTTTTTGTGGTCTATTTATTTGAATATCAGTCATAAATACAAATATATTATATTTTACTCAATATAAAAAATAATTTTACTCAATTTGTTTAGTTATTTTACTCAATATATAAAGTTATTTTACTCAATAGGTAAAGTTTAATTATTTTAAGTGAGAAGGCATGAAAATCAACACGAAAAAAACCAACTGATAATGGAATATATTTTTACTATAAATTAGCTAAAAAATGAACACTCCATTTTCATTGAACAATAAAAGACCAAAAAAGTATCTGACTCAAAAATAGTATTATCTTTATTTCTATAACAAGCAACTATTCACGTGAAATTCCGTCATAGAATAGCTCACCTTTTTTATACAATACAGTATTCTTTCACTTAAAAACTAAACTAATGAAAAGATTTTTACTCGGATTTTCCCTTGTTTTTGGCTCATTTGCCTATTCGCAATGTGTCGCCACATTAACCGCCACAAATGCCAGTGATTCGTCAACGTGTGATGGGTCAATTACAGTTACCCCCATTGGAGGAACAGGACCGTACACCTATACATGGAGCTGCGGCGGATCAGCAAGCAATTCAAATACGATCAGCAACCTTTGTCCAGGGACTTGTACAGTCACAATAGTCGATCAAAATGGATGTACTGCAACCGTAACAGGAATTGTTGGTGTTGCATCAAACCCATGTGCTTCTTTGTATGCTAACATTACCACTAGTTCAAGCACTGGACCCAATGTATGTGACGGTTACATTTCATTATCCGGAAATGGAGGTACTGCACCGTATACATATTCTATTTCAGGCAATGGAATAACATTATCTGGAGGGCCGATGTTTTCAAATCTATGTGCTGGGAATTATTCATGTCAAGTAACTGATGCAAACGGATGTCTTTTCAACTCTACAGTTTCAGTTGTAGCAAACAACTTCCCTTGTGCTAGTTTAACCATGGGAATCACCAATGTTACCAATACATCATCTCCAGCTATGTGTGATGGTTCGGCAACAGCAGTTGCTTCAGGTGGAACAGCTCCTTATACGTATTTATGGAATAATGGTGTAACAACTCCAACTTATAACAACTTCTGCTTAGGGAATTACTCTGTATGCATTACCGATGCAAATGGCTGTCAGCAATGTGATTCAGTATATATTGCAGATACAACTTCCAATGTTAATTGCAATGGATTCATGGCGAATGTATCAATCAACAACGTGACACTAGCTGGTGCATGTGACGGATCAATCATCCCAACTGTTACGGGTGGAACAATGCCATACATGTATCTTTGGTCAAACGGTTCAACAACGGCCTCTCAATACAATCTTTGTGAAGCTCTATATTCACTAACCGTTATGGATGCCAATGGATGTTCTGCAACAGTGAATGCCTATGTTGGTTCATCAACAGGAAATAATGGTGACACAATCATTTTAAATGGAAGTATTAGCATCGATTCAACCGTAATTGGGACTATATCAGGACCTTGGCTAGACAACTGTAATTTTGATTTTAATACGGTATCGAATGCCTATATTTCTTCCTACGTGGATTTGGTTGACTCAATAATTGTTACTTGGACAATTGAATTCAATGATGGATCAACTACCACTGTATATGCTACCTATTCATTTTCACCAGGAAACACAGGAACCTACAATGTGATATTACAATTATATTGTGGTTTACGTTCAACCCCACAATGGTTGATTGCCTATGGTCAAATGTTTTATGAATCTGTAGGTTTGAATACGATAGAAGAAAACACAATCCATGTATATCCAAATCCAGCAAGCACTACCATCTCAATTAGCGGACTTCAAGCTTCAGATGTATACGAAATTCAAGATGGATTCGGACGGATTGTTCTAAGAGCTTCAAACCAAGATACTTTTGATGTTTCTCAATTAAGCAATGGAATTTATTCTTTGGTAATTCGGAATGAGAATCGAATGAAGACGGTTCGTTTAATCAAACAATAAACAATACGATTGAAAAAATGTAAAGGCAGGTTATCCTGCCTTTTTTTGTATACTTGTAGTATGAAATCACTTTTATTTTCATGTTTAATCCTCTTTGGTTTTAGCCTGAAAAGTCAACTATTACAATCACTCAATCATAATGGGATAACTCGCACGTATACCTATTATACGCCAAGCACATGGACAACAGCGGATCAACTCCCATTATTAGTTGTATTGCACGGACTGACGCAAACAGGTGGGGGAGTTATGGAGATTACTCAATTTAATCAACTTGCTGAAACCAATAATTTCATTGTATGTTACCCAAATGGAATCAACAACGCATGGAATGCAAATATGAATGTATCTGTTTCTTCTGCGGATGATAAAGGTTTTATTGATGTTCTTATTTCTCAATTTCAACAAAACTTTAATACAAATCCAAACAAACAATATTTGTGCGGATTTTCAAATGGGGCATTTATGAGTTACAAACTTGCCTGTGAATCAGATCATTGTTTTGCTGGAATAGCTACAGTTTCAGGCACCATGAGTGATACCGTTTTTACCGCCTGCTCCCCTTCAAAGCCAACTTCTGTCTTACATATCCATGGTACAGCCGATGCTGTTGTTCCATATATAGGAAGTCCTACAACGGGAGCATCAGTTGATCAACTTTTAGAAAAATGGAGAACGATTATCGGCAGCCCTTCTACCACAACAATAATAGATTTTCCAAATACAAATATTCTTGATTTATCAACCGCTCAAAAAATCT
>Ga0049081_10001046_pt1 | contig 10429 bp, 33 predicted proteins | sample GreLakmeER78MSRF_FD_66717 | JGI IMG/M metagenome (GOLD analysis project Ga0049081, IMG submission 66717) | Freshwater lentic microbial communities from great Laurentian Lakes, MI, USA - Great Lakes metaG ER78MSRF | ecosystem: Environmental > Aquatic > Freshwater > Lake | place: Great Lakes...
TTTCGGGCATTGGTTTAAGGCTGTTGGTTATGCCCTTGCAATTGATTTTGGTATGGTATATGGGTGCCTACTTGCTTTGTTTTTAGTGGTGGGTTTAAGGGGTATAGAGAGGTTGATATAAGGGGATAAAGTGTAGCTAGTTTATAGTGGATTTAGTGGTAAAATTTTCAAAATCGGTGCGCACTGGTAAGACTAAAAACTTTAGTAATTACTACTAAATTCATTAGTAAAAATAAATATTCTAATTTTCATAAATAATAAATAAAAAGTACTATTTTAGTGTATTATTTAATCAAATATAAAACTATGAAAAAAGAAATTTTTGAAATTGAAACGGCTGAAGGCTTCGCACAATTTGAGGGCATTACATTCGGTCAGCGTTGGAATGGTTGGGAATGTCCTCAATTTGATATTAATAACATTAATAAAATACTTGAGGGACTCGGAAGCGAGGACGAAGCAAAAGAGTGTAATTTTTCGTACTACGAATATGACTCGGTTTATGATGTTATAATTGAAAAAGTTTATTGGGATGGAAAAATTGAAGCAGTTGACACAAGTAAGCCCATCATTGTTGATGGAATTAAGTATTACGCATTGGGCTGTTTCAATTGGACGTGGACAAAAGCGAATAATTTTTAATAAAAATCTAAAATCTAAAAAAATGAAAATTGAACTAAAAAACTTTAAACATTTTCCTACATTGTCAGAGGAAACGTATTGCTTTACGGCAACCATTTTAGTAAATGGGATTAAGTGCGGTGATGCAAAAAATCAAGGTTTCGGAGGCGAAACGAGTGTATGCAGCGACCATACAGCAAAGGGCATTGAATTGATTAAGCAAGCGGAACTATATTGTAAAACATTGCCTCCTTATCATATTGGATTAAGTGGTACGATTGAAATGAATTTAACTAATTTTATTGATGACCTAGTGCATAAAGCCGTAATGGACAAAGCAAAAAAGCAAGATGAAAAAAGGCTTTTAAAGAAAACTGAAAAAGCAGTTTTATATGGTAATGACCGCGAATATTATTCAATAAAATTTGAAATATCAATAGCCGATTTCATTGCGAAATATCCCAATCAATTAAAAGAGTATATTTCAACATTTACAAAAAAACACGAGGGCAAAGGTTACCGAATTTTAAATAACAATATCCCTCAATCATTTTTAAATAAAATAATCTAATTTACAAAAAAATAAAACAAATGAAAAAAATAGATAAAATTAGACTTGAAATTACAGCTATTAAATTGTGGTTTAAAACTTTTAGCGAAACTAATTTATGTGATGATTCACAAAGAAATTATATGAGTAAAAAATTACGCAAATTAAATGATGAGGAGTATAACACTTTAATGAAATCAAGCAATATAAAACTTATAAAATAAACATATGAACAATTTAACTACAGCGGTAAAAACTGCAACATCTTACAAGCCCGTTACTAATTTATTAAGTGGTGGAATGACCAACATAAAAACGGCAAAAAATGACCTTGACACATTCATTTTATACCTAGCCCCTTCAACTATTTTGGAGGGCTTCAATCTTTGCCCCTTCGCTTCTGAAGGCTGTAAAAAAGTATGTCTATATAGTGCGGGGCGCGGCAAGTTTTCCAATGTTCAAAGCGCGCGTATTAATAAGACTAAATTTTGGGCTTTTAATCGTGAAGGCTTCTACATTCAACTAGCGAATGAATTACTTACCATACACGATAAAGCCATAAAGAAGGGCATTAAAATAGCTATACGTTTAAATGGGACATCTGACATTGACCATATAGACCTATTAAAAAGATACAGCGGAATTGATTTTTTGCAACCTCTTTTTAGTGACTTACTTTTTTATGACTATACTAAAAACTATAACATCGTTAAAAAGTATTTAAATACAAATTACCATCTAACTTTCAGCCGTTCAGAAACCAACGAAAACGATGCTTTTAGAGTGCTTAAAGATGGTGGCAATGTTGCAATCGTTTTTAAAGAGATGCCCGAATTTTGGAATGGATTTAGGGTAATAAATGGGGATGCAAGTGACTTAAGGATTTTAGATCCTAAAAATGTGGTCGTTGGTTTAACAGCTAAAGGGGACGCAAAAAAGGATAAAAGCGGATTCGTAGTAATTTAATTTAATTAATAAATAAAAAATAAAAAAATGAAAAACACAATTTTAAAAGTAGTAGAACAAAATGATTTTGACCGCTATGTTTTTATCAATTACCACAATGATGAAATAATAGGGTTAAATTTTTGGCAAGGCATTGGCGAAGCAAGTTATCAAAGTTTAATGGATGGCGAAAGTTTTAAGCCTTGCAATATTTTAACCGAAATATTTAGAAGGTTAAAAGGCAATATGAAAAAAGCTACTGATGAGGAACGAATAAATCGCGCTATAGAATTATATATTCACGCGTTTATATTACAAGATGATGAGATTTATGTAAAGCATTCTAAAGCCTCAAAAAACCAACATATAGCCTTTTTAGAAGGTTATTTGAATGCGTGGGAGCAGTTGTCAGAAACGAGTAAAAACGATGATTGGATTGAAGGCGCGAATGCTTTATATATTGCCTATTGTGAACTTAATAATTTACCAAAATTATCGGCTTGTGATTTAATTTATAAACTTAATAAAATTTAAAAAATGAGAATAGAAAAATTAATAACCGAAAAAGATGTAAGAAAATTTTTTCTTTATTTATTGAATGTAAAGGGGCTGAATTTTCACCCCGATACACCTTTCGCTGATTATGTTTATACCAATAGCAAAATGCCATTTTTCACAAAAGAGGAAGCCTCAAGACTTGACAAAATGATGGAAAAGGCTTTTCTGATTTGTGAATATGATGGGGTTGATATTTATGGAATTGGGTTGGAGGTATTCGCTAAATTTTATAACAATTAAAGGGGCTTTATTGCCCTTTTACCCATTCAGCTAGGTTGTGGCATTCAATTGCAAAATGGGGCTATTTTTAAACCTTAAAATATGTATGTATGTACTTAATTAGCTATGAAACGGCAAACTTTTCTTTTTGCTATGTTTCACAATCTGAAAAGCTACGACCTTTATTTCGTGCTTGGGATAAACATTGCAAACTAACTAATGCCGATAGATTGCACCTAATGGAAAACCTTGACGCTGTTAAAATATTACGCGTTGATTTTGACCAAGTTTATAGGGATTTTGAGCCTTTTTCGTAGGATCGGAATGCTGACCAGTGCGCGCGCTTTTTATTAAATAAAGGGCTTTAAACTGCTATTTTTTAACCTTTAAAATTTTCAAAAATGAAAAATTTTACTATCTTTTTATGCTATTTTTTTATGTGTTTTTTTATTGGATTTTTGTTTTTATTGGCATTAATTCAATCTGCCGATCTGAAAGTCTTGGCGGTTTATTTTACAATTTTTGCCTTGATTTTTTCGCTATTTATTAAAATTGATAATTCACTTAAAAACAGCCCGAAATAAAATATAAAAATATATTTGGCTATTAATTAAATTAATTCTAATTTACATAAAAATAAACTAAAAACAATGCAAAAAATTAACAAACTAAAGGCTCAAATAAAAGCCTTAAACACAAAGATTCAGAACGGCAAAGTTAAAAATATATATGCCGTCCAGTACAAGATTAAAGCCCTTAAAAACAGCCTCCAAATTGAAATGGAGCTATATAATTGGGAAAACTATTTATCACAATAATTAATAAAAATTAAATTAAATTTTATGAACAAAAAACCAATCTATTTAATCGCGAATGAAATTAGACGCGAATGGAAAAATGTAAACTATGCGGCTCAACCTTATTTAAGTGCTATGCTTTTATTAAGTAGTGTTAACGACTCTTATGGGTACGATTCTGCCTCTAGTATTATAAGATACTTTCTATCCAATGCTAGTTCATTTAGAGGCGAAAAAGCAAAGGAATTAAAAAACGAATTAAAATCACTATTAAATTAAATAAAATGAAAAAAGTTCAAAAAAACATTGATGGGAATAAAATATCTATCACAATAATTAAATCAAACAAAGTGGAAAAATTACAAGGCAATATTGAAGGTAATTACTATTCAACTTATGCATTCGTACATCAGAACAATTTAGATAAAATTGCTAACAAAGTATTAGGCAAAGGATGGGAGGCTGAAGATGATGTAAATCAAATACAACAAATTATTAACGCTCTAGGGATTGGCAAATTTTCAGTTAATTGTAATGAGCGTCTTCGTTGCGATGAGGAAGATATTGAGGTAAGAAAGATTTCAGATCTTAAAAATAAAGATATTGATAAAGCATTCAAACAATTGATATCCTTATATGACATATGTGATGATTTAGAGAATGATGGGGAAGATAAAAAGTCTGAAAAAATGAGATTTACCTTAAACAGGTTAGGAATATTTATACAATCACTAAAAAATTAAATTAAATTTTATGAACGAGCAAATTAAACAAAATTTACTAAATCTAGTAATTGAACAAATTAAAGAAGATGTTAGAGATAATTATCTTGAAAGTTTAGAAGAACTTTTAAATTTTATACCTAATGAAAACTTATTGGGCTATTTATCAGAAGAATTATCAAATGAAATAACAAAAAAATTTTTAAATTAAATTTTATGAAAAAAAAGTACATCATTGTAGATTGGGCTGACAACCATTGTTTCACAAATCAAGTATTTAATTCTTATCAAGATGGGTGGAGTTTTCTATATTGTAAATTCCCTAAAATTGATGGGGATGATAGAGATGATGAACTAGGAGAATATTATGTAATACCATTAAACAATTAAATTATGTTTTTATCAATCAAAGAAAAATCAGTTTATGGCAATGTATTGCTGTATCCTAATAACCAAAAAGCCGAAATATTTGCGCGCCTGTTGAACAAAAAAACTTTTAGTCATAATGACTTGGTTTTAATTACTGACTTGGGCTATAGAATTGAATTTATTAAACTTTAAAAAATAAACAAATGAAAACAATTGAAATTAAATGGGCTACCGAAGATGTTCTAGGTAAAGCCGATGAAATGGGAATTAAATTAACTGAAAATGAAGCCGATAAGATACTAGATCAGCTTTTAAGACTCCACGATGCTGAACTAGGCATCAACTGGTTAGTCATTGAAAATTACATTCAAGAACATATTGATGACAAAAAAGAACAAAGGGAAACAAATAAACATTGGCAATCTTATGGGGTGTATGCTATTGCTTTACAATTAAAAAATCCCGAATGGGGTATTGATGTTCAATGGCAAGAAGCTATTGATTTATATGAAGAATTCTATTCTAGTATATGGAATGATGTAAACCGATCTGAACTAGAATGTATTAATGAATTTATGGCTCATATTAATAACAAATTAAATTAAATTTTATGCAAAAGAAAGTAATTAAACTAACGGCAATTAGAACAAACGAAAAAATTCTTATTGGTACTGAAAGTATTATTGATGCTAAATCAACCGAAATAAATGATAATCAAAAATTACCATTGAAATGTACAAGAATAGAAAGTAGAGGTGCAATGGTATCTGCAAGTTGGGTTCAAGAATCAGTTGAGGAGATATATAATCTTATAAACAATTAAATTAAATTTTATGATTATTGTATTATTACCAATAGCCTTATTTGATAGAAAACAAGCAGAACTAATTGAAAATTGCGAATCATCAAATGAAAATGTAAAAAAAATTATTGAACAAAGTATATGTATGGAAATTTTTGATTTTATGGATTTATGTAATAATCAAGAATTTGACATAGAACAATATTGGCTTACATATATTAAAAAATTAAATTAAATTTTATGACTAACGAAGAAAAAATTGAAAAATTAGAAAGCCAATTAAAGGCTGTATTGGATGCGTATTATATCATAGAAGAATATGCTTGTATGTTGGTTGGTGGTGATTGCGAAGAGAATGAAACCATTACCCAAGCCAATGAAATGATTGAAGAGGCATTCAAAGATTTATTAAACAATTAAAATAAACAAAATGAAAATTTTAGTCGCGTGTGAAGAATCACAAGCAATCACAAAGGAATTCAGAGCATTAGGTCACGAGGCTTATTCGTGCGATATTCTGCCTTGCACTGGTGGGCATCCCGAATGGCATTTACAAGGGGATGTATTCGGTTTTATTGACCAAGGATGGGATCTAATGGTAGCGCATCCTCCTTGCACTTTTTTATCAGTTAGTGGTGCTAGACATTTATATAATAAAGATGGCACAGCGAATAGAGAGCGGTATGAAAATCAATTTAAAGCACTTGAATTTGTTAAAAAACTAATGGATGCGGATATACCTAGAATAGCAATTGAGAATCCTGTTTCCGTAATATCTACAAAAATTAGAAAACCCAACCAAATTGTACAGCCTTGGATGTTTGGAGATTCAGCTAGTAAAACTACTTGCTTATGGCTTAAGAATTTGCCTAAACTTGTAGCTACAAATGTGGTTGATAAGGGGGATTTTAAGGAATGGATTGATAAGAAATCGGGCAAAGTAAAGCGTCAAGCTACTTGGTATTACGATGCATTGATTAATGCAAAGAGTCCAGAGGAGCGCAGAAGCCTTCGTAGTAAAACTTTTAAGGGTATAGCCCAAGCCATAGCCTCTCAATGGGGTATTTTTTAAATAATTAAATAAAATAAAATGAAATTTATTAAACTAACTGAATGTTATTCTGAAAAAACAAGTGAAATTTATATCAATGTTGAAATGATTGGAGCAATTTATATTCAAGGCAATCGTACTATTTTAAAACATCTATCTCATAACAACGGAGGATATCTTATCAAAGAAACACCCGAACAAATTTTGAAATTAATTAAACAATTAAATTAAAAAAAATGAAAAACAAAAAACCACTTACAGCAAAAAAATTATTGAATTTTTTATTGGCTTTAGAAGAAGAAGAGGTTGATTTAAACATTGTACATATTTATTATCGTTATGATAGAGATTCAGATGAAGAGGTTGTATATGAGGCTGAAGAAGATTTGTACGATGAAAATGATAATGTTACATTAAACTCAATTATGTTATTAACTAACGGAGAAGAATTATAAATAATTAAATTAAAAACTATGAAAGAATTAAATGAAATTCAAAAACAAGATTTAGCGGATTTAGTATGCCGTATTGTTGAGGAATTGGTATCTAATGAAATTGTAAAAGATTGTACCGATACTGATTCACAAGATGAATGGGATGCTCAAGAAATTATCTATACTCACATTGAAAAATATTTAAACAATTAAATTAAACTTTATGAATTATTATGTTGTAACCTTTGGATTTTCTGACCCCGATGGAGGAGATTACCAAGTAACAAAAAGTAACCCTATTCTAGCTGAAGATGAAGATACTGCTTGTATTCTATTGAAGGACCAGTTTGAATGTATGGAAGGTATTGACTGCGAAGTATTTAGTGTTAAATTAATAACCAAATAAAAATAAAAAATGAAAGTATTAGAATTATTTGCGGGTAGCCGATCCGTTGGGAAGGTTGCTGATCAGCTAGGTTGGGAGGTGTTTTCCTCCGATTTTGAGGCATTTGAGGGGATTGACTACCAAATAGACATCTTAAAATTTGATGTCAGTAAAGTGCCGTTTAAACCCGATATTATATGGGCATCACCCCCTTGCACTGGTTTTAGTGTAGCAGCCATTGGTAGGAATTGGGAAAAGACTGAAACCGATGCCATCCCCAAGACGGATACAGCTAGATTAGGTATTGAATTGGTTAAAAAAACTATTGAAATTATTGAACATTTTCAGCCTCAATATTTCTTTATTGAAAACCCTAGGGGGATGTTAAGAAAATTAGAAATTGTGCAGAGATTTAAGAGGCAAGGAGTTACTTATTGCCAATATGGGGATGATAGGATGAAGCCTACTGACATATGGACTAACAGCAACAAATGGATTCCTAGACCTATGTGTAAAAATGGGGATTCTTGCCATATTTCAGCCCCTAGAGGGTCAAGCACTGGTACCCAAGGACTTGCTAATGCCTATGAAAGAAGCAAGATACCCGAACAATTATGCCTAGAAATTCTACAATCTTGTATTTAATTAAATTAATTAATTACCTTTACTTTTCAAAAAAAACAAATAACTATGAATTTATTAAAAGAAACCTTGATTTTTATTCTTGGGATGCTTAAATTTTTTTTTATCAGCATTCCCCTTGCTTGTACTATTTTTTTTACTGCACACCTATTTTTTGAACTTAAAAGAATAATATATGGAAAATAAAACAACAACTCTCAAATTGCTTTGTGAAACATTTTTTAGAATGTTTAAAGACGAAACTTTACCTAACATAGATATGGAAGATTTTATAGCTATGTGGCAAGCTTTAGCTGATAGATGGGGCATAGTTAGATCAGATAAGGAATGGGATGAATTCGCTGAAGAAATAAATAGTAGAGCATCCAACAGGGAAGTATATTTTAACGAAATTTTTGATAAACACTTTAATAATTAAACAATGGCACAAATGCAAGAACTAATTGCACTCCTTGAAAAATCGGGAGATGCAAAAACAAAAATCATTGACAAGCAATCGGAAATGATTACATTTTTAAAATCTCATATTCAAACATTAGGAATATTGTTAGATGAATATGATGATATCGTACAAAAATACATTAACCAAAAACAAAAAAAGTAAAATGGAAAAAACATCAATGCAACAACTATTAGAGTACATTAAGACTGCTAATACATTCACATTCTTACCCGAACAATTAGCCAAAACTATTGAAGATATTTATCTTGAAAAATCAAGAAGGGAAATTAGGGATGCCTTCAATAATGGAGAATCAAATGTATGGAATAGAGATAGAGATGGTTATATTTTTGAATATGAGGGTGGTGAAGATTATTTTAATAAAGAATATAATATTGAAATAAATAAAGAAGAATTGGAACAAGATACGCAAACCGAAAACCAAATAGAACAAGAACAAATTAATAAATTTTAAAAAACAAACAATTATGGCAAAGTATGAATTAATGGAGAAAACCGAAAACAATGGAGAAGTATGGTATTTTATTCGTAAAGAAGATGGATTATCGGTAAACAATAGTTGGACTAAAAAGTTAGAAGAAGCTGAAAAAATGCTCAATGAACTTGAAAAAGGTAAACCGGCAGAACCAATTTTAAAAATTTTAAAAACAATAGAAGTAGATGATAAAAATGATAATTAAATATTTTTCTTTAGAGCAAAAAAATAAACGAAAAAAAATACGCCAGTTAGCGATAGAAATTACAGAAACTCAAGACTATGATGAATTAGTCAAATTAGTAAATGAATACAATAAATTAAAAAATGAAAACTAAACAAATTAGCGTATTAGAATATGCAGAAAAAATAAGCCCAAACTACTTTAGAAAAAATAGGAAACACCCAGATAACCCATTAACAAGACACGCAATTATGTATCGTATAAGAAACAATATGCCATTGCCAGAGGTGGTAAAGTACAATAGAGTAGGGAAAGTTCATGTACTAACTGTAAATTCAAATTTTTAAAACCAATATTATGATACAAAACACCGAAGATATTTTAGGTAAACCCGCAGAACCGATTAATTTCTCAACTTTCGCAGACTTTACACCTTATGAAAGGCAAATGATTATGGCTGAATTATACCACAATGCTTGGTACGACCAAGATAGGTTTGAAGATATGTACGACCTTTATAACAAATGGACTGCAAAGCCAATTAAGGAATGTAAATTTATATTACCCGAAATCAATGAAGATGAAAAACCAATATGAAATAAAGGAAACTTTATTGCTTAAGTTAGAGAATGATGAACTTAAAGAAAGGATAAAAGAATTAAAAATTAAAATTTTAGAACTTGAAACAAAATTAAAACAATTTAGCTGATGATATATTTTATAATTATTATGGGCATATATTTTTGGTCACTAAACTCATTAAAAAGTAAACCACCAAATGATGATTGGAAAATTAAAAAGAAGAATGATTAAGGAGAAAAGTTGGTATAAATCAAGAGGTTATATGCAATTATTTAAAAATAATAAACTTATTAGGGAATATAGATTTAATGATACCTATAATAGACGAAGGATGTTAAAAATATGGAACTCGGAAATTAAGCCTAATGGTATAGACGAGTACTATTTATTAATTAAGTTAGACCAAATAATTGATGATGATGATGATTAATCCTCTTCTGTTTCTGTGTCTATTTCACTTATTTTTATTATTTGCATTTTTTTAAACCTCTCCAAGACTTCCCTCATATTCTCGGCATAGACCAATTTAGTTAGGTTTATGCCGTTTTTTTTGAAGTAAACTCGGTAGGTTTTCATTATTCAAGCCATTTTGATTTAGGACAAGCCTCTGTACCCTTGGGGGAAAATACT
>Ga0049081_10001050_pt1 | contig 10415 bp, 17 predicted proteins | sample GreLakmeER78MSRF_FD_66717 | JGI IMG/M metagenome (GOLD analysis project Ga0049081, IMG submission 66717) | Freshwater lentic microbial communities from great Laurentian Lakes, MI, USA - Great Lakes metaG ER78MSRF | ecosystem: Environmental > Aquatic > Freshwater > Lake | place: Great Lakes...
TAGAAATCAACTTGGCTTGTGTCTGTCATATTTCCATAACAATCCCGATAAATGGAGTGAGGCAATAAATAACAAAGAGGCTCTGGATAAACTTATTGACGAAGCTATGGCTTTTGATGGCGTTATTAGAAACATTGCTCGCTTTGCATCCGAGGACATTGTTTATAGGGATATTCTTTTTCCCAAAGGGACATTGCTTATTCCGGGGATAACTGTTTCAAACATGAACGAACCGGAAAAACCACCTCTAACATTTGGTCACGGGATTCATCACTGCCTAGGGGCAGCACTCGCTCGTTTTGAAATTCAAGAAATTTTTTCAATAATTGCACAGAGGATGCCTGAATTTAACATTAAAAGTATTGAGCATAGAGCAACAACTCATACCATTTGGGGTGTAAACTCAATGGTTATTGAAGTCGAATAAAAGGAAAATTATGAATAATGAAGAATATGAACTTTTACTATTCAAGTATGAAAAGTTAAAAGAAGAAAATAAACAACTTCAAGAAGAAGTTGCCTATCTCAACATCGGCAAAGATATTTTGTTTGGTATAGATGCTATAGTTGAGAATACTGACACAGAGGCCTTAAAAAAAGCGTATGAGTTAGTAAAGAAAAGACATGTCTTAGCTCAAATTTTGGGCATGTAAGATATTTAGATATAAAGAAAGAATATAATAATGAAAATTCAAGGATCTGTAGTTTTAGTTACAGGTGGAAACCGTGGTCTAGGGGCAGAGTATGTTCGTCAGCTTCTTAACAGGGGAGTGTCAAAGGTTTATGTTGGAGCTCGTAATGTTGAGCCAATCGCTACTCTGCCATCTATTACAGGAGGTAGAGCAATACCCATATCTCTTGATGTAACCAGCGCAAGCGATATTTCTGCGGCTGTTGAGCGGTGTGGTGATATTACAATGTTGATTAACAATGCGGGCATAGCCTTGAAAAGTTCTATTCTGGCTGATAATTCTTTAGAGAGTGCAAAAGCTGAATTTGAAACCAATGTATGGGGTCCGTTTAATCTCTCAAAAGCCTTTGCTCCAGTGTTAGCAAAAAATGGAGGAGGAGTAATTGTTAATGTTCTCTCAGCAGCATCGTGGTTTAGTATGAAAGAGGTGGCAACTTATGCGATGTCGAAGTCTGCAGCGTGGTCTTTGACTAATGGGCTGCGCATAGAGGTTGCGCCATCCAACACTCTTGTTGTTGCGGTGCATGCTGGATTCATTGACACCGAGATGGCAGCAAGTGTCAAAATGGATAAAACCTCAACTTTCCAAGTGGTTGATAGGACACTCAACGGAGTGGAAGCCGGGGTTCTTGAGGTTCTTGCGGATGATTCATCAGTTTTTATAAGGAACAACCTTCCAAATCATATTGAAACTTTCTATCCTTTAATAGCTAATTCTTTTAAATAGAAAAACAAAATATTCCCAGATAGCTCAGTTGGCAGAGCAATGGACTGTTAATCCATCGGTCGTAGGTTCAAGCCCTACTCTGGGAGCTATGAAAAATAATAACATAAACAACTTTGGACATGTACATAATATTAACTATCAAAAAGATAATATTAATTTCCAACAGACAATAAAAAGAATACAAAAAATATCAAACATTCAGATGGAGCTTGATACCTATAAGAAACTTGCCGATGAGATGGTGCATCTCTTTGACCGGCTGGCTTCTGATCAAAATAGTGTCCATACATGGTTTGAGGTTAAGACTGTATTAGATAAATATGAAAGTATAAAAAATGGACAAAGTAACCGTTAAATGGTGGATTGATCACTCAAGGGAACTTGAGGAAGAAAATCTTATCTTAAAGAAAAAATTAGAGGCAGCCCTTGATACGGTCGCCTATCAAGAGGTAGAACTCCGTAGGCTTGAGCGCCTCCAGCCTTATTAATGGAAACTATGGAAATTTTTAATAATTTTATTTCGGCAAAGACCCAACAGATATTCTTTGACTTTGTTTCGAGCAATGCATTCCCATACCGTTTTCAAGATGTCCATACTCCAGAATACGGAGTGGCCCAAAAAAGATACTATGACAGTGACTCCGTTAGTGACTCGTATAATTCCACTATATACGCAACGCCCAAGCAGCTCACCCATCATCTATTCGTGTTGGATGAAACAGGGGAGCAGAAATCCCCCCATTACCCGATACTCACCCCATTCTTGGAGGCCATCTATTCCAAGGTCGGAGAGTTCGAGCTATTACGGGCAAAGGTGAATGTCACGATGCCCGACCCCAGATTTGAAGCATATACATCTCAGGTGCCACATGTTGATTTAAAATACGATGATGGTAACGAATTACCACATGTGGTCTTTTTATACTATATCAATGACTCAGATGGTCCCACCTATTTCTATAACAAAGACTTAGAAGTTATCTCATCTGTCCCACCTACCATGGGTACCTGTGTTATGTTTGATGGAGGAACCCTCCATGCTGGAACCAATCCAAATTCAACCCCGTTTCGTTATGCCCTTAACATCAATATAAGAAAGAAGTAAATATGTCCATCTTAGCTAGATTACTACAAAGAATTAATCAAAGATTTAACCCGGAAGTTTATGAACCCATTACTTCTGAACCTTTGCAAGAGTATCAAGCCTTTCTCTATAAAGACCTAGACCTCATCAAAAAGAAACAAAGCATCCTCAACTTTGCAACCAAATATCTGAACGAAAATGAAACCCTCTTCCAAGACCTAAGAAATCTAGAGAAGTTTGAGAAGTACCTAGAAAAGATCAAACCAACCTCATCCCCGATTCCTCGCCATCCTAAGACTCCTTATGACTATCAAAGAGAGCAAACCGAGTATGTTATCGAATTAGATAACAAAGAATTCCCCCAAACCGATATTTTGTAAAATTTTAGTACATATCGATGCAATGCTATGCATTCCTTTCGTTGCCCCGATCGCCCCTATGTTCGGCGGGTCAATGCCTGATCGAATGATTATGCATAAGCTATGCATACTTATTCACCGAAACCCTTATGGCATAAGGATTCCGGGGATTATGGGTGCATAAAGATTCTTGCACGGGGTGTACTATTACCCGCTATACTGATTACATGAGCACAAAGCGCATATCACATTCGGGCAAGGGTCGCGTCGTGACCCCTGCCACCCCTACCGCCAAGAAGGCAGGCATCCCCGCCCGCAAGAAGGCAACCAAGAAGGCAACCGCCCCCAAGGCACCCGCCACCCGCAAGACCGCCAAGGGTCACGCCCAAGTAGTAGCAGAGATGCGCACGGTCGCAATGAAGGCAGGTCACAAACCTCCATACACTACGCCCGCACTAGATGAGGCACTAGCCAAGGCAGACACCCTAGCGGGCAAGGGTCACACTCTCACAGAGTCAGGACTATATGCGGGCACTGGCACTATGCCCGCTACCGCTCGTGATGGCAAGGCTCGCCGTGAATGGTGCGCCAAGGTAAAGGCTCCCAAGGTAGCGATAGCCGATATCCTTCACGATAACAAGAAGGGTACCGAAGGTGAGTTGTCAAGTAAGAGCGACCGCTCAGAGAATGCGGTACGCCAGCGGGTTATCACTCGTGGCAAGTACCTAACGGGCGCCCGCTACTATGCGGTACGCTCTGAGGCGGTAACTGGCTCGGCAGATGACCAACCAATGGTCTACATTGTCCGAGTGTAGGTCACGGGGGGCGATAGCCCCCCAACACCCGCACGGGGGGGGGCGAGTCGCAAGGCTCGCCCCCTTTTTCATTACCCGCTGCCGAGCTCGATCACCAAGGCCCCGGATCGGTGGAACTCTGTACTATTTCTGCCCGATTAGTGTAGCTTTTGTCGCACCGTGTAATTTTAGTACTTACTAACTTTATGTAATAATACACGGTAATTTTTTGTATCGTGTAATAATACACGCTGGAGTATCGTCTGGGAAACGCTGTAATTTTAGTGCGCACTACAAATTGTGGTGTGTAATGTTACACGCCGGGTAATATCTTTATCTCGTGTAATAATAGTCGCCCGGACATTATGGAAAATATCTCGTGTAATATAACGAATGAGGTTGTATTAGCGTTAGTGTTCGGTTATAGTTCTAGACATGAACACATACACAACATTCAGTATCACAACCAAGACAACCCCGAACCGATTCGGAAAGCTCAACTATGAGGCAATCGTGTTAGGTAACGGGCAAGAGATGGAGACATTCAGAGGGCTATCTATGCGTGAAGCCCTTGCCCTTGCCGCCGAATTCATCGGGGCAGTCATAGACCTCTACTGTGAAGAATGCGCCTATGTCACCGAGCCTGATGAAGAGTCCTTCCGCCTCTGTGGACTCTGCCCTGTCTGCTACGACAAGATGATGGCTCGCCACTAGGAAAGGAGAGATCCCCCCAGGATTAGCCCTCTAAAGTTACACAGCTTTAGGGGGCTTTTTCTTGCCCGGAATTCGGTGTAACATTACAGACCTATTATTACACCCAGCCGTGTAGTATTAGCCCTGTGTGTAATTTTAGTAGATGGTTCTTTATGGTGTCGTGTAACATTACAAAACACACCTTTATGTGTAACATTACGCCAGCGGGTGGAGCTGCCCAGTTTCACGTAGCTGACGCACCCGTTTTATAATAAGGTAATATCTACCCTAATTGAGTACATAATTGTAATCAAAAAGCTCATACCATATTTTTATGGAAAAAACAACTTTATTTGAGATCTTTTTTCTTTTTTTTTCTTCGTTATTTTGTCCGCTTTCCTCTCTATTCGTGTAGTATTACTGCATGGAGAAAGTTTCTCCATAGTTTCCAATAGGAGGAAATCATGGCACCGAAATCGGCACCAAAAAAGGCTACGAAAGTAGCGAAGTCCACAAGTCCAAAGGCTATCACTATGGCAGTGATTATGTCGGCAGTCGTCAAGGCTGGCGAAGTCAATAGCACGAAAGGCGTGAAATCGTTCTACCGTGACGGAGGCGCTAAGGAATTGGCGAAAGCAGTAGCAAAGGCTATGAAGTCCCCAACACTTAGTTCGGCAGAAATCAACACTTCTAAGAGTGTGCAGATGGCGAAACTTCGTAGAGAGTTTGCAGTCTCTATTCGTGCCATCTCGCTTGACGGAGATACCGTACTTCGGAAAAATACTTCCGACAGAACGGAGAACGCTTTCCATATCCGACTTCGTGGAATTGAGACAGTCTTAGGACTTCCGACAAATACACTCTATGCAGTTCGTGCCAACTCTTACAAAGTCGGCGAGAAATCGGAAGTGTACATTGTCCGACAATAATCGGAACGGAAAATAGGGAGAGGGTAGAAATACCCTCTCTCTTTTTTTTTCCCCAAAAAGCTGCGAACGTCAATGGATTTTTTTTCGTGTAATAATAGGCGTGTAATTTTAGACATACACCCAGCGTAATATTACATGATGATAGATAAAAGTTGAGTGTGTAATATTACAAACCGGGACTTTATGGGGGCCGTGTAATAAAAGGTAATTGTATCGTGCAACTAATCCAAAAAATAATTCGTGTAATAAAACATAAATGCAAAATTACACGTAGGAATCTGTTAGGATGTCAGTATGACGAAATTAGTTATACCACAAAAATTACACACGCTCTGCGAGGGTCACGCCAAGTGCTCTTGCCCTATTATTACAGGTGACAAGGCTTGCGCTATTGTTACACTAATCAACGAGTTCGTTTCTGAAACTAACCCAGTAGCCATTTCTTTTATTACACGCAGCGAGTACAACACTTTCGTTCTCTATTGCGCTCTTGCTTCGTTAGGGGGTGAATAAAATGGTTGAGGCTATTGTTACAGGAATAATTCTTATTACCTTAGGGGGTTGTACTGCAGTTATATTACAGTGTATCCCTGACAGGCATCTGAATAAGCTTTGGGAGAAATTCCATCTAGATAACGATGAACCCTATGGGGATATTCAAGAGGATTAAAATTACACGATCCAAAAATTACACGGGCTTTTATTACAGAGCTCGTGTAATTTGATGTCCCGGCATGTAATATTACACTGGCGGGCGGGCGTTGGGGATGTCCCCCCATTCTTTTACGCCCGCAGTAATATTACATAGTATTCGTGTAGTTTTAGTATGCGATGTAATATTACATGACCGACCTTTATGTGTGTAATATTACAAATCCGGGCTTGTGATCGTGTAATAATAGATGGAGCTGTGTAATATTAGTTCCGCCGTGTAATATTGGGTGTAATAATAGGAAAAATACTCATTGTTTGCCTGCTGTTCATCTACTGTTCATCTGGATTCCACCTGGAGTTCACATTGGTTCCGTATCGTTCTATGTGTTGACGGGATTCCCCCCGATACCGAATGTTTCACGTGAAACATTTGAGAAGCCGAAAGGTGTGTCATAATGGATTTCGAGTTTATCGACGAGAACGAAATTGAAGCAGTGAAGCGGGGGCGCAAGTCTACCGTACCACCCGAACTAGTTGAGGCACTCGCTTCAATGCCGAAGGGTCGAGCAGTTGTCTTGCGCGATCTTGCGCTTGACCCCAAGTCAGACGATTACAAGAGCGACAAGCAGAGCGTGTCGGCAATGATTCGCTCGGCAGGCGTTCAGGCAGGCGTTGAGGTAGCGATTCAGTTCTCCCCCGCAGGAGTTCCGCAGGTCGCCATCAAGACCCCGAAGGCGAAAGCCAAGAAATAGGGAATCGGTGCGGGGTGCAGTTCATAGCCCCGCACCACCTTCCCCCGTTCGGGCAGTCAGAGCGATCTGGCTGCCCGAGCTTCTCGCCCGGCGTGTAATAATACAAGCCGTGTAATATTACGTGAGAGTGTAATATTACAGACGGGTGTCCGCACTTAGTTATTGTGCGACTTACACCCGCAAACATAATGTAATATTACGCCCAGTATTTAGTATGTGTTTGTAATACTACACGACTTTTATTGGCTGTGTAACATTACAAATCCTGGCTTTATGGGAGCTGTGTAATAATAGGCTCTCCGTGTAATAATAGCTTCAGCTATGTAATAATAGAGAAAAGTGTGTAATATTGCGTGTAATAATAGGAAGTTGTCAAAAAAAACTTAGAAAATATGTGTTAGGTGCTTGTGTTTCCGCCTATGTGCCTGTATTGTTAATGGTGTTGGAGATACCAACAGCCCGATAGTCGGGTAACCGAAAGGTAGTCATAATGGAATTTGAGTTCATTGAGGAATCAGAGATTGAGGCGGTTAGCCGAGGTCGCAAGTCCACAGTCCCTCAGGAGTTGGTACAGGCATTGCGCTCAATGCCAAAGGGTAAGGCAATCCGAGTCACAGACTTGGCGCTAGACCCTAAGTCCGAGGACTACAAGAACGACAAGGCAAGCACCTCCGCTATCCTCCGTTCAGCAGGCAAGCAAGCAGGCGTGGAAATTGCTATCTCGTGGTCGTCACTCGGCGTTCCGCAAGTCTCCACCAAGGCTCCAAAGGCTAAGGCGAAGAAATAGGGCATAGGTGCTCGGTCAGGACATAGACCGAGCACCACCTCCCCCTAGCGAGGCGGTCAGGCGTTCCCCCAACGCTTGGCCGCCTTTGCAAAAATTCCAGGGTGTAATAATACACAGCGTGTAATGTTACACAGTGCGTAATATTACACAGGCGGGCGTATGCGTTACAAAAGACACGCCTTACACCCGTGTAATATTACAGGGAATTGTTTGAGATTATAATATATATTATGAATCACATTATGAATAATATAATTTAATACTTTATGTAACCTTTATGTGTAATATTACATATACCTTTATCTCCGTGTAATATTACATACTGTGTAATATTACAACCTGGTCTAATAAAAAAACGGATCAATTTCTTGACCCGTTTCTTTAAGCTTTTTGGAATGAGAAAGTTTATCTAATTCTTAAGAAATTTTCTTAAGGTTAGGGACATTATTAGTGTCCCAAATAATACCAACTTTTGACCAACCTGATGATCGAGCCTGAGAGCGAAGTGTTGCTGAAGCAGTTGCTTTAGCATTTTTCTTCTCCAAAGCCAATTCATTAACCTGAGCCAATGTCATATCTTTTGTTGGAACAAATTCGCTGCCCAATGCAAAGCTTTTAACTTTAACAATTTGACCAACTTTTGCTTTACTCAAAAATTCAACCAATTCTGGAATAACGATAGCCTTACGCCCACGCTTTACCGATTCAATTTCTGATTCTTCAATGAATTCAAAATCCATTTCTTTACCTTTTTCTTTGTCGTTGTCCTCAGGAATTCCTGAAGTATTTTTTGCACTCATTTTTTGAGCCTTTCTTTTATTTAATTAACTCATTCCTTGAGCCAATAACCACACTACCAGCGGACGTAGCAAACAACAACCTATCCAAAAAAAAATGTTATTTCTTTCCGTTTTTAATTTAATTCATGATCCAATTCACGATCCAAAGCTTTAGCTTATTTTTGATCCAGGAACTGTGTAATATTACACCCATTGTAATATTACAGGATTAGGTGGATCTCTTTAGTGTGTAATATTACAACCAATATCTTTATGGTAAGCTAATCCAAATACTAATCCAAATCCTAATTCCAACATTGTTTTAACCTTTATGGGGATCATATTCCTGGCAATATATGACACCTATAAACTCTCCATTAAAAACATTATCCCTCAGGTTTTTTTTCACGTCCTTTTCAGGTAGGATACCTATTAACTAATATCTATGAAGATATTTCCCAACATAAAGGACAACATAATGTTTGATCTAAGTGAAACAGAAACCAACTATTCTACCCGAAGTAATCACGGACAAATTCATTACTTCAATACCGTAGAAGGAGCTTTATACAATTTCTTACAAGAAGATGGATATAGATTCGATATCAGAACCGAACATATATCTTTCTCAGTTCACAGAGATAATGATTTAGGTCCAACTGTTACTCAATTCGGTACCAGTTATGAAGCCCGTATCAGATTCAATGCAAAATCTAATTATATTGTCGATCTATTACCTGACAATGTAATTAACCTATTCCCAACAATAAAGGAAATCCAATGACCACCGAATACGAAGATACAATGTTTAATACAATTCATAGCCTTACGCTATGTCTTCAAATAGAAATAACCACAACACAAATTTTTATCAAAACTGAAAGCGAATATCTAGGCATTACTGGATATCCAAAAAAAGCTTTATGGCTAAACAAATTCGGTGAGATGTTTACTAGAATTATTGTTAATCCTTATTATGACAATGTTTGGATTCCAATTATGGAACAAAAAGATAATATTGATTCAATGGATTTTCTTTTTGGCTATGCTGCAATGAAAGAATTCTTTAATGAATTCGGTCAAGCTAATTATCACCTAAAAAGAAACTTTGCCGATTCCTATACCCTAAGCGAAATCAATAAAAATATTGATCGTTCTTATCCAGGTATTGAGCATAATCCAAAGCTTTTCCCTCACTACGAACTAATCACCTACCTAAAACCAAAGAAATAAGGAAATCCAATGACAAACCCAGAACCAATGTTTAATGATCATGTTAAAGCTTTTGCAATTCTTACTCATATTGCAATAGCACACGAAAAGATTATTGAATCTATTACCGATATGTGCAAAACATCTTTTATTCCACTTATTCACGTAATGCCTGACTTTCTTGAAAGTCTTAACATTAAGTCAATTCCTCAGCGTATGAATGACAATATTGACAAAGTTATTAAATTTCAAAAAGAATTGGCTAATACCATTGAAAATGGCAATGTTCAACGTAAACACTATGACTTATTCGTAATGGATATGATTGATGCAATTCGTGATGTTTGTGCTATTGGAATTGATCAGACAAATATCATATTTGATGATTTCTCAATTGAGCTATCTAATACCGTAGACGATGTTTACGAACAAGGCGAAGAATTTGTCTCACTCTTTGACAAAGCTTTTTCCCAGGTTATTGATTTAAGCAAACAATACGCAATTCTTTAACCAAAAGCAAATTTAAAGGGGTAGGCGTTTGCTTACCCCTTTTTTGCTGCCCAAAATCAGGTTGTGTAATATTACACCTACTGTAATATTACACGCTATGGCTGGGAATTGAGTATGTAATATTACGTGCCTTACCTTTATGAAAATCTAATCCTAATTCTAATACTAACCCTAATCTTAACATCGCTCTACCTTTATGGGAGCATATAGGGCTTACCAATACCGGATCTAATGTCCGGGGCTATTCAGAATATGATTGACTACCCATATATAGGTATTACATCCTTGTAATTTCCACATTTATGACCTCAAAACACACACTAAAATTCTCACAAATAAAAATCACCTTATTTATGAGCATTTTACTGCCTTTTTGATTGATTTATTAGACAAATGGTCTATTTATTAGATAATTTATAACATTTATGCACCTTTATGGAGGGT
>Ga0049081_10001051_pt1 | contig 10414 bp, 13 predicted proteins | sample GreLakmeER78MSRF_FD_66717 | JGI IMG/M metagenome (GOLD analysis project Ga0049081, IMG submission 66717) | Freshwater lentic microbial communities from great Laurentian Lakes, MI, USA - Great Lakes metaG ER78MSRF | ecosystem: Environmental > Aquatic > Freshwater > Lake | place: Great Lakes...
CGTCAAGCAACGTAACCCCTTCGTTGTTTTGGCATTAAAAAGAAAAGCGGGTAGTCATCGTAAGTCTAACAAGGCATTACGAAGAGAAACAAATGCGGGCATAGCTCAGATGGTAGAGCAGTAGACTTTTAATCTATTGGTCGTGGGTTCGAATCCCCCTGCCCGTACCATATAAAAACACATTTCAGCAGGATAGTCTGTGGTGGATAGTTTCTGTTTAGTACAGTATCCGAAGTGTGTTTCTATATGGTAAACGGCCCTTAACATCAATTGGATAGATGCTTGGTCTTCGAAACCAAAGGTTGGGAGTTCGAATCTCTCAGGGCCGGCCAAAGTTATATGGAGTTGTTAGTTTAGTGGCAAAACCGCGGGTTGTGATTCCGCTATCGCGAGTTCGATTCTCGTACGACTCCCCAGTTTTGCGGATGTGATGGAATTGGTATTCATGTTAGATTCAAAATCTAAATTTTGCGAGTTCGAGTCTCGCCATCCGTACCAGACAATGCCGAGATAGCTCAGTTGGTAGAGCACTGGTTTGAAGAACCAGGTGTGGGCGGTTCGATCCCGCCTCTCGGTACCAAATAAGGAAGATGATGCAGCGGGGTTGGTCCTGCGACTGGCCTTGAAAACCAGGTTCTCTTAACAGGGATGGGGTTCGACTCCTCCGTCTTCCGCCAAGAATTGGCGCGGTGCCCGAGAGGCCGAAGGGAGCAGTTTGCTAAACTGTCGTCCCCCGTAAGGGGGACCGTGGGTTCGAATCCCACCCGCGCCGCCAGATATAAACACATTCTCCCCTTGTAGACGTATGTGCTATGAGATCTGTTGAGTGTGTTTCTATATGGTGATGTAGCAAAGTGGTAATGCCCCACCTTCATACGGTGTCTAACGTAAGTTCGAATCTTACCATCACCACCATAAATATATTGCGGGATACGTCAGAGGTCAGACTATCGGGCTCATAACCCGGAGGACGAAGGTTCGAATCCTTCTCCCGCTACCATATTAGGAATAGCAATACGTTCTACTATACCATAGTGATAGTCTTTAAGTATTTCTATTTCAAGATCACAAACTTTAATACGAAGAGTAAAATTTTCGTGTTCTCTATTACGTTGTTCTAATTGTCTCTGTACTGATTCAAGTAAGATATTTGTTTTATTGTGGTTTGCATTTATTCGCAAAACTACTTTATTTAAATTATCTTTATACTTGTTACAAAGATTAATATTGTTACCCATGTCTGCTTTAATTGCCAAGACTTGATTTCTCATTTCTTGAACAAGATCTCCAGACTCAGAATCAAAATTTGGAACAATATCATTTAGCATCTGATTAATATGATCCAATGCATTATTTCTAATCTCAAGATTAGTTTCAGCATCACCGGACATATCGTAGGCTTTTCTTCGTATTGGGTCAGTTAAAATTTCATACGCTTCTTTTATGCGTTTGAATTTTTCTTCGTCCCCACCTTTGTCGGGATGATGAATGTTTGCAAGTGATCTGAATTTGAGTTTTAACTCTTCTTCAGTCGCATCTATTGCAACTTCTAGTTCAAGGTATGGGTCCATAAGAAGATAAATATTAATTATTGTATATTTATTAGGAGATAGTATGAGTGGAAAAGGTTCAGCGCCAAGACCATTGAGCGTAAGTAATGAAGAATATTCCAAAAGATGGGATGCAATTTTTCAAAGAGATATAAAAGCAGAAGACAAGGATAAGTCTTGGAAAGATGAAGAACAAAGAATAAGTCGTGAACAGGCTTTAAGAACTTTATATCGAGAAAATGAACAATAAGAATTTTGCCGGTGTAGTATAATGGCAGTGCGATGGTCTCCAAAACCATTAGTGGGGGTTCGATTCCCTCCACCGGTGCCAATATAAATATTAAAAATAATAGTTTTTAAGGACAATAATGGCAACATCATTAACCAATCTAGGTATTGTATTTCCAGATAATACAACACAAACCACTGCATATATTCCAGGACAGCCTATAACGGGATCTGCATTAAACACACAAGATTTTGTTGGTACAGTATCCGGTGGAACTAACACTTATACTTGGACAAAACCTGTAGGTAATTATAATTGGGTATGGGTTCAATTATGGGCGGGGGGTGGCGGAGCTAAAGGTACTTCTAGACAACCCGGTGGCGGTTATACTTCAGTAAAAATACCATATGCCGGCGTAACTCCAACTGTTGCAATTAGTATACCTCCAAATAGTGGGTCATACAACGGCGGCGGCGGAACAGGAGTTAGCGCAACAGCATTTCATCCGTACTGTAGTGCTACTTGGCCAGGGGCAACAGGGGGTGCTCCAGCAACAGATCAAACTTTACTCCAATATCAATACTTATCGCCCGCATCTATAGTATTTACTATAAATGAAGGTTCAACCGGCGCACAATCAGGTTCCACCTTTTCATTATTAAATGGAGGTGGCAATCCTGGCGGCGGTGCGAATGGAGCTAATCCTGGAGGTGGGGCATTTCCAAATAACGGCAATGGTGGTACATACGGCGGGTATGCTAGAATTTTGGTTAAAACATTTTGGCAAGATCCACAATAAACATAAGAAAACGTAAAAATTACTTAAGAAAAACCCTGTGTAATTCGTGCAAAACAAATTGCGGCAAGAAAAAATTAAAATAATGCTTGACATTTTTACAAAAGGTGTTATAATAATGTAAGTGTTAGAAATGCGGGCGTAACTCAGTTGGTAGAGTGTTACCTTGCCAAGGTAAATGTCGTCGGTTCGAACCCGATCGCCCGCTCCAACAACCAAAGGTGTTTTATGAAAAAACTAGATATTGCAGAAGTAACATCGTTTATACATGCACAAAGTCCTGAAACCAAAATATACATTGGTGCAGATTCTGAGCGCTATAGACGAGATGGTAAATGGTACGCTGATTATACTCTTGCAATCGTAGTTCATATTGATGGTCGCCATGGTTGTAAGATTTTCGGAGAAGTACAAACAGAAATTGATTACGACGTAAAGAACAGTAAACCGTCTATGCGTCTAATGAATGAAGTGTACAAAGTAGCAGATCTATACAACAAACTTGTTGATGCAGATGTAATTGGTGAAAAAGAAGTACAAATACATCTTGACATTAACCCTCAAGAGTGTTATAATAGTTCTGTAGTAATACAGCAAGCAGTTGGTTATATCAAAGGTATGTGCAATGTAGTACCGATGGTAAAGCCAAACGCATTTGCAGCAAGCTATGCCGCAGACAGATTAAAACATGTCATGGCAATGGCAGCATAAGGTTAAGGGATGAGTACAGCAAGTTAAATTAACGTAACTTCAAAAACCGCCTACAATGGAGGGACACCGAAAGGTGAATTTTCGTAGGCTAGGAACGAACCAATATAATAGTGACGCTGGAAAGACAGCAAAGATGATAGTAGTCTATCAGGTTTCAGTGGGTTTCACCGCAAGGGACACTGGGGTTAGAGTAAACCAAGTTAACATCAGACCGACCATCCCGTTGTTTTTAGGTTCAGTTCAGCAAACACAAAAAATTTCACTTTTAATGAGAAACCAAAGTTGAACCTGTTGATTAAAAAGGAGTATATCATGTCAACATTCGTGGAAGCAGTAGCAAATCAAGAAGCCCGTACTCAAAACGGTATGAAGGCACGCAAATCTACAGCAAATGCTGTTGTGGATTTATTTTACAATATCGGTGCAAGCCGAGGCAAGGATATTACACCTGCATTTACTGCAGCATTTGTCGAGGATAAAGACTTGGCATTGCGAGTAGCAGCATGGTCTCGAGATGTTCGAGGTGGTGCAGGTGAACGACAAGTGTTCCGCGACATACTGTTGGATTTGGAAAAAACAGATACTATGTGTGCAATAGCTCTAATGAACAAGGTTCCTGAGCTTGGTCGTTGGGATGACTTGTTAGTCTTTAAAACTAACCTTTTAAAGAAAATTGCCTTTGAGATGATCAAAGATGCTCTTGAAGCAAGCAATGGTCTATGTGCAAAATGGATGCCTCGCAAAGGCGACCTCGCCGTAGAACTAAGAAATTATCTAGGTTGGTCACCTAAGTTTTATCGTAAACGCCTAGTTGAATTAACTAAGGTTGTTGAAACACTAATGTGTTCTGGCAACTGGGATAGCATCAACTTCTCGCATGTGCCATCACTTGCATCTGCCCGTTACAAGAAAGCCTTCAACCGCAATACTGAAAAGTATGCAGAGTATGTAGCATCTCTTGTTAAAGGCGATGTAGACGTAAAGGTAAATGCTGGCGCTGTTTATCCGTATGATGTACTGAAAGGTATAAACGGTAGCTTAGATAAGACTGAAACAGACTTAATACAAAAGCAATGGGAGGCTTTGCCTAACTTTGTCGGCGATGCAAACATCTTACCAATGGTAGATGTATCTGGTTCTATGACTTGTCGTGCAGGTGGCATCAAATCTAAATCAAGCTTGTCTTGTTTAGATGTTGCTTTATCATTAGGTTTATACCTAGCAGATAAAAACACAGGCAAGTTCAAAGACACATTCTTGACATTCAGCCAAAAATCTGAGCTTGTTACTTTAAACGGTAACATCATGCAAAAGGTTGCGCAAATGAGCAAGTCTAATTGGGATATGTCTACTAACCTACATGGAGCATTTGAAAAGATTCTCAAGGTAGCTAAAGATGCAGGTGTTCCTCAATCTGAAATGCCTGAAATGGTATTGATAATGTCAGACATGCAGTTCAATATGTGCGTTAGAAATGACGACTCTGCTATGCAGATGATTGAGCGAAAGTATCAAGATGCAGGGTACGCAGTACCTAAAGTTGTATTTTGGAACTTGAATGCATCATATGGCAATGCACCTATCGCTTTTGATAAGAGCGGCGCTGCATTAGTATCAGGTTTTAGCCCAGCAATCGTTAAGCCTTTATTGGCAGGCGATTTGGAAAGCTTTACACCTGAAAACATAATGCTACAAACAATTATGCAAGACCGTTATGCGGTTTTATAAATAATTGTTATAGTTGTATGAAGCAACTAGAAATGTGTTCTGGACGGGGGTGCGAATCCCCCCAGGTCCACCATAAAGCATATTACTAAATCGGCACCGGTAAAACGTTGATTACCCGGGGCAGGAAGTCTGGATACCTTGTAGTATGTTTTATAATGGGCCTGCATAGTTTCGACAGGGCAAATAGTATAGAAGTGGACAACTCATCAGAGAAGATGTAAACACTAAACCAACGTAAACGCAAACGACGAACAGTTCGCATTAGCAGCCTAAACACTGCTTAGGGTTTCGGTAGCTTTCCTCGTAACAGAATAAGCTATCACAACTTTAATGATTTTCTTTATAAGAATTTTCAGCACAGCGTAATATATACATGAGTTGCTACATTTCGTAGCAACAGTTAAAAGAAAGATGATATGAAAAATTGGACAACACCTGCAGCACAAGACATGCGTTTCGGTTTCGAAATTACAATGTACATCGCAAATCGTTAATTTGCAATGAGGTTTTAGTTGGTTCCTAAAAAACCAACTATTTTGGAATAGTATAAGATGTAACTAATATTACAGCATATACATATATTTGAGAATGTTCTCATGATTTTTAAGGAAGTTAAATGAAGAAAATTTTAGTAGCAGCTGTAATGGCATTTGCAGGTTCAGCATTCGCCGGCGGTTATGCATCATTGGAATATTCTAATGAAACCAATCGTTCAACAGATGTAGACAACATTAAAGAAGCTTTGGTTGTTGGTAATAAAGATGGTGCAATGGATTACAGTCTTAAAATGGAAAACAGCCAAACAGAATTTGGTAGTGGTTCTATTTCCCAAGGAATTGAAATTCGCGTTAAGAGAACATTTGATATGTTCTATCTTGGCGGTCGTTTAGGTGAAAAAGTATCTAGCTCTACACACTTTAGTCATTACGCTATTGATGCAGGAGTTAAAATTCCTCTAGGCGCAGGCTTTACTGGTGATGTTGGTGCTCGTTATCGTGATGCGTTTGATACATCAAACAACTACACCACGCAACGCGCACATGCCGCAGTTGGTTATGCATTGACTAAACAAGATGCAGTTGCAGTTCGTTGGAGCCGCACTTGGGGTGACGAAGAAAAAGACGCAGTACGTTTACAATATACTCGTAGCTTCTAATTTGTAAACCGCACACAAAGATAGAGTGTGGCTGGAACTCGTAACCAGCAAAGATAAGCGGGTTTATTTTAGTGGTAGAATTAGAGCCTTCCAAGCTCAAGGTACGGGTTCGATTCCCGTAGCCCGCTCCAGATTCCAGACCTGTAAATGGCTTACAAAGCCTTCTGGATCCGCTGACACGAAAACAGGATGGGCTGTGCTCACGGGGTTTGGCTGGTTTCCTGACACAAAAATAACCAGTCCCTAAGTGCCCTGTCGGTTGACAGGGTTTCTTTTTGATGTTATAATAAGGCTATGAATAAATTATATGTATTAGTTGGAGTTCCAGGTTCAGGTAAGTCTACTTGGATCAAAGAACAGACATGGATGCTGGGTCTGACCAAAGTTTCTACAGATAATTTTGTAGAAGCATACGCAAAGCAACAAGGCAAAACCTACTCTGAAGTGTTTGAGGAATACATGCCCAATGCAATTGAACAAATGTCAGAACAAGTTATATTTGCACGCAAACATGGACATGATATAATCTGGGATCAGACTTCTACAACTGTAGCAAGTCGTGTGCGTAAGCTCAAAATGCTCCCTGAATACTATTCAATTGCTATTGTCTTTGCAACACCAGAAGAAAAAAAATTGAAACAAAGATTAAATAGTAGACCAGGAAAAGAAGTGCCTTGGAAAGTAGTACAAGGTATGATTGAGAATTTTGAGATGCCTACTGAGGAAGAAGGCTTTAAGGAAATTTGGAGAGTTTAAAATGCCATCAGTTTTTCTAGTTAGTGATACCCATTTTGGACACGCAGGCGTGTGCCGATTTACAAGGGATGACGGTGTCACAAAGCTTAGACCCTGGGACAACCCGGATGAGATGGATGAAGAAATGGTCAAGCGTTGGAATGAAACTGTCGGACCGAATGACAAAGTATATCATCTAGGCGATGTGGTTATTAACCGCAAGGCAATGAAGACACTGTACAGACTTAACGGCGATAAAGTTCTTATTCGCGGCAATCATGATATCTTTCGTGATGATGAATACAGAGAACATTTTCGAGAGCTTCGTGCATATCACGTAATGAACGGAATGATTCTTTCTCATATTCCTATTCACTCAGAAAGTCTAAGTCGCTTTGGAACAAACATCCACGGTCACCTTCATTCTAATCGAGTAATGATCCGGGGGTTCAATAATAAACCGATGGGCATTGATAACAGATATCACTGTGTTTGCGTAGAACAAACTGATTTTAGGCCTATTCTATTTGAAGACGTTATCAAACGAATCAAAGAAGAAGGCGGCACCGTTGGTTTTAAAAACGGAAACGGTTCGCAATGCGCAGACTAGATGGTGAATCATATGAGAATTGGGTAGAGCGAGTCCGGCTCTTTGAGCAAGGCTACGCTCTACAACGTATTGCAAACGGTGACGATCATGAAACAATCGTTGAAGAGATGAGTATTCGTATGATGGACAAGTTGATGAACCCTGTATACAAAGCAATTAGAGATTCCAAAGTAAGTACTTTTGATGCAGAGAAATCTAGGCAAGCATACTACGATAAATATCTTAGTAAAAACAGACCAAAGTCGGATCATGTTTTGGATGACTAAAGGTTGACAGGAAAGACAAAAGAATATATAATTATATTTGAATCCGAGTGGTGAAATAGGTAGACACAGCAGACTTAAAATCTGCCGCTTTAAAAGGCGTACCGGTTCGATTCCGGTCTCGGGTACCAATTTAAATAATTTGCGCTGATAGCTCAGTTGGTCAGAGCAGTCGACTCATAATCGATTGGTCGGGGGTTCAAGTCCCTCTCGGCGCACCAAATAAAGGTATAGTATGAAAGATCTAGATAGAGGCAGATATACATCAGAGGATGCTGTTCTTAAAATTGGCAATCGGTATAACTTAGTTTTAATTGCAACCGCACGTGCTAGAGAAATCAAACGAGAGAAACATGGTTCAGCTCGTAGTAGCATTTTGACTGCACTTGAAGAAATTGAAGCCGGCAAAGTTGGTTTGGAATATTTGGATCACTATGCAAAAGGAAATCGTAAGAGTCGACATCACAGAAACGACTAACTTGATACTTGACAGATTGTAATTTTTATATTATAATAGTGTTATAGTAATGAAAGATCGCCGTTACTGTAATTTATCTTTGAGCGATTATATTTTAATGGAGTTGACACAATGTTGAAACAACGTGTTTTGAAAGTACTAGAATCTGGGCGTAACTTTACCCCGGCACAGTTGGCTGGTCTTACTGGCGCAAAAGAGGACAGCATTCGTCCTCGTATCAGCGAACTTCGTGCAGAAGGTCATGCTGTTTACACTAACACAACTAAAAACGGTAAGACTGCTTACCGTCTCGGCACACCTAGCCGCAAAATGGTAGCCGCAGCATACGCAATGATGGGCGGACAAGCATTTAGCCGCGCTTAATGCATTCTTCGAACACTACCCCCACCTTTTATCGCAATGATAGAGAAGTGTTTCCGTAAGGCGTAAGCGGAATTTTTATTATTTGACTTTGAGAACATTATGAAAAAATTGAATCCTGTTATGTTGGCAGTGTTAGTTTCATTGACAGCATGTTCAACAACAAAAGACACTGCGACCCGTGTAGACTTAGCTCCAGTTAAAGTTGAAGCTAGTACTCCTGTGGTTAAAGAAACGAAACTATCTACAGATTTTACAGACGAAGGTATTAAAATATTTTATACATCATCTGGCGAATTAGAAAAAGTTGAAGTAACCGGACAAGCCCAAGCTTGGAAAAGCAACGTCGAGGCAATTGCTGAAGCTGATGCCCTAGCTAAGTTGGTTAAGTTTGTCTACGGCAACGACGTTTCAACTAACAGAAAAGTTAGTATCCTGGGTAAAGCAATTGAAAATGCAGAAGATTCAGGAACCAATACTGCAGCTAGCGGTGGCACTATTAATAGTAATGCTAAAGAGTTAGAAATGCAATTGGATAAAGATAAAAATAATAAATCTAGTTCAGCAACATCACAAAGAACTGCAAAAGTAATTACTGAAACATTGACAGAAACTGTTAATGAAATGAGCTCCAAGGGCAAGTTGGTAGGTGTGAGGAAAGTAAAAGATTCTATTAAAGATGAAGGTAAAGTATATCAAGCTCTATATATTTGGAGTGCGAAAGATATGAATACTGCGAACTTTATTAGAAACAAAATGCAAATACAATGATTAAGTCATTGATTGTTTGTGCGTGCATCATTGCTACAGGTGTAGCAGATGCACAAGTATCTGTATCTCCATTATCCTTGGCATTATCTGCGGGGTCTTGGTTATTAAAAGATAACAAAAAAGCATATTATGTTACAGTCGAGGCAACTGCGGATAGTAAAGAACTAGCATTGCAGGAAGCATTTCGACTAGCAATAGATATGGCAGTTGGTACTTTTGTTGTAACTCAAACTGAAGTAAACAAAGATGTATTGATACGAAAAGAATTCGTTAAATATTCTGCGGGCTTTATACAAGACTTTCAAATTAAATCTGAGAGTAAATTTGGTAAGAAGACTAAATTGGTTGTAGATGTTTGGGTTACCGAAAGTAAGCTAGCAGAAGTTGTAATGACTGTTAGTAAAGCCGAAGGTAAATTTGACGGCAAAAAATCTGCAGCTATTGTAGACAACAATATCCAGAGGTTAAAATCTTCAGATAAAATATTTGATATGGTATTAAATGATTTCCCGTCAAGAGCATTTTTTGTAATGACACGAGATATCAATGTTTCACTTGTAGGTAGAGATGTTGTAGTAAATATTCCTACTCATATCGAATGGCATCCGAGATATATGAATGCTCTATCTGAAGTGTTTGAAAAGACCAGGCAGGGTACCGAACCAAACACTTATGAAAAGCATGAATGGGAATCGGTCATTCGGTATAAAAAGCCTAACGAAATTTTTATGTCAGTTGCCTCGTATAGAGACAAACAAAAATTAGATGCAATAATTAATCGAATGATTGATGATGGTCCTATACTAAAAGTAGACATCAAAGATTCAAACAACAAGACAATAGTATACAACTGTTTTAATTATACATATTTTAACGGATACTTTAATGCCGAGCCTTTGATGTCGGGATATTATAAAAAGGATTCGCAAGGATTTTTAGAAGGACAATTTTTTAGTTTTGGTGGTGTGAACGCTCACAATAAAAGGTATGAACAAGCAGACTTTAGTATATACGGAGACTTCAAACA
>Ga0049081_10001052_pt1 | contig 10406 bp, 14 predicted proteins | sample GreLakmeER78MSRF_FD_66717 | JGI IMG/M metagenome (GOLD analysis project Ga0049081, IMG submission 66717) | Freshwater lentic microbial communities from great Laurentian Lakes, MI, USA - Great Lakes metaG ER78MSRF | ecosystem: Environmental > Aquatic > Freshwater > Lake | place: Great Lakes...
CCTTTGCCATCAAAAACATTTACGACGGTAGCGGGCTGAACAATACTTATTTGGCTAGCGGCCTGTGTGACTACAATAATGTCGGCCATTATCGTGTTACCTCCGCTTTAACAAAGAATCTTCCTTCAATAAGCCTAGTTATAAAAGTTCCCTGCACTAACTCCAAATCATAATAGTGATTTCCTAGCGGCAAAGCTGCGGTGTCAATAGCAGAAATTAAAAGGTCTATTTCGCCTTGTGCGCCATTTATAACTATGCGGTTGTTTGCTGTTGTAAGTTCAATAATTATTGCTGTAGCTTCAATTTCTGCCCGGACTTGCATTCTTGCGGTTGCGCCTGTCAAAATTACAATTTCCCCGGCTTCGTTTCGGTATTGCAAAGTCCTCTGAAGGGTTGCGCCTTGTTCGCACAAAAAGTTATAAGTAGCGGCTGGCATTAAATTGCCCTCGGATTAAACAGTAACTTGAATCCTTTAATATTACCTTGAAAAACATCTTCGTCATATAGGTAAAGCCCTCTAAATTTTACGCTTTTGCTTTCTCGCATATAGTCCCAATAACCTCGTTCCCACCTGTAAGCCCTGTTCCACCCAACAAAAGCCAATGCGGTCTTGCTTGCTGTTGTAATAGTCCCGTCATTACCAACTACTTCCGGCGTGGTTGCTACATAATCATAAATTGGTTGAATACAGAATTTGTAATTAATATCAAAGAATTTAAAGCCTTCGCTTGTTACCTTTTGCGAAATATTAGCCCCGTCAAACCTTAAGGTTTCGGCTGGCCAAACTGCAACCCCTAAATTAAATGGGGACTTGTTTACCCGTCCTACTAAACTGGTTATTGCTATTAATGGTCGGCTTGCCACTTCGTGACGCTGCAAAGCGTATTCTATCCTTGGCAATATTTTTATTGAATTTGAACCTTCGGGCCTGATCACTGGATTTAAAACTGCTCCGTTTTTCCACTGCATAAAAGTTGTAGGAATTGTCATTGACTGACCCGAAAAGTCAAAGGTCTGACTAGCCAAATCAATTTCGCTTTTTTCGGTGCTGTCTTCTTTTTCGCTGGCTTCTCGTTCTTCTGGGGTCGCCTTTTCTGGGGTCTTATATGTTACCGTAAGGCGGGCAAATGTGTAAATGTTTTTGCTTGCTAGCATAACGCTGGCATTGTTTGCCTTGGGTACTGTCCCGGAAAACACCCCCATGCCTTCAGATTCAATATTTTCCACAAAGCATTGTGGTAGCCACGGGTCTCGCTCTGGCAACCGTCGAAATATTCGTCCATTAGCATACCTTGGGCCGCCTAACATTTCATAAGCAAGTGGGGCCGCTTGTGAAAATGGATATACATCTAATACTCGTGTAACCGTCAACCCGTCCCGGCTGTAAGTGGCTTTACGGCTGACCTCGTGGACTTCGCAAATGGTAGATACTGCCATGTTATATTACCGCCGGATTTTTGTCTTTTATTTGGTTTAACGCCCCTGCCGCAATTTGCATATTAGCATTAATTTGTTGCATCTGTCCTAGCTGTGCTTTCTCTACTGTCACCCCGGTATTGTTTGCCATTGCCAACTGCAACCGGTCAAAGCTTGCCCCAATACCTTCAAATGCCATCGTCCCCTTTATCGTAAAGCCGCCGGGCTTGTCTAACCCTTTTACCATTCCTGCAACTGTCTTAGCTATATTTTTTGCCTTCTTGCCGTTGGATTCTAACTTGTCGGCCAACTCTGACCCGGCGGGGGGGTTAACAAATTCATTAATTGCCTTGCCGATCTCCTTGGCTTTGTCTTTGTTCTTGTCCATCTTAACAACCATGGAATCAAGATACCCGTCCATTTTCTTTCTCATTGCGGTAGTGTCAAATATATCTGTATCGCCCTTGCCAACTTCCCTCATTTTGTCTGCTGTTTCTTTGCTAATTGCGCCTAATTGCTCTAACACCCAAGCGGCGGCTTTTGCCAATTTGTTTACCATCCCCCACCACAGCGCACTTATTTTATTAACTACATCCGCAAAGGTTTCTGCCAAAGTAAACGCCATAGAAACGCCAACAGCAATAAAGCTTTTCCAAGAACTGGTCATAAAAGTTATTGCCCCCATTAAAGAATCACTTATTCCCCCTGTTGCTTCCGTCCATGATCCAAAAATCCCTTGCGCTGCGTCCCTGATAAAATCCCAAACTGTTTTAAACGCCCCCAAAATAAGATCAATTGTTGGGCGGACGGCCTTGTCATAAATCCACATAAATCCGTCGGACAATGCACTGATGACGGCCTCCGCTGCGGACTGCAAATCAAGCCATGCCTCTACCACTGAACTCATCGCCCCTTCAAATGTACTGGCTTCCTCTATGCTAGTCCCAAAGAAGCCTGTAACCGCTTCGCCCAAAGATTCTAAAACTCCGCCTATTGTTTCTGAAACGCTGTTCCATGCTTCTTCCATTGTGGTCAACAACGGGCCTACGGTGCTTCCATATTGCGACACAACGCCTGAACAAAAAGATTCAAATGCGGACTCCGCCCGGCTCCATGCGTTCAAGAAAAATTCGATAAATGTAGACAAAACTTCTTCCCAAGATTTTGTAGCGTCAAAAACTCCTGCAAAATACCCTAGCATTGCTACAACTGCTGCCCCTGCCAAACCAATAGGAGAAACAAGAGCCGCTAAAATTGTAGCTAATGCCGAAACTGAAGCAATAACCGTTGGCAACGCTGCCGCAAATGCAACAACTGCAACCGTTACCATCGACCATTTAGCAATTGATGACTTGGTAGCCGATGACAAATTCATCCAGTAGCTTGTCAACTTGTTTACTAATTCAGTCGTTAGCCGGACATATGGCGCAAAGATATCCCCAATAACCTTTCCTGCAACCTCATAGCTTTTTGCTAGGTTCTCGCCTTCAACTGTCCCGGCACTTGCTGACCTTGTAAGCATTGCGACGCTGCCCGCAACTGCACCCCCGGCAACTAACGCCGCCATTTGCATCCCTTTAAGCCTTGCGGTTATTCCTGCTATTCCTTTTTCTGCTTGTGGCATACCTTTTGATTCAATAGCAATAGCCGTTTTAGCTGTTTTGGTTAGCGGTTCCCCCGCCTTTCCTGATGCTGCCTCTTTTTTTTCTGGTTTAACAAATTTGTTTGCAACCTTCATTTCCTTTGCTGCTATTTTTTCCTCCATCGCTGCCAAAGCCGCCGCCGCCTTAGTTGTTTCTTTAAATGCTCCTGTAGCTAAATTAAGTTGTCGGGCTTCAAGCTGTAGCTTCTTAGCCGCAATATCTGTAGCTTGACTGGCTTTTGCTTCTGCTGCTGACAAGCTTATAGCCTCTTTATTTGTTGCCATCATTTTTGCAACTAACGCCCCGCCCTCTGCTGCAAGCATTTTTTGCTTGCTAGCTGCGTTTGCTATAGCCAATGCTTGCTTTTGGAAAGCTTGGTTTGTTTTAAGCAATGATAATTCAACAGCCTTCTCCCCTGTAACAATTTTTGCTTCATACGCTTGCAATTTAGCATTAGCTTGCATAGCTTCTTCGGTCTTGCCCCGCTTAAGCTGCAAAGCTTGTGCATTTAAAGCCAATTCCTTGGTTGCCCGTTCTGTGGCCCCGGCGGCTGTTAGCTCTGATGCGGCCATTCTTATGGCCCTTTTGTCAACGGCTTGCATTTGCGCTAATAAGGCGGTGTTTTCTGCCCCTAGTAAACGCTCTTTAGATGCTAGGTTTATTATTGCGTTAGACGACTGAGCAAAAACTTGATTTGTCTTTAATAAAGCATTGTGCATTTCCGCTTGCTGGACTGATAACTTGGCTTGCGCTTCCCGTAAGTTTGCGGTTCTGATTGTTAGTTCTTCCGCTTGACCTTTAAGCGAATTAAATGCCTTTTGCTGTAGTTTGGTTGATTCTAGTGCTTGGGTGTTTTTTTTTGCAAAATCCGAGAATTGTTCCGATAGAAATGATACGGCTTTGTGTGCGGTTCGACTGCCCTCGTCCAAACCTGAAATTCCCTTTTCAACTTCTTCTAGTCCCTTAGCCACAAATTCAATATATGACTCGGCTAGCTTAGACATTTTTTTTCTTCCTGCTTTTTATTTTCTCTACAGCCTTGGCAAAGGTCATTTCTTCCCGCTGATGTTCTAATGCAATAATCTGGGGCAACGACATAGTGGATAGCATTTTTATGTCAAATTTGCTGTCCTCTCTTTGCAATATGTCTCGATACCATTTTGGCCTGTCTAAACTGTCCCACTCGGCCAAATAAGTTGGGTAGTCTAATTTCCCTGATTGCTCAACGACAATAAACCGCTGGCTTTTCCTAGCTCCGCCATTAACATTTCTGGGGTTGCGGCTTCTGCTAGTGCTGTGCATTTAGCATGGGTCAAGTCGGGGTGATTTTCTTTTGCTAACAACCAAAACAGGAACCCGCACCCGTCTGCACTTAACATTTTATCCCGATAAAATGCTGCATTAGCGTCTGACCCTCCACCTACTTGGATTTTTACGGCTTCTGCTATTATCATCCTCTGCATTTCTTCTGGTAGCCCTTTGCAACTTTCTGCAACTGCCGCCAAAGGGGACTTCATTGTCCTGCGAAAATAGTTGTGTAGCGTTGCCGTAGACTGATCGGTTATTGGGTCAATTAAAAAGGTTTCCCCCTTAATTACAACAATACCCTTGCCCCCTGCAACGCTAGAATTTGAATCTTCCGTGCTTAACAAAGTAAACTCCTAGGTTGTTTTTACTGGGTCTGTGAATTTACCTGATGATTTAAAGCTGCAAGCAAATTTAACTACATCGCTTGTTGCATTTACCGTAACCGCCAACGACTCAATTCTTGATGGAACTTCATAGAAAGCCCCGGAATCACCAACATACAATTTCAAGGTCACTAAATTCCCAACTTCTAGCGGGCTGGTTGCAAGTGGGTTTTTATCTGGGCCAAAGTCTGTGTTAGCTGAACCGCCTGTATTTTCCGTGTACCCTGTATCTGGGATTAAGTTTAGATCCCAAAGCGCATTAAAAGTTCCTGCGCCTTCTGTTTTTGTTGGGTAATACTCGCCAAATCCTTTCGACCCGCTGTTTGTAATATCTACTAGCGTGGATGTTTTCGTGAAAGTCCAATCAAGAATAGCAAATTCGCTGGTTCCTGACAAAACTTTACCGCCGATACCCCGTACAACTTGTAAAGGCATTGCTTGCTCCTTTGTTAGTAATTAAACTCCTAGTATCCATACAAAAACATTTGCCGATAATCCTGAACTGTCATAATCATCGTTCTTTATAGCATAAATGTCGTTAACTCCTACCGCAACCGTGTAATCCACGGTACTCGACCAATGATGCCAGTCTGCAAATTCTAAGTAGGCACTTGCATGGCCTTTTATGGGGCCTACAAATGCGTTAGTCACCCCTTGCGGCCCAACTCTCAACAATCTCCCTGCCGTTAAATTAACAACTAATACAGCCCTGATGCTGGCAAAGGTCAAAGTGTTCCCAAGTGGGTCTATTAAGTTGTTGGTCAAATCTAGGGACAAAGTAGCCCCGGCGGCAATAGTGTAGGTTTCTCGATAGTATTTAGTCGCTCTTACTGTTCCCGCTACGACATCGGATGTTATTGTTTTTGATAAAGCTGGCACTAATCCCACGCCTATGCCTGTAGAATCCGTAGATGTTCCAATAGTGTCGTCACGAAATAACGACCCTGCACCGGTCAAGGCAAATGAGGCACTCAAGACTATTGGGCCAACACTCATAGCGTATTTCCACCTGAAATTATTACTTCCCAAGAAAACGACCCTAAAAATACATCCTTTGCTGCCCGTAGCGCACTATCAATAGAAGGAATATTTTCTGCCGGATGAATACTTATAACCTTCCCGGATGTCATGGTCAAGTATTTAAAATCTAGGGCCCCGCTTAACAACAATCCAATATTCTTTATAGATGCGGCTGCCACTCCGCCATCTGTGTAAAAAACAGTGATTTTCAAGGTCACATTTTGCAGAAAAAAGCCGTTTGTCGTGTAGGTTTTCTTGCCATTTGTCACCTCAACAACGCCATAAGGAAATCCGGTATCGTCGGGGGCCCGTCCATACCACAATCCCCCCGGTAGAACTGTTGCGCTATTTGTGGCCGTGGAAACTGCCGTTTGCACTGCCGCCAAAAAGTTGTAAATAAGTTCATTCACTCAATCACCGTTCCTGACGCTAGTTTTTGCAGGAATGGAGTAAGATCGGTCAAGGTCTTCCTAAGTCCCGCCCGCAACATTTTAAACTCAAGGATAGCCCCATATTTGGCGTTATAACTGTACCCTACTCTTACTTTCAAGCTAGCTGCCACTTCTGCCAAATTGCTAGGTTCAAACCTTACACTAGCCTGAAGAAATCCAGTCCGCTTCATTGGATACTCCCCCGGCAAAGAATACGGCGGGACATATACCCGGCGGCTAGCCCCTTTAATTCTCTTTGTCACCATTTTTGGGGTTCGCTCACCCAACTTCCTCATTAATTGGCTCTGGAAATACACGGCGGCGGCTAATAAGTTTTTGGCTGCCGCTTTTTTGGCTTCTTCTACTAGGTTCCCTGCATTGCTGTTGTACATGGATGGCATTAGGATTGCACCTCCACCGTTAAAACTTGCATTAGGTCTATTATGTCCGGGGCACTTCCTGAAATTATTTGGAATACCCTGCTCTTGTTGTCTCTTAGCTGGTCGGTCGCTTTCCAATTTATTCTTACGCCACAATAAACATCATATCGGGTTTTTAGTGATTTCTTTCCAAATCCGTCGCTCGTTTCTGTACCTGTTTCCTGAACTCGTCCCGGTATATTATCCTGAATTAATGTGTAAGTAACCACCCGGCTTCCTGCTGCGTCTATAGAATTTGTTGGCCGATATAAGCTTAATGTGTCAAATAACTTTTCAGCAAATACAAGATCCCTTGTAACTAGCCTCCATGTGGACTTTAAATTGTTTAACTGAGTGCTTAACACCGTCCATTTTCTGGCTGCACTGTCTGTGATATAGTCGTTGACATTTGGGCGGACTTCTGCGGGTACAATAGCGGCGGGTATCAACCAAACCAAATCATCTGCGGTTAAAATGCCTGTTTTTTGGCTTGGAATATCGGCGTTAGATATTGAACGACGCTTTGCACGGGCCAAAGTGTATGGCTGCGTATATCCCACATTTAATTGTGTCTGTCCGTAAACGGTATAAGTGATAGATTCCGTATTATCCCAAGCTAGATAATCGGTAGATGTGTTCATTAGGCGGCCGCCGTTACATAAGTTAAATAACCCCCCACGACGGTTGCGTTAGCCACTTGCAAATTTAAAGCTTCACCCGAATTGGTTTGTAACACTCCAAGCATTCCATTTGGTGCTGGGGCCCCTGCCTGACCGTCTTGCAATATAGAACTTACCGCCAACGACCCCGAAATTGCCGTTTCTCCGGATTTCCAAATAAAAGAATTGGCTGCGTCGGTGCAAAGCATATAACTAATAACCCTTATTTTGCAACCCTCTACTGCGCCAACTATGGTAGCCAAACCACTGGCACTAATTTCGATTTTTTTATAATTCATGTCCTCATCCTTGTAACTTTTTGGTATGGCTTTTCAAGCAAAGTAATAGCGGCCCTAATGCTAGCCACTGATGCCACTAATGAGGTTAAATAGCTTTCATGTGAGTAGCTTTCGCCGTCTATAGAATAAGTCGGTTTATAGGTGGCTGTAACTTCCACGATTCGGGCTGTTACATTTTCTAATGCCGTGTATAGGGACTCAACGGGGGTTGGCACTGTGTCACCTCAGAAAATTGGATAGCTGTTTTTTGGCTTAAATTTAACTTAAACCTGTAAGCTAGCTCCGCTGCCTCTTTGCTTGGGGCTTCGACATATAATTTGGGAAATCCGGCTGCCCGGACTTCCCAAAGTCCTGTATTAACTGGTTCCTTGGTTTTCATTAGGAGTATTTGTTCCTAACAATATGCCATGGGCTCCAAACCGAAGGAATGCCACGCTCGTTTGCAAAGTAAGATGCGATAATACCCTTGTCGATCATTTCGTACTGGTTTGGTGCGGCTTGCATAACCGTCAAAGGATAGTTTTGCATATATTTAAAGGTCTTGCCCTGTTGGTATAGGAACCAAAGGTCATCGGTTTGCGTCTGATTAAGGTTTAACCCGTCTGCGTCTAAACAACGCATTTCAACCAATGGGGATGAAACTACGGTGTACTGACCGCTGTAAGGATTGCCCGGTGTTTGACTTACTGACAGCGCATTGCTTGTGGCTTGCGTATCGGTAGTAACCGCTGGGGTTCTTCGCTCGGTCATAGTGGAACCTAGAATTAAAGCTGCGGTAGCCGCCTTGCCGGGATTTACAAGAATGGTATTTGGAGTAATCAGCAACCGTTTGCCGGTGCTGGGGTCTTCCATCTTTGCAAATTTCATGTTTGCGGCTTGAACTGAAGTCCAATCCCAAAATGGGTTTACAAAGTCGTTTAAATAGCCCAAAGTTTTTGATGTTTGGTAAGTATTGTAGGATGTTCCTGAATACTTAAACGAATTTGTTATCCCAAGGAATGCATCAATACACTCAAGTTCCTTGCGGTAGGCCAATTCTTCACCGACTGAAGCCGCTACATTTAATAGGTCTCCGGTCAAGTCAAAAAACACGGTCTCTTTAAGGATGTCAACTGCAAGCGCATTTTCTCTTGTTTCTGGGGTCTCAATCCAACGCTCGCCAAACTGTGCCCGCTGATGGGGTTCGCCGGGGAATCGTTTTTTGCCTTTATCCCCAAGCCTGTTAACGCCAATCACTTTTTGGCCATTAAGCTTGGTAGCTTCTGATGGCATTAAAGTATCCGCAATTAAAGCGGGGTTTTCAAAGGCTTCTAGAATTTTGACCTCGATTAATCCCCCAACAACTGCGGAAAACGCATTAATGTTTGCAAATGCGGTAGGGTCAATTCCAAGGCCGGTTGCTTCAAACAACGCTTGGGACTGGCCGGGAAATCTTTGTTCAACAATGGCCCTGCTAGATGTGTGTCTAGACATTACATTTGACGATGGGTCAAAATACTGTCTCCAAGTAGGCCCAATGATAGACTCTGCCAACTCCTGAATGCTAAACTGTTCGGGTTTTAGCTTTCGGTTCTTTAGTACGCTGTTTCCTGCGCCGCTTTTGTAGGCAACGCCGTTGGAATCAGTCAAGCCTAACCCGTGCGAAATATCATTCAAAAACGATATCTTTCCAAGGGCGGTATGGCTCTTGCTTTCGTACATATTCCTGACTTTTAAGTGATTAATCCTCATTGCTTTGTTCCTTTAAATTAGATGGTGTGACGGGCGGACAGTCCAATAAGCCTTACTGTTACTTTTGTCGCTGCGCCCGCTTTGTAGGGGCTAACCACAACGCCAATAGCCTTGGATGCCGTAGCTGTTACAACTACCCGGAAATCCTGAATAGCTCCGGCTGCTGCGGCCCCGCTGCTTACGCAAGAAACGGCCTGACCGGGTAATAAAGTGGAAGTGGAAGCACAATCAGCTTCATAGATACACTCGGTAATAACCTGAATTTCTCCGGCGGTGATTTGGGAAGCAATCCGTGCTTGCCCTGCAACCCCAACGAATAAAGCGGCTACTGCGGTGTGGTCTGTTGCTGCCGTCCCTGACCCAACATAAGAAGAAAACGGTGCAACCACTTTATTTGTGTCGTCCCAATAAAGGAAGTCCCCAATTGAAATAACGGTTGACGCTGCAACTGGATAGCGTAATACCTTGGTGTCAAGCGGTTTTGTGAATCTTCCGCCATTAAATACTGAAGACATATCTAACCCTCCTATTTGGTGTTATTAGTTTTGCAACCACTGGTATAAATCTGTACCGGCCTTGATTTGCGGTTCCTTGGCTCGGCCTTCTTGCATAGTAATACCGCTTCGTGGCTTGCTGGCTTTGTGCGCTGCTGATAAACGCTTTACCATGCTTTTAATTAATGGGTAGCTCAACTTAGACAAGTCCGCCATTAATACCTTGTCTACTGGCAACCTTTCGGCCTCAAATAGCTGGCGCAAATACAAGCTTTTCTTTAAAGCCTTGAATTGCTCCTGCAAAGCCTTGTGTGATGCCTTGATTTTTCGTGATTCTGAAGCGTCTTTTTTCTCGTCCTTTTTTTCTTCGTCTTCAGCTTCTTCCATGTCCTCATCTTCCTCTTTTGATTCTTCTTCTTTCATGTCGTCTTCTTCTTCGGTCTTTTCGTCTTCGCCTTCGGGCGTTTCTTCACCCGAAAACATTTTGACAATAGCTGCTGCTTTTGCCATGTCGTCGCCTTCACCGCTTAAGATGTCCATTACTTGTTCGTGCATTCCGTCCTCATCTTCTGCTGTGCCTTTGTCTTCGTATTCGGCCTCAAG
>Ga0049081_10001055_pt1 | contig 10382 bp, 10 predicted proteins | sample GreLakmeER78MSRF_FD_66717 | JGI IMG/M metagenome (GOLD analysis project Ga0049081, IMG submission 66717) | Freshwater lentic microbial communities from great Laurentian Lakes, MI, USA - Great Lakes metaG ER78MSRF | ecosystem: Environmental > Aquatic > Freshwater > Lake | place: Great Lakes...
GAAAACCCTAATATATGTTTTTTAGCCCAAGAAGCAGATACTGGTGATACACTATTTGGTATTTCTGAAACCGCATCTTTATATAATAATATTTTTTCTTTCCACAATTCAATACCTAATAAATCAGACTGTTTTGATGGATTATTAAGTCCTAATGTAAAGTTTGTTAGTTCATCCTCAAAACCTAATAAAAATAAATGAACAATAGCAATTTTATTTAATTCTGAAATCATAGATTTTTGAATTCTATTTATTGTTCTTGCAAATCTGATATCTAGTACGGATAAGTTTTTACCGTCACCAACCGCCTCTTCAAAACCTAAATACGCTTTTGGTATTCTTAACGCTGTAACTAATTTTTTTTGAATGTATTCAATGTCAGCAATTTCAGATAGGTTGGTGGCACCAGCCAATGTTTCTATTGGACTAGTTGCCGTGGTATCTCTAACGGGAATAAAATAATCTTGATCTACGGCCATTTGATTATATCTCATATCTACATTTCCTGTTGCAGGATCAGATATCTGATCTCTTTTAAATTTATTAGCAACTCTTTGTACGTAAGGATCAACATCTTTATCGTCCATATTACCAACAAAAACTTTAAAAACTCTTCTTTCAGGTGCTCTTGAAACTCGGTATATTAACATAGCATCCTCACAAAGTAGTAGTTGTTTCCATATACGTCTAGCCTTTTCTAACATAGAAGTACCATACGGTAATTTTCTATCATCACCTAATATTCTAAAATGACCTACTTCCCAAGTATTAAACTCCATATTTTTTTCTTTCCATGTAAACTTTAAGGCATCGTTTTCAACTTCTTGGGAATATTTATCAGGATGAAATTTCATACCTTTTTCTAATCTTTCAATTTGAATATTTGGCATCTGTTGGCAACCGACAATTCCTTTTGATGGGTCTAATTTTAAATAAATAAAATTATCACCATACTTACAGGTGTTTCTTGTCCACATTGGTAAATTTGTATTTATATCCAATTTATTTGTAAACAAATCAAATAATACTGATTTAATTCTTTTTGATTCAGAATATATTTGTAATATCTGTCCATCTTGATCTGCTGTGGTAGATTCTTCAGCATATATATCAAGAGCTGCGGATATCTCTGGTGTGTACTCCATACTCTCATAATCATAATATGATGCTAACCTTGTTGGCTCATAAAAAACTGCTTGTTGGTATAAATTACTTTCTACTTTTTGCCATTGTTTTCCAATATATACTGTTTGTTGAGCTTGTAGTTTTTCTTTTTCGTATTCTGCCTTATCGGTTGTTTTTAATAATTCTTTTTTATCAAATTTAAATACTGGTGATTGTTGGTCTAATTGCGAGTTAGGACCAAACGCTTTACCTAATCTTTGCCAAATGGTTAATTTTTCTTGTGCCATAGTTTTTTTATTTAAAAAATAGTTATATAGAGTTTAAATTAAACCCTTTTATTTCCAAATAACCATAAATATTTTTGATAATCACTTTTAGTAGCATCATTTTTACCAAGGTAAAAATGATTATCAATATTTGATGGAATATTTGGGTTATAGTTTGCTGAGGAATCTTTATATTCTGTTTTTTCTGTTGTCCAAGAATCTAACATAGCTTTTGTTTGTTCCGTAACTTTTTCTAATTGAGCAAATGACGATTCACCAACATATATTGCCATAGCAAATGCCATTATTAAATCATCATGTTGACCTTTTTGGTGGTCAGGTCTACCACTAACATAAACAAACGTATTTAATTCGTTAAATAGTCTTTGTGACTTTAAAGAGAAGTCAAACCTTAACGCCTCCTCAAGAGCTTGTATTATTAAAACTCGTTTAGAATTAAAATTAATTCCAGGAATTTTATCTTGCATTTTAGGATCCCATTTCCACTTATCCGCAGGATTTATTCCGTCAACATAAAGATTTTTATACCCCAATTCTTGAAGTTTTCTAGAAGTAGAAACCCCCATACCTCCAGTTATGTCAATAACAATAAATGACTCATACATTGTTCCCCATTTAAAAGCTATTTCAGCTAATATATCTGGAGGAACTTTACCTAAATATTCTAAAACCTGTTCTCTACTATCAAAGTCAATAATAGATATCGTACTAAAATCTTCACTATCCCCTCTAGAAACATCAACACCCATAATATATTTATGACCAACTATTGGTTCTTTCCATTGCCAAATTGCCCCACCCATAAATTTATTTATAGGTTCTTCAATATGTTTATTTTTTATTTTTTTCATTGTTTCTGGAGGAATTACACTATCTCCAGAACCCAAAAAATTACATTCTAATTCTTGTGATATTTTTCTTTTATCAAATTTTAATTTTTTTGACATAGACTCAAACCAAGAACTATAGGCCTTATATCCGTTTTCTAACTTTTCTTTAATTTCAATTAAGTTTCTATCGTTAATTTTTATATCCGAGTAATCAATTATTATTTCATTATCGTTATAGTCATTACGATTTAACATATAATGAATAATATCATCACACTTAATTAGTTTTAAATCTTTAGAGTATCTAGGATCCCTATACCAATACATTTCAGTTATTGTAAAATCATTCATACCTTTTATTGCTTGGGTATATATACTGTAATATATTGGGTCAAATCCGTTAGGTGTTGATATTACTATAACTTTTCCACCTGTTGATAGTGAGGCCATACAAGCTGACCAAAAATCTTCATCAGCATTTATATAAGCCGCCTCATCAAATATAAGTATTGTTGGCGTATATCCTCTTAAAGCATCCTTTGATGTTGCCACAGCCTTTACTTCACAACCATTTGTTAATTTAAAATGTCTCTGTGAGTTTTTTTCAATAGAAAATGTAACACCCAACCAACTTGGCCATTGGTCAACAAACGCCCTAACTTTATTTGCCATTTCAACCGCAGTATCCATTTTATTTGCGATTATTAGAATTTTTTCTGGTTTTTCTTTTCTTGCAAAGACTAATCGTTTTGACGCCCAAGCGGATGTAACTGTAGATACTCCAGCTTGTCGGTACTTTAACGCAATATTTTCTTCAGACGTATCATAATCTTTAACTAAACTTATTTGATCATTAAATAATTCTAATGGGACGTACTTAGATTGAGTGTTATCGTAAGTTTGTAGGTAGGTTTTAAGTGCGTATGGTGTATCGTTATAACACTTAGCGTATTCTAATAATACTTGTTCTTTTGATAACGACATTCATTTTTATTTTTTTCTTTTAATCGCTGACAGTAACTCACTTTTTGTTAAATGTGGTGGCATGTGTTTTTGAATTAAATTTAAAATGTTTTCTTCTAAACTAACAGAATCTTTTCTATTATCGTATTTACCACCATATATAGGTAATCTTGTATTTTTTTTAGGTGTAATAGATTTTAATTTAGTTCCTTTTGTATTTTTTCTATAATTAGACTTTTCTGTCATTTCCCTTTCACCAACTGTCGCCGTATCACTTTCTGGATCAAAATTAACTTTATTTTTATCAACAACGGTTTTAGTCGCATCTAAAAATTTATCTTTATCGCCTTTATCACCTAAGTTATATTTTTTTACAGTTGTTGTTGTTTCTTCTTTAGTTTCTTTTTTTGATTTTTTAACTCTCTCATATAAAACGGTTAATTGATCATTATTTAAATTTTCTAATGTGTTAATAGAAAACCCTTCAAAAAGAAGTCTTGTTAATTTAGGATTCATATGTTTCATCTTGTACTAAGTTTTTTTCCCATTTTAATACGATATCTTTTTCGTATAATTTATTTTCAACCGATTCAAGTGTTTCACCGTAACTAAACACTAATCTTTTACCTTCATGTGTTTCAGGTTTTTCCCAACCTAAAGATATTATTCCATCGATAGAGTCATACATACTAAAAAAATCTGAATTTTGTATTAGTTCAAACTCAATTTTAGAGTGTTTTAAAACACCAACCTTTTTAATAAATTCAACTAATGGTGGTGATGGGTTACCATTTGCTGGTTCACTATCCCAATTATCTCCATAAACATCATCAAAATCAGAAAATATAAACTCGTATATATTATGACCTTTAAAATTAGGACCTAATTCATTTATAAAAACTAAAATCATAAAATTCTACCGCTTGGTGTTACTTTAACTTGTTCTCCGTTAATTAAAAATATTAAATTATTTTTATTTGTTTTTCCAACTAATTTTGAGTTTTCATACTCATTCAAAATTTTATTAGCACTAACCCGTTGGTTAATGGTTTCACTCATAATTATAATTTCTTTTTTTTGTTTAACATTATTTAATTTTTCATTAATATATGTTTTTTTTCTTTTTTTATCTAAAATTAATTTCTCACTTGGAGTAATATTAAAGTAATTAGATAAAACATTTTCAACTCTAGATTCTGAAAATATTGAGTCCATCATGTTTTGGTACCCTTCTTTAGGTTCTTCAACTGGATTAACTTCTTCTCCACCTAACTCGGGAGATTCAATATCTTCTCCACCTAACTCAGGATCTTCAAGTTCTTCACCAGATAAATCCTCATCATCGTTAGATATATTTAAATCACCATACTCGTCGTCACCATAATCATCTTCATCATCAAACTTAGATAATATATCATCTTTATCGTCTTCGTCTAAATTATCTAAATCCATTGCGGAAATAATAGAATTCATAACATATTTTATGTCTTGTGAATCCAATCCCTTTTCTTTATCAAACGCTCTAATTTTTTGACTTAACTTTCCAGTTAATCTTTGTATTGACTTTAATGCTGGTATTTCTTTTTCATCATCATCGTCTTCAGGCATGTCCTCAGGTAGATCATCCATATCATCTTCAACTGGTGGTGGAATATCCCCTTCAGGTGCTGCTTCAGGTGGTGGAATATCTCCTTCAGGTGCTGCTTCAGGTGGTGGAATATCTCCTTCAGGTGCTGCTTCAGGTGGTGGAATATCTCCTTCAGGTGCTGGTGTAGTCGATTTAGGAGTTTTTAGTACAAACTTTTTTTTTAATTCAGGTTGTTCCCCTAACAATTTAATTTCAGATAAATGGTTATTAACACGATTTATCTCAACCGCAGATAAGTTAAGTTTTTTAATTGCTTCAGAATACGACTTGAAGTACTTTCTTTGTTGCATTGGTTCTGAATAACCTAAACTAGATTCATTAATTCCTTTTTTAATTATATATCCTGATTTTTCTTTTACAATTCCGTACGTAAATCCATCGGATAATTGAACCGTGTAGTTGGTTGTCTGCAAATTGTTTATGTTTTGTTTTGGCGTTTCATTGTATCGAGCAATTTCCATAATACGTCTAAGTTTATCGGTACCTTGTAATTTTTCACTCCCTAACGCTTTTAAATCTCCCATTTTGTGTTTTTTTATATTAATTTAATTGTTTAATCCATTAAACCCACCAATAGTAACTGAATTACATTGGTTTATTGTTCCTCCTGTTGTATCTGACCATACTGGTGTTGGCGTTCCGTACGTAACAATAGTTCCAAGTGTGTCCCCACTACCTGGTAAATAACCGGTTATTCTTGTGGTATAATAAGATGTACACGCTGTTGTTGGCATAATATTTTTTTATATAAATATATGGATATTTTGTATTTTTATTTTTATTATGAATTTTTTTGTTCTAAAGATAATTTTTTATTAGAAATTTTGTTTTTAAACTTATCAAGTCTATCAATATACCCATTTCTTCTTAAAAATTTAAACACCAAATTTTCATAAGAAAACTCACCTTCTTTTTTAAGACCACAAGATCTATACTTCCTTAATTTTTCTTTATATTTTTTTACCAAACGAATAGCATCTTCTAAATTTTCATCTTCAGCGTTTTCTAAAACCCCATCAATGATCTCCATCCATTGTTCAACTTTTTCTTTTAATTTTATTTCATCAATTTTAAAATTATCTTTTTTTGGTGTCCTTATCCATTCATTATTCATTATTGAATAAGATCCGGCACTTTTTTCTGGCTCGTTAACATCTTGAACAAATATCTCAACTTCAAAACCTTTTATTTTAATATCGTGAGCACTGTTAAATACTGTTTTTTTTAATCTAAAAAGTTCTTTATACAATTCTTTTTTATCTCCAGCTTCATTAAAATCATAAAGAATATGTAAATCAAAATCAGAAAATTCAGACCAATTATATCCAGTTAAAGATCCAATTAATATAATATCTTGAACAAAAATTTTAACATCTAAATAATCCAAAAAAATATTAGATATATTTAAAAGTTTATTCCTAACTGTTGAGTTTAGGATATAGGTGTTTTTTTTTGATTTTTCCCAAATAAGAGGATTTAGAGTATCCTGTAAATAAAAACTACTAATGATTTTTTTATTGTTTATCATACCTATAAATACCTATGTTATTCGGTTTCTTCTATTTTTTTGTATTTGTACTGTTTTGAAATATCAGTATTAAAGTATTTTCCTTGTGATTCTGCCAATCTAAATTGTGCATATATTTTGTGTGGAACATCTTCGTATTCGTATATAATTCCGTTTTTAAATGTTGCCATTAATTTATTAGTTTCACTATCATATTCAGTTTTAACTAAATTTGATGATTCAATTTCACAAATTATTTTTGTTCCTTCTATTGTTGTTCTTTTAATTGCCATTTGTATTTTTTTTGATTAATGGGGTTATGTTATCGATAAGGCTAAGTTTATCCTGAATATAACCGGTAAGACCTAAATGGTCAACATTAAAACCGTAATCTCTTATTATTTGAAAAACATCGGATCTTTGTGTTGAAAATTTTTGAAATAGTGTCATTAAATCTTTTGGGTAGTATGGTGGTTTTTCTAAATCATGTTGCATCCACCCTTCTCTTTGAAATATTTGTCTAATTTTAAAATAAGTTTCTTCTATATCTTTTGTTATCTCCAAAGTATTTGCAAATTTTTTCCAATTTTCCATAACTATAAATATTATATAAGTTAAAAACTATAAGTGGTATTGTTGTATAGTTAAAACACTTAAAAGATTGATTATTCAACTACTTATGTTTAATATTTTCTAAAAACAATTTTATATGATAGATTCGTACGATGGAGCAGAAAAATCAAAAAACAAAAATCAAGACAATTCCTCAAAAACCCCCGTTTTAGATAACTTCTCAAGAGATTTAATCAAATTAGCGGAAGAAGGGAAATTAGATCCAGTTATTGGTCGTGATAATGAAATAAATAGAATAGCACAAATACTTTCAAGACGTAAGAAAAATAACCCAATTATTTTAGGTGAACCTGGTTGTGGTAAAACTGCGATTGTTGAAGGATTAGCTAAAAAGATTTTTGAAGGTGATTGTCCCCAAAATTTAGTAAATAAAAGAATTGTTTCTTTGGACATGACCTCAATTGTTGCGGGGACAAAATATCGTGGTCAGTTTGAGGAAAGAATGAAAGTGATTATTGATGAATTATACTCAAACCCTGATATCATTATTTTTATAGATGAAATCCATACAATGATTGGTGCTGGAAACTCTTCTGGGTCTATGGACGCATCTAATATCTTTAAACCGGCACTATCTCGTGGGGAACTACAATGTATTGGGGCAACAACGTTTGAGGAGTATAGAAAAAACATTGAAAAGGACGGAGCATTAGAAAGACGGTTCCAAAAAGTAATTGTCGACGCATCAACAAAAGAAGAAACATTAATAATATTACAAAACTCAAAAGATAGATACGAAAAACACCACAAAGTATCTTACAGTGATGAAATTTTAAAACTATGCGTTGAATTGGCTGACAGATATATATCAGACCGCGAGTTTCCTGACAAGGCTTTTGATATCATAGATGAAGTTGGTGCTCGTTCTCAGGTTGAAGTTAAATTACCTGAAATAATTGAAGATTTAAAACGTCAAGCTCAGATAATTAAAGATCAAAAAGTTTTGGTTATTAATAAACAAAAATATGAAGAGGCAGCAAATCTTAGAGATAAAGAAAAAAAAATATTATCAGATTTAAATTTAGAAAAAGAAAATTTTGAAAAAAATAGAAATAAATTTAAACAAGAAGTTACTGATGATGTGGTATACGATGTGGTATCTATGATGACAAAAATACCTATTAACAAAATTACAAGTGACGAGACACAACAATTAATCAATCTAAAAGAAACGTTATCAAATAAAGTAATTGGTCAAGAGGACGCGGTATCAAAAATATCAAGATCAATCCAAAGAAATAAAGTAGGATTAAGTGACCCTAAAAAACCAATTTTTAGTGGTTTATTAGTTGGTAATTCAGGTGTTGGTAAAACCGAATTAGCAAAACAATTGGCAAAACATATGTTTAATAGTGAAGACGCTCTTATCAGATTAGATATGAGTGAGTTTTCAGATAAGATTGCAACATCAAAACTAACAGGTACCTCACCAGGTTACGTTGGGTATGAAGATGGTTCTCCGTTCTTAAATAAAATTAAAAACAAACCATATTCTGTTATTCTTTTAGATGAAATTGAAAAAGCTCATCCAGAAATATTTAACGTTTTTTTACAAATATTAGATGAAGGATTTTTAACTGATGGACACGGAAGAAAAATTAACTTTAAAAATTGTATTATATTAATGACATCGAATGTTGGTACTAGAGTTGTACAAGAGTTTGGTACTGGTGTTGGTTTTACCACAAACACAAAAATTGAAAGACGTGAGGATGAAATAAAATCAGTTTTAGAAAAAGAATTATTTAAAAAGTTTTCACCCGAATTTATAAATAGACTTGACGACATTGTATATTTCAAAGACTTAAACGAAGAAGATTTATTAAAAATTGTTGATTTGGAACTTAATAAATTCTATGAAAGAATTGGTAAATTAGAGTTTCAGGTAGTAGTTGATAGTACCTTGAAAAAACATTTAACTGAAATAGGTACCGATACTAGATTTGGGGCTAGAGTATTAAAACGTACCGTTCAAAAGTGGGTAGATGATGCAATTACAGAAAAGATTTTAACTGACAACCCTGAAAAGGGGTCGACATTTATTCTAACATATAACGATAAGGATAAAAAAACCGACGTTAAAATAAAAAAACCAACAAAAAGAAAAATAAAAAGTTAAAAATTTTTTTATTTAATAAAAGATATTTATATTTGTAGTATAACCTTAAAAAATATAAAAAACATGAAAAATTTATTAATTTTATCCGCTCTATTTTTATTCTTGTATTTACCTGTGTACTCTCAAAGTATTATAGATTTAAAAATTATGTCACAATCAACCGATAGTATTGAGCTCACTGACGGGACTAAAATATCTTATACTCAATTTAAAAAAATTTGTCAGGAAGCTTGGGACAATAGTTTTGGTAAAATGTCAGAAAATGATAAAAAATTGTTTGAGGACATAAATATAGATATTGTAGTACCTCAAACACCTAAAAGCGAAAAATTAGAAGGTATTAAACCTGATCCAATTTTAATATAGATCCCTTAACGTATGTTTTGGCTGCGTAAGTTATTTTGTTAGCGATAACTTTATACATACCATCAGGTGTTTTTTCAACTAACTTATTAGTTACGTAGTAGTCTTCAAAAACTTGGATATCTTCATCATCTAAGTTGAACCTTATAATGTTTTTTGATTTTTCATCTTCCAAAACATCTGGACTTGGTCCAGGTTTAAAAAATAAAGTAAATCCTTGAGTATATTTACCAAATTCTGATGCAACGTGATATTTTCCAGATCCACTGTCATCACCAGACATAAGACCATCAGGGTTTTTTAAAGTTATTGGGTTTGCATTTGGTTCACCATAGTTCACTACGTTTGAAATTACCGTTCCTGGGTCTACATCCATTAATTTTTTATTACCAGCTTTGTCCGTATATATTAAACCTCTTGATCCAACAATTGCGTCTATAAGAGTTGTCTCCTGTGTAGGAGCATTATACTTTTGTATTTGGTTACGAAAAGTCACACCACCTTTTTTTATAAATAACTGACAATTGTCATATAAATCAACTGGTGTACCGTTTTTTCTAATTGTTAGTCTATCAGTACTATTCCAAAAACCACAAACAAAATACTCCTTTGTTTCATCAATATCTTGAGGTAATGTTAGGATACGTCCTTTAACTATTGTCTGTTGTATTGGTGTTGGCGTATCGTTATTTGTTTCATCGTTATTTGTTGCATCTCCAGTCCCCTTTTTAATTACGTTACCACAAGAATCCAACTCTAATACAGGGTACTCATTCATATCACCTCTTTCCATAGCTGGAGAACACTCATTATATATAACTTCGCCACGTTTTTTTATTACAATTTCAGGAGTTCCTGAATGACAGTTAGATGACGATAGACATTTTAATGAAAAAATTAATTTCTT
>Ga0049081_10001056_pt1 | contig 10378 bp, 10 predicted proteins | sample GreLakmeER78MSRF_FD_66717 | JGI IMG/M metagenome (GOLD analysis project Ga0049081, IMG submission 66717) | Freshwater lentic microbial communities from great Laurentian Lakes, MI, USA - Great Lakes metaG ER78MSRF | ecosystem: Environmental > Aquatic > Freshwater > Lake | place: Great Lakes...
AGAACGTAGTACAGGAACACGAAGCCGAAGCCGATGGCCTTGAGCGTCTGCAGACCACTGAAGAGCATGAGGTAGCCGAGGAACGCAAAGGCATCGTAGAACTGAGTGTGAAAGGCGATCGGCAAAATGAAGCTTAGGCCATAGAAGGCGATCATGAAGGCGTATGCCAATTTATAGTAGCGAGCGTCCGAAGCCGCTGCCACCGCATCCGACTGCTCCTCGCCCTTGCGTTTGCCCTTGGCATCCAGGGCCTTCAGGACACCGAGCGTTCCGTAGCCGCCCACCAGAAGCAACGTACCCAAGAACAGCAGCGGGTGCCGACGCGTGACCAGGCTGAACGATATGAAGATGAGCGTGGCCGTCAAGTAGGCGACGGCGGCGATCAGCGTCCATGTTTGTGTTGCGGCCATGTTTGGTTTGGACCTAGCTACTTAATCGAGGGAAAGATCTTCGACCATGCCACCGAGAGCATCGGCGGCCGAGTCTTTTACTTCCTTCGACTCCACGTTGTTGTTCAACAGATCCATGACGTCCGGGTACGCCAAGATCGCCTGGCCTATAGGCAACATGCGGACCTTGACGTACTCTTTATCACCAGGATTCGCCTTGTGCACCACGAGGCACGTCGACGTCAGCTCGAAGTAGAACGGGGGATCGTAGAGTGCACGCATTCTTGGTTATGACTACTATGGCATCATATCCATTATTGCCCTAAACCAAGGTAGCCCAGCAACTCGGTGGTAAGCACGCGTGTCAAAAATCGACCATCCTACTTATTCTCTTCCCAACATTCAGAAGATTACTAAAATGGCGCCAAAAAAGAGCGCTCCAATGGCATATAACGTGTTCCTTCGCTCCAAGATGGCCGAGCTTCGCGCAGCGGAGCCTGGTCTTGACTACAAGGAATACATGTCCAAGGTGTCGGATGCATGGAACAACTTCAAGGTGGCAAACGACATGCCTGTTAGCAGTCAGGTAAAGTACGAGCTATTTAGGAAAAACGAGGATGATGGGGTGTCCAACCCTAAGCTTGAGGCTTGGGTAAAAAAGCATGTGGTGAAGGTGCTATGAGAGTGAGTAACAATGCACCAACAAAAAAGATCAAGCATCATTTTGCATTATTTTTGCCTTAACTGCTTACACAGCCGCAGGCAACCCCAGCCCATCGGCGACCTTTCGGTACCGTTCGAGGATGCGGCCCTCGTTCATGCCGGTGTCGCGCTGCTTGTAGAAGCCCAGATGCGAGACGAAGCACGACATGTCCACGTAGTTGGCGCGGCCCGTCTCATTCGGCATACGTACCGAGAGCTCGTGCTCATCGTCGTTGCCGATGCGCTGGAAGATGTCCAGATCCTTGCTCAAGATGGCGAACAGGTTGATGCTTATGCGATCGCCCACCTTGATCGTGCGCACGGGCATGCTGGCGGCCCGCGACGTGTAGTCGACCAGGTTGTCGATGAAGTGGTCGTGGAGACGCTCGGCCAAGCGGCCGTCGGCCCAGAGGCGGCCACAAAAGGTGTCGTATGGGAAGGTCCCGAGGTTATTGGCCTCTGCGGGGTGGAAACCTGCCGTCTGCTGGTAGTTGGCGCATACACCGTTGTTGATGATCGAGGGGAAGGCCAGCAAAAGGTCGGGGAACATACGCCGGTGCTCTAGGAAGCCGTGGAAGCGGTCCAGGTCGACATAGACCACGTCGTCGTCGCACTTGATGATGATGTGATCGGGGTAGCGTTCCTTGGTGTAGTGGTGGTAGTACTCGGTCCAAGCACGCTTGTTGTCGACGTGCATCAGCTTGATCGGCTTGCTTTGGTCGGAAAAGTGCTCCTGGAGCCAGCGCTCGTCGTCCATGTTGCGTGTGAAGTTCCAGAGGTGGCACTCGGTGACCAGGCCGCGCTCCATAAGGGCCCGCACATACCGCAACATGACCTCAACGTACGGCCGACGCCCTGCAAAGCATGTCAAGATCACGGAGGACATAGGAACACGATGCAATCTGTTCTGTCATTCGGTATTTGTGGTGCCTACGTGGGCGCATTACTTAGAGGCTTGTGGGCTTAAAGCAGACTAAATGGACGTCGGCACGTCGGTCGGCACTTCGGTCTTTGACGTCTTTTCTTACAACGGCGAGCCCATAGTGGCCTTACGTCTCGAGACGCTGGCGCCCGTGGTCGACCGCTTCGTGATCGTCGAGAGCCGAGAGACGTTCTCGGGACTGCTCAAGGACCGCTTGTGGAAGGACGTGCACGCGGACGTCTTTGCGCCCTATGCCGACAAGATCGAATGGATCGTACTAGACTCACTGGGGAAGGGTGACCCATGGGCTCGTGAGGCCGCGCAACGCAATGCACCGACTGATTGGCTACGCCAGCAAGCGCCACCGTACATTGCGCTCATTTGCGACGTCGACGAGATCGTGAGCCCGGACGTGGTCGTTCAAGCCAAGGCACACGTAGGGCTCTTTCACACACCGGTCTGTTTGATCATGGACTTCTTTTACTACAATTTCGAATGGCGGAAGCCGAGCAAGTGGTACCATGCTTACGTGGTGAATGATGAAGGAGTCAAGAGCGCAGGAGGTACTCTCGACGTAATGCGCCTAGGTCCCAAAGACCGCGCCATTCCCGATGCCGGCTGGCATTGCAGCTACTTCGAAACGGCGGCTCACATCAAGCGTAAGATCGAGTCCTTCTCGCACCAAGAGCACAACGTGCCGGCCATCACGTCCATCGAGCACATCACCAAGTGCATTGGTGCTGGTGTGGACTTGTTCAACCGTGGCCCGAGCGAGGACCTGGTGGCACATGACGTGACGGGCTTGCCTTTGCCCTTTCAGCAGTTCAATTGGCACATCAAGAACATGCAACTAACGTAAGGCATGGCACTTAAAGGTTATGTCGCTATGAAGTGTAAATGGATGCCTCAAGCCAAAGTGCAAACGAAAGCCTATTTGATGCCATCACCATCTACTCCATAGATGCAGCACGTGACGCCATCGAACGTCTCGATGCCGACGTGAATGCATGTGTGTCAACTTACACGCCCTTGACTTTGGCCCTCGAGCTGCCACGTCAAACAACCATGTTTCCCATCATTGAACTTCTAATCGCCAACGGTGCCAACGTTCACGTGGCCAACTCATGGGGCGGAACGCCGCTTCTCAGCGCCATTGCAACGGGCCAGCTTGGATGGGCACAAGAGTTTGCCCAACGTGGGGCGGACGTCAACGTCCTCGGCTTTGTGGGCTCCAAGCTGACGTCGCCCATACACGAGGCGGCGTACTTCGGGCATGAGCTGTCGTTGCGGTTCCTGATCGAGGCTGGGGCCGATCCCGACATGCACGGGCCACGTCGATTGCGTCCCATGGACTATGCGAGGAGCAACCTTGCCTTGGAGCCACGGGACCTGGCGCGCGTCCTCTGTGCGATTGATCACACCGATGCGAAGCCGGGTGTGGTTGTCTACACGCCCGTGGACAGCCGACACATGCTCTGGCCAAACATTGACAACCTTGTCCGATGCAACACCAACTGGCAACAGTATTGGATAGATGCAATGAAAAAGAAGGATTGGGCTAACGCGCTCATGGCGGCCGAGATGGGGGCGATCGTGTCGACGGAGGTCATGGAGCGGCTGCGTGTGATGAGGGTGACGCCTTGGCTTTAGGGGCTCTTGGGACTTTAGTCCTTAGAGCTTGCTCCTGGGACTTCAGTCCCTCCAAGCAAGCGAAGAACAAAGCGGCCTTCAAGCCAATGCTCGTCGCCCTCAAATGGGCCCCTCGGTACAGCGCAAGCGGTCCGTTCTTTTTGCAGATATGACCGAGGACTTGGATGCTGGTCATGGGTTTGTATTGTCCGTTGGTCATAGGATGATGTTTGCCGCTGTTGTTCATGAAGGCCAGTTGCGACCGCAAGGTGTCGAAGGGTGTCGTGATCGCGGCAGCGACCGAACCCGCAATGGATCCAACAATCAGTCCCGTCACAGGGGAAGCCGTTGCCACGTCGGGCGGTCCCACAAGCGCATAGTAGATACGCATTCTCACGTCCATCTCTATAACATCCTCCATGAGCGACAAGAAGTAGCCACTGTACAGGGCGGCTGGTCCACGCTTGCGCACCATGTTAACCCCAATGTGGACGATGGTTGGGGCACTCGTGGCTTGTAGCACACGCATGCAATTCCCAATCGGCACTTTGACAACAGACGTGGCGAAGGCCGCAACAGCACCCGCCCACGGCGACGGATACAGGGCGTTGTAGATGGTGAAGTAGGCGTGGTAGACGAAGCCGGCGGTCAAGGACGACTGCCAGATGCCGCGGCCAACGTTGGACGCCCATTGCCCTGGCGTCCATTGCGGCCCGCGCCCATAGACTTGCTCGACCGTCTTCTGGATCTCGATGGCGTAGGTGAGGGCTTGGGAGACGCCACGGGCTAGGCCTTCTTGCCAGCCGGAGGGTGACTTTGGCTTGCATGGTGATGTAAGAATGCTCATGCCATTACCTTTGTATGAGGAGTTATGTGGCGGGTTCTTTTTTGGCGGGTAAGGATAGAGTTTTGTGTGTGTTATGGCAACAACTACTAGTGTGTATGTGGATCCGAAGACGGGTGGAGTGCAGGCGGGGTTGATGCAGTTTCGGAATGCTATTATCAATGGGGATATGCGGATTAATCAACGAGGGACGAGTACAATTTTGGCAAGTTTAACAGCAGTTGGAGCAACACACGGATGGGTGTCAGATAGATGGAATGTTTATCGTAATGGATTTGTTACAGGGATAGTAATGGGTCAAGGGACTGATTTAAGTTTAAATGATCTACCATTTCAAGAAGCAGGAATAACTACATTTAACCGTGTTGGAAGATTAAGTGGTAATACTGCAACGGATTTAATTTATTCAAGTTATAATATTGAATCTCAAGACTCAATTAAATACAAAGGTAAACAAGTTACCTTCTCTTTTTATGCCCGCGCAGGTGTTAATTTTAGTGGAAGTGTACTTTATGGCGAATTGATAACTGGGGCAGGAACAGATCAAGCATTACGTTCAGGATATACAAGTGGCACAGTAGAAGGCAGTGTAACGCCAATTTTAAACTCTACTTGGAGACGATATACTCTTACGCGCACAATATCACAATTCTCAACTCAATGTGGAGTCAGATTTGCCTATCTACCAACAGGCACAGCCCTCGCCGCCGACTACTTTGACATCACCGGGGTCCAATTAGAGTTGGGGAGTGTGGCGACGCCTTTTGAGATGAGGCCTTATCCGGTGGAGTTGCAGTTGTGTCAACGCTATTATGAAAAAAGTTATAGCATAAATACAGCTCCTGGAACAAATACAAATTCTGGATTAATTGTATTTCATGGAACTATTGATCGTTATGGAAATGCGCTTTATAATTATAGATTTATAATATGTAAAAGAACAGCCCCATCTATGACTTTTTATACTTATAGCGGAACCTTAAATCAATGGTCATACGATTCAGATGGTAATGCGGGATCAAATACAATTACAAATATATTTTTAAATGAGTTAGGAGGGAACCTATATGTTTTCATAAGTTATGCACTTGCATTTAAAGCAATGACAATGTCTGGATATTGGGTTGCAAATGCTGAATTATAAACAATCATTGTGTGTCCAACCCTAATATTGAGCTTCACAGATATCAGTTCATCATATCAGGTCATCATTGATATTTAATGCAGAGCTTTAAACCGCTCATTCCACGTCCCCTCCCACTCGCCCCCCGTCTCCCTCGACATCCTTTTTAGATAAGCCGTACTCGACACGTACGGTTTCCGCGTCGCCCGCCCGCCATCCCCGTACGTCCCCATTGCATACACATTGAAGACCATGACCCATTCGTAAGCGTCGATCGCAAACTCGTGCATCCACCGATACACTTCGTCAGGGTGCACCCGCCACAACGTCATCGCATTGCTCATCACCATGAGCCGGCGGATGTGGTGAAGATAGCCCATGTTCCACGCATCTTTGATGGCATCGTCCACGATCGGGATTCCCATTTTGCCGGTGTACCAAGGGCCGTTGTACTTCAGGGGCACGCGATCGTAGCCAAGGCTGTTGGCCCGAGCAATCGCCGGCGGCGTCGTGAGGTAGTACATGCGGCTAAACTCCCGCCAGCCCATCACTTGGCGGAGAAAACCCTCGTAGTTGGCAAGCTGATGCGGCTCTCTGTCGAATCTCCCCTTCAAGATCCGAACGACATCCATGGGCACGAGGAGCCCATTGTTCAAGTAGATCGAAATGCCCGAATGGTAAAGCCACGGCTCGCCCTTTACGATCGCGTCCTCGTACTTGCCAAAGGACCCGAATCGTTGGTCTACGAAGCGCATGAACCAGGCCATCGCCTCCTTGGGTGTGGCGGCAAGTCCGAGCATTTGGTTCATTGAGTCTTCACTCGGCCCGGGATTGCGCTTGAACGTTGGATGCTTGTTGACCCATGCCACGGCACTCAGCCATGCAGCCTTACGCTCACTCGTGACCTTCGACGGAAAGGGCGAAGGTGGGTGCAGCCCTTCCTTGGGTGGCGGCGACCGATTGTTTGCATCTTGGCTTGGAACGCCCTGAAGGACGCCGATGCGCTCCTTGACCATGTCGAAGAATGGGCGATGCTGTAAGCGCTTCTTAGGCCTTCCATCTTCGTGCTTTCCCCATGCTATGACGACCTCGACAGGTAGCAGAAATTGAGGCGAGTCCAAGAGCACCAGAGACGCACCCTTGGCAAGCCGCTTCTTGAACGTCTTAACGACGAGCAGGTCGCATGGATCGAAGGCGTAATAGGCTGAAGGTGCCAGAGCAACAAGGTCATCGACCTGCACATGTTCAACCACAATACCCGACGGAGCACTGACCCGAAGCCGCTTAACAGCCTCAATACACGTCAAGCGCCTATACGCCAAGGTCAACCGGTTCAAGCGAAGTCGCGTCGGCCCAAACTCACCGCCTGTGCGTATGCCAAAGAAGCCCGGATCCTCCCATAGTACGATCTTGGTGACGGTGTGTCCATGCCCCTTGGCTGCGTCAAAGAGCGGCTTCATGGTGCCAATGTCCCATAATTGGTTCGGGAACACGATGATTATGGCCATTTTGACCTTATCAATTCGGCCGTCCTTACCATGAAGAGAGATATCTCTATTCAATCATTAAAAATGAGGTTATGCCTGTGCCGAGACTCGAACTCGGTTAAGATCACCACACAAGCGAGACTACATAGTTAAGATCACCACACAAGCGAGACTACATAGTCAATATCACATAGGTACCTTGTCTTTAAGCCCCTTTCGTTGTAAAACGACACGACCACACTGTTTAAACAACATTTGTCTTACTCTCGGCAATTGGCAATGTATACTCAGGAAACCTCTTCAGTCGTATACCCACCACGTAAGCATAGGTCATATCATGGGGTCCATCTTTGAAACCAGAGTGCTTGAGATTTGGGTAAAGGTTTACTAGTTTCTTGATCATCGAGTTGATGTTGGTTATCGGTATATGTCTTAGAAGGCTCGTGTAGCTCCAAAATGCAGCACATAGTTCATTAAAGGGCATGAAGTTGTCTTCGCCAAGATCGCAATAAGCATTTAGGAACGCTGTGAACTCTGTAATTATGCACCCATCCTCTTTTGTATCATCATTCGCAAGTGCAGCCGCAGGCGCAGCCGCAGTTGAGCATATGTTTCCCATTGTTTCCAATTGTATCGGAAGCTTAGTCACACTGTATAGCAAGCTTAGGCACCTTGTCTTTAAATCCCTTTCGTTATGAAGGACCACACATCTGCAATCAACCGTCCTCGATGAATGGATTGACAGACCATCGGCCCCACTTTGCAACCAACATCACAAAAATCGCCACCCCCGCAAAACAACGCGCGCTCACTACAGAAGCGCCATAAGCAACGCCAGAAGCAACGCCTAGCCAAGAATGTACGTCTACCACCACGGCCCGCTATCCAAAAGCAACCTCGAGTACTTCGTGCCCTCACCGACCCAAAGAAGTACCGGCTACCTAGGCACCGGCATCTACGTCTTCCTCAATGTCGATAAGAACATAGATTGGGCCAAAGACACCATGTACGTTTGGCAAGATCCTTGGCGTTCTCCTCTCGAGTTTGATAGTCGCAAGGACCTCGAAACATTCGTAGAGTTCGCGAAAGGGCTTGACGATCTCTTGAATGGGCGCACCAAGAAGCTCCCTGCCATAGACGGCAACTATTGGCGGGAGTTGCTCAACATCAGCCCATTCGAGTTCGAGCGTAAACTGTGCAATGCCCTTGAGGCATGTGCCAAGAGCTATGCCGACCATAATAAAAATAAGGTCGGCGGCATTCAACCCTTAACGCTGGTCCTCATGAGCTTGGGCTTCGATGGCGTCCGAAACCGTTACCTTGACAATGACACTTGGGGCAGTGTGTTGTTCGACGTTGAACATGCGGTGCAGGCGGCGCGTCCCTTTGTGGACATTTCGAAGAACATGCCCGCTGTGATTGCGGCCGCCCAGGCCCCACCTGCGTACTATGATTCGGCCCCTTACGTTCAAATGATCGTGAATGCCCCGACCAGCTTGAGCCCGTGCACCAAGTTCCCGGTTGTCAAGGCGCCTACCAGCAACAAGAACGCAAAGCGTCCTGTTGCGGACGCACCCCTGCAGACGCCACCCTCCAAAGAGGCACGCAAGTCCGGAGGAAAGTCGATGGCAACGAGGGCGACGAGGGCGACGAGGTCAACAGCCAAGCAAGCACTTAAGAAGTAGCACGTGTGTAAAGACTTAAACAACCATGAGGCACACCGAGCTCTCCATGCTCAACCACCTTTACATCATTGACCCGAAGGCTGTGCGGCACCCTCAATTCTGCTCACGCATCGAGATCGCTCCACCCGAGATCCTCTTGAGCGATGCATCATACACACATCCGTGGCTGCCATTTGAGGGACAGCTCGGTGCCGAATGGATGTCTTTGGCCGTCCATCGTCAGCACATCTTTACGAATGCACGTACCATCCCCATGTGGCAAGCAGCCAAAGAGTGCGCCGTGACAACCGACGGCATCTATGACTGGCTCTGTCGGTGGTGGCATCAACGTTTTGCCGTGACGTACCCCATGGGCACGGCTGACGCTCCAATTACATACTCATACTCACAGACCTTTACGCAGTCACAAACGCCAACGCAAACTCAAATGCAAACAAGCCATACTCCGCTGAACTTACAAGCCATGATCGACGCCAAGGCCTACTCCATCTGTAACGGCCTCATACTCGCCATGGCCATGCACAGGCGCGGGCATTGGCCAGACGACATCATGCACGCGGCCCTCAAGCGCTTCGTTGAGGACACATTGGACCCTGAGGCGCCGTGGACCTTCATAACGCCCTACGACGAACGGTGGGTTCCGTTGTACGAAGGCCACATTGCGCAGTTGACCGAGTATCCGTGTCACTACGCACTGTGCGGCGCCGGACCCAAGGTCACGCGTTACATGTTGCGCACGTCGAACGACACGGAGCCCGTGACGCAACACATTCAAGCAAGCCGTACGAAATACACGACGTACCAAGCCACGGCCTTTAGCGCTGCGTACGTGAGTGGCCGAACCATGAGTCTGCAAGAGTACAACGAGCTGTTCGAATACACCCAATGGCCCGTCAACCCCGAGTTGTACAGCCCTGGCGATCGCACAGAGCCCGATTGGTTCGGCTTTGCCCGGACGTGCGTGGGCCGACGTGGGTTCTGGCGGGCATGGAGGGCGCGTCCTCAATGGCGAGCTCGGGTCATTTCGAGCGTGTGTGCATGTAGCGATGCGATGCGTCATGCACTGAGCCTGATGTTGCCGTCCCTGTTTTTGTTGGCCGAAGAGGCAGGCATGGACGGTGCGGATGGGCATTCCACGCCCTTGCGAACTCACACGCCCTTGCAAACGCCCTTGCGAACGCCCTCACGTATCCGTCAGCTATGGCGCGACGTCATACACGAGCTCAATCCTGAAGGCGATTGCATACGAGCATGGACGCGGGCCTATCTAGTGCGTCTCTGGGTCACGGGGGCGATCGGAAAGAGTCACCCTCAAGAGGTCGTCGCGTGGTCGTTGCCGCCGATTGCCTTCATGCGTGATGTGCTCTTGGGGGTACTCACGCAAGCCGAGGTTGTCGCTTGGCTGAGAGAGCCCACCACATATACGTTTCTTGTGCGGTCTAGTCAATGCACGCTGCTGACGTCCATCGAGTCCCGCCTAGGGTGCAAGATCGAGGCCTTGCCCGCCGACCCGGCATTGCCCAACCGGAGCTTTACGATTCGAGTGGCGCTTTACGACGTCTTGAAGCAGCTTGCCGAGAGTGAGCCGATCATGCGT
>Ga0049081_10001058_pt1 | contig 10362 bp, 8 predicted proteins | sample GreLakmeER78MSRF_FD_66717 | JGI IMG/M metagenome (GOLD analysis project Ga0049081, IMG submission 66717) | Freshwater lentic microbial communities from great Laurentian Lakes, MI, USA - Great Lakes metaG ER78MSRF | ecosystem: Environmental > Aquatic > Freshwater > Lake | place: Great Lakes...
TCCCGATAGTCAGCGTTGCCCCGGTGGTGTTGCCGCCGTTGATAATGCAAGCGGCCCAGCCCCACTGGCCAGAGCCGTCCGTCTGGAGGCATTGGCCGCTGGTGCCGTCGGCGGAGGGGAGGGTCCAGGTGACGTTGGCGGGGATGGACGATGGCGCTCTCACCCCCACGTAATTTAAGCCGCTGCCGTACTTCTCCTGAAACTTGATGATTCCGGTGGCTGAATCGTCCTGCTTTGGAATGATTTTCAGCTCGCTTTGAGACTGACCAAAGGCCAGCGAGGCCGAAAGAATGTAGAGGTAGAGTCTCATGTGATAGATGCCCCGCGCACGCCGCCCCGGTATTCCCATTTGTCGGCGGTGTTGTAGACAAACTCGTAGATGGAGTAGGTGTCTGCCGTCAGGTCCATATCAATGCCCTGAAGCCCAATATAGGCGCTGCTGAATGTCGGCTTGCGTCCACCGGTGGAGTCCTCGATCAGCTTGATGTGCAGCTTCATCCCGGCTACCAATGTGCCGCCCGTGTAGATTGGGTCGTTGATTGTCACGTTGCCGGTCATGGTTTCTTGCTGGTTTAGTCCGTCGGCCAGATCCGGCGTGACCGCGCCCGCAGTGGTGACCATTTCAAAGTAACCGTCGTTGTTGCCAATCGCCGGATTTGATGCGCCAAACACATAGATCTCTCGCACCGGGCACAACGAATCGATGGCCTCATTCTGCCCGCCGTCGAGCGTCACTGGCTGAACCAAAACAACGCGCTGCCGATAGTTAGTAACCTCGACTTCGAGATACAGCACCGCGTCCAGATCGGCATTATTTAGACTGTCGGATGTCTGGATGACCTGCCAGTCTGGTTCCTCGATAATGTACCGGCTGGCGCTTGTCGGCGTGGTCAGCCAATCGCCTTCAATGTACACTTTGCTGGCGGTATTGCTGATGATCCGGTAAACCTGCCCTGCCCCAGGACCGCTGATAATTCGCAGGAGCCGCCCGACTTCATCGTTGACGCCAAGGCCCGCACCGGCATTTTCTAGCGTGTTGAGCCACTTGGAATCAGAGAGGTAATTCCCGCCGCCGTCGCTGCCAACGGTCGGCTTCGAGCGCATGATAAGCGCGTCGCCAACGGAGACATCACCAGATGGGTCGGGTGTGACGGTCAACACCGTGCCGGTATTTGACACCACCGAATAATTCAGGACGGCCATGTCTCCTCCGGCGGCTTTGCCGAGGATGGATACATCGTAGCCAGCCCATTCGTCCGTAGACCAACCAGCGCCGTCGATGGTCAGCGTTCCGCTTCCAACGGCGTCTACTGGCTGCCCCCATACGCCGCTGTGAGCCACGCGCTTGACCTTCACGCGCATCCGGTCAAACTCGGGGTCGGGAATGCCTTTGCCGCGCTCCTGGTAGGCCGTGACTGTGATACTAGACGGCGTGCTGGATGCGTTGGAGGCGTGTTCCGTCAGGAGTTGCGGCGAGTTTCCGACGTAGCATATATACCCCGCCGCTCCATCCGGCCAGCCTAAAATCGGAACCGTGATGGTGTTGGCCGTGGAGGCATTTGTTACGACGACCTCGCACAGATTCGATGGTGCCGAGGGCGCGCCGAAGGCATCGAGCGCGACAACAGCCAGATAGTATGTACGCCCGCTGCCAAGGATTGCGCCGCCCGTGCTGGCGGTGGTTCCTTGCCGCCCTACGTCGGGCGGGTTACCCGTGAACAGATTGACTGGCCACGCGCCGGATACATACAGCTTGGTGATTATCGTGCCGTCCGCCGCCGTCTCGTGGGCTTCGGCGAGGGTAAAGGTCTGATCGGTTTCCGAATACATCGGGTCCGATGCGTCCGGTGCCACGCCAACAGGCCCCCAGGGGTAAGCCGCACGGGAAAGTCGGTTGCGGGCCTGGAGGGACTGCTCAGGGTCAGCCGATTGGCCGTAGGTGTCCAGATACCAGTCGTCGTCATGGCGTTGTGCTGTAATTTGCACGGTTTCAAAGTTGGTCGATGGCCGCATCTGCGTGATGCGAGCGAGGACGTTAGATAATCCAAAGTGAGCATTGGACACGCGCACAATCTGGCCCACCCGGCAGCGAACCGCGCGGAAGGAATCGAGCCAAGCGTACACCTCGGTTCCGCCTGCGTCCGCGCGAGCGTTGCCGTAGAGGTTTCGAGCCAGCCGACGCGCGCCGATGCGTTTGGCTTGGTCTAGGGTATTCACGCCATCGGCTTCCATTTGCTCGGCTACTTCCTGCCCGCTTCGCGCGATGGCGTCGGTGTCGGCAATTGAAACCGAATCGCCGGCCCAATCCCGTTCGCTGTTCGCAAATCCAAAACTTACCCGGTTAGGCGTGCTAGAGAGCGGCTGTGTCTGGACCTTAAACGAGGACTGACGACCGCCGAGGAACTTGGTAAAGTCATAGGCCACGTATCCGTTTGTGGTGGTTCCGGTCAGCGATTGTGACGATATGTCCGTGTTGTAATTGCTGCCCGTAACGGCGCTTGGCTGCTGGCTGGCTAGCGTACCTTCGATAAAGAATTGCAGCTTGCCCGTGGTTGAGTTGGGAACAAGGATTCCGCCGCAACCCTGCCGCACTGCGCGGATGACATCGGCGGCGCTGCGACGCTGTCGAAGGACAAGGGAGCACGCATAACGAGCGTGTGAGGATGTCGCGCCGTACTGGTCTGTATAGCTGACCGATGCCGCGCAGATGGCGGCCGCGTCGATGAAGCTCTGAATATCCAGCTCCGCGTACCCGACTCCCGCCCAGGTAAGCAAGTCCATGATGACCCACGCTGGATTGTCCGTGTAGGTCTTGGAATACGTCGAAACGTCGGTATATACCCGCAGTTTCGGGCCCTGCACGAGCACGCGCACGCGCGGCGTTGACGTAGCTTCAGCGAGGCGACGCGGGACAACGCAGAGAATCGCGCACATCGAGCCGTAGGGGTCGCCGTTGCCGCCCCACGGGCTGTCTAGGTTGGGCGCGCCGTCGCGGTCGCCACGGTTGATGACGTTGTAGCGGAGAAGCGCATCGCGGACGATGTAGTTGGTGCCGCCCGTGATGTCCGTGGCCGGCTGAAGTTCGGTATCGTTGACTACAACGCGGAGGATGTACTGGGCTTCCCCGAGGCAGACAATAGCCTCAAATCGCGTGCTGTTCCCGTCGCCCTGGGGCTGGACAACAACGGCGTCAACCCACGCGGTCCCGTAGACCATCGGGATTGGGTTGCCGTAGCGGGCCTCGTTCGGGTTGTTCTGGATGTCGATCCAGTTGCCGCTGGTGTATTCCCGCGAGCGCCCGCCCGTTGATCCCTCGTACTGCACTCCGCCGAATCGACCGGTGACGCGAGAGGCCGAGTCTTGCTTGTACATCCCGCGCGCCTCACAGGCGGCTTTGGTGTAGTCGCAGGAGGTAAAGGCGGTGGTACCGCTGGAGTAGTTGCCTCGCGCGTTTCCGCCGGTGGCGTCGGGCGAGTAACCACACTCATAGCTGATATCGTCCGCGTTGTCCGCCGCCGCTTGCCGCTTGGTTGAGGTGGCCGGAAAGATCCACGGACAGCGCCGCTGAAGCGGGACCGGGGGAAGCATTCGGCGCTGGAGGTTCAGCTTGTTGATGGCGGAGACGGTAATGGTCTCAGCGTCGCACTGGGCCGGGTCGCAGATGCCACGGAATCGCAGGATCGAATCCGAAGAAAACGTCGAGGAATCCGCGTCCCAGAAAACAAAAACAAGATCCAGGGTAGCGCCGGAAAATCCATAAACGTCCTCGTAGCCGGTTTTAAGCGCCTTGTCCGCGTCGGCTAGGGTAAGCGACACGCGCGGGATGATGTCGATTCCTCCCGAGTCGTAGCCCTGCACGGCGCTGATGTCCTGCGAGATGATGCGCCCGATGTAATTGTTGCCGCCGTACTGATAGCCGCCTTCGGCTGTGTTCAGCGGATGGGTGGAAGCCCGATAGACGGTGCCGCCATTGAATGTGATAGTGGCCAGCAGGAGCGGCTGGAAAGATTGTTGCGCGTCTTTCGCCGATGCAATGTCAGTAAGGGCCACTTATTTGTATTCCTGGATGGAGACAGAGACGCGGTTTTCGTCGAGTTGGATTTGCTGCACGGTCAGCGCCTCTTGGTCAAAGCGGCACTTGCTTGCCGTCACGCCCGTGTTTGAATCCGTAAAAGTAAATTCTTCGTAATTGCCCTTCCGCGCGTCCCAAAACGACTGGAGCGTGGCAAGGTCAGCGTCGGAGAGATTGAACGAAATCTCCCACCGCTTGAGGCCATTGGCGAGGACGTTGTAGCTGTACTGGTAGCCATGCGGCTGCCGGTTGCTGACGTTCCAAACTTCCTGTTCCTGGGCGAATGGCAGATGGACGGATTCACCGCCAGCGAATGTGGGGAAGGATGGCATCTAGTTCTTACGCGTCTGCACCAGCCGCACCGTCAGCGACCACGCGCCGCTTTCGCCCTGCGTCGCGCTGATTTTGTCGTCAGCAAAGGCCATATAGCTGTAGGTGGTGGCACCGATCACGAGATCCCAAGTGGCGTCAAATGAGCCCTTGCAGGTCTCGAAAAAGTCAACGATGGCGTCTTTTTCGTCGCCTGTGATTTGATCCATGGCGAGGGTGAATGAGTTGAGGCCGGCGCATTGCCGAAACCGCTGCTCCGTGCCGTCGTCAAACTTCAGCACGCCCACCGGGTAACGCTTGGCATTCGTCAGCGGGTAGAGAGCGGACACACCCGAGAACGGGGTAGGGAATGCCGCCATTATGCGGCCCCCACGGCTTCCTGCATCGCCCGGTTGATCCCATGGCCTTCGTACACCGCCAGCCGCAGCGCATCCGCAATGGATTCGCGGGCGTCGATTATGGACTTGGAGTCGAGAGCGGAGATATTCACCGTGATCTCGCGCAACCCTCCCAGTTTATTGGCGTCGTAGGAGCGGCCAAGGCGGTCCATTGAGAAGGACATCGGGTCCGCCTCGTCGTAGTAGGCGTTTGCGATGCGCTGGTTGATTTGCGCGTCCCGTTTTTTCTTTGGGTCGCCCAAGATCATGGCGATTCCCTGGAGGCCAAGCGCAACGCCTGCCAGGATGGGCGCAGCTGGGCCAGAGACACCCGACAGCGCGAGAATGGAGCCGGCTGCACCCGCAAGTGCTGCCGTGCCATTTAGCGCTCCCTGAGCCCCGCCAGCCTTGAATTGGGTGTATGCGCCGATTGCTCCGCCGGCGAGTGCGCCAGCGATACCAACGCCGCGCGCGGTTTTCGATAGTCCACCGCCAAGCGGGACAACGGCCCCGGCTTCGGTCGTTCCCAGGCCAATGAAGCCAGGGGCGGGGGTGACTTCGGATTTGCTCGCGGCGGAGAAAATCATGGGATTAGACGAGCTGGCACCACCAAACACGCCCAAATCTCCGAGAAAGCCACCAACTGGCCCCAGGGCTCGCATGGCGTTGAACCCGTTCGGACCAGACACCTGGAAGCCGCCGCCATTGACGCGCTCCAGGGCGGCCGTATTGCGCTCGGTGGCCAGCGTGTTCTTGTCGATCGGCGTGGCGTTCGACGGGTCCAGCAACGTCCCTTTTAGGAGCCCGCCAAGCCCAGAGGCAGCACCTACCCGCCCGAGCGTGCTTTGCACGCGCTGGAAGGTGCCCGTGAGGGCGTTGGTGCCTACTTGATTGAGCAAGCGCCCACCCTGCTGGCGGAAGAAGTCCTGGGGGCGTCCGTCTTGCAAACTGCCGACAAAATCAGAGGCTAGCCCGCGGGCTTCGTCTTTGCGCTGGCGCTGAAGCTCCAGGATGCGGAGAGTGCGCTCCTGCTCAATTTGCAAGCGGCGCTGCGTGAGGTCGAAGACCTCGTTCCCGTAGTCCAGTTCCTGCTGCAGCCCAGCCGTTTTGAGGTCGTAAATCTTTTGGATCGCTGCCAGCTCCCCGCCGGGTCCGGTGAGCATTTCGATCTTGCGCTCCTCGAACTGCACGAACTGACGCGCGAAGGAAGTGTTGAGTTCGCGCTCGCGCTGATCTTTTTGGCGCTGGAGTTCGGCAGAGGTAGCGGCTTGGTCCGCTGCCGGGTTGCTGGAGTCGAAGGCGTTGCGGTCAGCCTGCGTCGAAATGAACTCGGGCAGATTGGGTAGTGAAGAGTTGCGACCGCGAAGCGATGGAACCCGAGTATTCAGCGGAGCGATGAAGGTGGATGGATCAGCTACCAGCTCAGGCTTGTTCAGCTTCAGGAAACGCTGAAGGTCTTTTTCTTCGGCGTCAATTCTCCCGAGCCGCGCGGCAATATCTTTGAATGTGACATCACCAAGCCCATCGGAACGTAATAGCTGCTGGAGCTTATTCCGCTCCTGTCCGATGATTTCAAGACGAAGCCGAATGCTTCCTTCAGTTCCTCCGACTCCAGCGCGAAAGGCAGCCGCTCGACCGGTTCCGCCAAGATTTGCGCCGGGGGTAGCCAATCGTCCAAGCGCACCGGCAGCGTCAGCGCGTCCGCCACGAATGAAGGCACCATCTGACGGTACCGGCTCACCTGGATTGAATCCTGCCGCTTCCGCTCCGCCAGTGGGGTCAGCGTAAAGCATTCCCTGGTTCGCGCGTGCGATACGCTGGAACGCATTAACGCCATCAATGGCGATCTTGGCAATTCCAACTTTGAATCGTTCCGCGAAGTCGTCGAACTCATCTCCGATGACCTGAAACGGGTGGAAATTGTCGAATGCAGACTTGAACTGATTGAGGCTGTTGCGTGTCGGTCCGTCCAGCTCTTCGGCCAGATCCGCCGCGCGTGCGGTTGCCGCCGCCAGACGGCCGTCAAGGGTTTCGAGTGCGGTCTTGCCATCTTTGCCAAAAATGCGGATGGCTTCGCTGGCGCGCAAAATCGGATCTTCGATGCCGCGCAGTTTGAGCGTTACGGCGCTGATGTCTTGGGCGCTGTAGCCATTCAGAAATCCAAGATCACGCCCAGTAACAGCGCCCGCCCGCTGTAGAGTGTACGCAGACTGAAACGAAGAACCAGTGGACGCCGCCGAAAATGACGCGCTTTGCACCTGCCGCGCGCGCTCCAGCGTTGTCTCTACGATCTTCTGGACAACGTACCCGCCCGCAATGGTGCCAGCGGCCAGCCCAAGCGAGGCGGCTCCGCCGGGGGCGGCAATGGCAAGCCGAAGCGCGCGGTAGGCGTTAACAGTGCGCTGAAGACTGGCTTCCGTTGCAAGGTTAGCCGATGCAAACGAGACGGCCGCCGCCGTGCCTGCCTTGAATGCTGCCGTAATAGCAGCAATCGATCCGGCAATCTCCAGTGTGGTGTTGCGGACCTTTTTGGTGGAATCATCAACGCGAGTGAGCGCGCGTTCAAGGCGAAGGAGTTCCTCTTCACCCCGCGCCTGGGCCTCTACGACAAGTTGGAATTTTTGAGTAGCGCCCATTTATTTCGCGTCCATCTCCGTCCGTTCCCAATCAGCCCGCGCGCTGGCGACCGCTACCAACGCATCAGTCCACCACGCGGGCCATCTCCCCGACTCAGGGCCCAAGAGCGTTGCTCCGGTGTCTCGGGTCGCTACCGACTGGGTATTGACCAACTCAAGAATCCAGACGCTCTCAGGCGTGATGTACGAGGTTGGGCACTCGGAGTTCCGATACCCTTGAACTTCTTTCTCCTTCACCCGTGGCGTCCAGCACGGCGTGCGCCCGATCTGGATGAGGTCGGGGAAATGGCGGCAGTTACGCATGAGATGCAGCTTCTTGCGCTGGCACTGGCCGCATTGTAGATCGGCGTTGGACCATCCGCCCGAGCGGGCAAACAGCCACGCCGTCGCTAGTTTTTTGCTTCGTCCTCGGTCAAGCCAGAGCCACGCACGCACGCCGCGTAGATCTCTTCGATGAGGTCGTCTGGAGCGCCTGCTAGGATGTCGTCAGCCGTGGGATTTTCGGTGCCGTCAAGTTCCAACCCTTCAACGCCAATCAACCCGTGCCGGATAGCGTTGGGAACGATGAAGCGCTCGTAGATGTGCTGGGCCTTTTCGTCCATTTCGAGAATCGCCAAGCGCTTCTCAAGGGGCAGCGCATTGACGCGCGCGTTGCGCTCTTCGGCTGTTCCTTCTTCGCCTGCCAGAGCCTTGAACTGCGTGGCACGTTCGGCGGTCAGCCGGGTGTATTCAAGGCGATGGGACGCAATGGCCGCGTCCCGTTCCGCCCGCCGGATGGTGTTTAGGTTGTGGACGGTGAATGATACGCCCGCGTACTTCTTCGACGCTTCGGTGAATTTGGATTTGAGCGAGTGCATAGAAACTATGTGGCGACGTACTGCAATTCGTCGCGGGAGCCTGCCGTGATCGAGGCCACGCCAGAAAAGTTAAGGATGTTTTCCGCTCCCGATTCGTCGCGGGTCGCGCCATCGACAGAAACACCGTTGATGTTGAAAGTGTGGATATTCCCCGCGTCTTCCCCGATCACCAGCGTCACGTCGAACACGCCAAGCGTGCGCGCCAAATAGCGCAGCGCCGCCTGCGCGCTGGTGTCCTCTTCGTACAAAGAGAAGTTGACGTTGACGGTGGCCGTGGTTGCAATCGGGACAGTCGGGTAGTAGCTGCCGTGTGAGTACCGCAGCGACCGGGCAAAGTCACCACTGATCGAGAACGAGCGAATCTGAAAAGTTGAGACGCTGTTGATGGTTGCCGACCCAGTGAAGCCAAGCGCGGCTTGGGAGAGGAACGTGGGCGCCGCTGGCTCCGTGGGCCAGGATGTCAGCCCGCGCTTTTCGGCGGTTGTCAAGCTGGAAAAATTTGGTTTGTCGAGGACATCAACGCCGGGGCCGCTGACGCGCAAAACGGATTCCGTTTCGTCGCCGCCGCCGCTGATCTCGAAGCCGCTGACCAAACCGCCAACCAGAATCTCGTTCCAAATATTCGAGCCGGCAGGATCACGGAACACATGAGCAGTGACGCCAATGTTATTTTCGGCGATGCCGTAGGTGACCGAAACGCCAGCAGAAACGGACCCGGCAGCGCCAAACATTGCCTTTAGCAGTGGGTCCATATCCGACACGGTGCCAGCGGTACCGGAACCACGCAGCGGTACGGCAATGCTCCAGTTGCACGAGCGCCGACCGCGCCGGTCTGGCTTGCGCCCCAGGCTGCCGGTGGCGACATTGGAGGGAATGCGGTTAGAGGTAGCGTTCAGCGAGATCCCGCCGCGCATATATTCGAGGCCGTCACCGCTGGCCACCGTCGAAGTTCCGGTAGAGTTTGGGATCGTCGCGGCCCAGGGGTCCGTGGTCTGGACAAACAGCCGCGCGTCATTGGGGGAAATGGTGCTCATACGTGAACCTCAAATTCAAGGGAGAAGGTAATGGTTTGGGTGTGGCCGTCGCCTAGGTTCACGACGGGAGAACGGTCTTCGCGGTATTGCGAGTGCAGGACATTAGAAGAGCGGAAATGAGTGCGGCCAGCCTTTAGCGCTTCGCTGAAAGCGTCTGCAACGGCATCGGCGTACTTCTCAAAATCGTTGGAGAAATCGGGTTGGTTGCTACCGTAGTTTGGAGCGTCGAGTTGCTGGTATCGCAGGTAGATCACCACTGCCGCGCCTACGGTGCCGGAAAAAGTCTTTCCTACGATGCGGTGTTTGTCCTCGGCGAAGGTGGTACAGATGACCGCGCCGGGAAACTCGAAGATTTGCGAAACGTCAACCTCTTCATCGTCCATGTAGCCGTAGACGACATTCTTAGAATCGCCCGAAAACTCCAGGAAAAACGGCTGTATTCCATACGTTGACGCAAGCCCGCCGAGCTGTGCATTGAAGCCAGTGGAGGCGTCTGAGAGCGCCGCGACGAGGGCATCGCGTGTGGCTTTGCGGTAGTTGGCCATTTAAGCTGCGTGTCCGAAATACGAGCGTCGAGCGGAAATAGTAGAGCGTGGAGTAGCCGCAGCGCGGGGAAGGTTTCGGCCAACCCTTACGGTCTGCTCGACGCCATCCGCAAACAGTTCGTTGGCGAGTTCCAGCATCTTCGCTTGGTCGCCGTTAGAAAAGCGGAGGAGGTCGGAGTACATCCGCGCTTTCATGCGTCCGATGCGCGTCCCGGCGTCCGCAATGGCCTGCCGATCATCGGCATAGCGCGGCTTGATTTCTTCCAGTAGTGCGCCGGTCAGCGATAAATCGCGGATTGCACGGCGGCCGGTCTTTTTCGACTTAAATCGCGCGTATCGCTTTTTGAGCGGCTTCGTTGGTCCGTCGTCTTCTGAGACGCCTTTAGCCAGACGCTCTTTCATCGACCTGATGCCGACCTCCAGGATGCGGAGGTTGTGAAACTTGCGAAAGCCGAAGCCGACTAGGCGCACGTTCACGCCGTCGTACTTCACGCGAATATCGGGGATCATA